>Ga0172369_10001838_pt1 | contig 30098 bp, 24 predicted proteins | sample LakKiv25m_FD_114539 | JGI IMG/M metagenome (GOLD analysis project Ga0172369, IMG submission 114539) | Freshwater microbial communities from Kabuno Bay, South-Kivu, Congo - kab_022012_11.25m | ecosystem: Environmental > Aquatic > Freshwater > Lake | place: Democratic Republic of the Congo...
GTATGTTGCTCCATAAGAGACTCCTTTTTGTTTTAAGTTTTTTCTGTTAATTAAACTTAATCTTTTTTTCAAAAATCGAGTCTCTTCTTTTTTTTATTTCAACTAACTTTTAATTTAAGTCGACAACAGCTTTGCCAGTCGATAACTTATTTTTCAACAGAAAACATTTTAGCTTTATGAAAATAACATCGTTACCTTACTTTTTATCTGTGATAACCTCGCTCTGGTTGTTTTCAAATTTGCCGGTGTTGGGACAAGCACAAAAAACAATTTCTAATTTGCGCGGAACTTGGAAGTTCGCCATTGGTGATGACAAAAACAGAAGCAACCCCAGCTTTGATGATTCCGATTGGGGCAATATTTCTGTACCGTCTGAATGGGAGAACGAAGGTTATCACGGATATAATGGTTATGCGTGGTATCGTACCACGGTTTATGTTCCTAAAATGTATCAGTCAACAAGTATTTACTTTTCCATCGGATATATTGATGACGTTGACGAAGTTTATTTTAACGGACGATTAATCGGCGGAAAAGGAGGTTTTCCTCCTCACTATTCTACAGCCTACAATCAATTTAGAGAATACATCATTCCACCTTCATTTATTTATTTTAACAAGCACAACAGTATTGCAATTCGCGTTTACGACGCAGAGTTAGCTGGCGGTATTTTAAGTGGACCGGTATCACTTATTTCAAAAGATACTTTTTTGTATCCTGATTTCAGTCTTGACGGCGGTGATTGGAAATTTTCTACGGGAGACGACTCCGTGTACAAAGAAAAATCTTTTGACGATTCCCGGTGGAATTATATGCAAGTTCCGGCGTTTTGGGATAATTTCGGCTACTCTGATTATGACGGCTTTGCGTGGTATCGTAAAAAATTTAATCCGGGTAGCTCTCTCGATGGAAAAAAGTTTGTTTTAATGCTTGGGCAAATTGACGATATCGATGAAACTTACCTGAACGGCATACTTATCGGTTCAACCGGAAAAATGGATGGATTTGAACCAGAGGTAAACAATTATGATTACAAACAATTCCGCGGTTATTTTATTCCCGACGGATTAATTAAACCGAATGCAGAAAATATTATTGCCGTGCGGGTCTACGACGGTTTTAAAGATGGCGGAATTTATTCCGGGCCCATCGGATTTGTCTCACAAGAAAAGTATGTGACGTTTTGGAAATCGCACAAACCCAAAAAAGAAAGTTTCTGGCAAAGATTTTTTAACAACAGATAAAACCTTACCCAAAAAGCTTTAAGTAATAAAATCTTCTCTTGAGTGTTACGTTTTAAAGTTTAACAAATTTAGAAGCCAGAGCGCCACAAATTGGGCAATTCTCTTTCGGTTCGCCAAATTCAATATAACCACAGACCGGACACAAATAAATTTCAGAAACATCCAAATCTTTTCCTTGTTCTGCAGCCTGCAGCGCCATTTTATAGAGCTCCGCATGAATTTTTTCAGCTTGCACCGCGTACCCGAACATTCGTTTTGCTTTGTGATTATCTGCCTCCGCTTGCGCTAACATTGGCGGATACATTTCTGTGTATTCGTAGGTTTCACCGTCTATTGCAGCCTTAAGATTCTCCGCTGTTGAACCAACCCCATCCATCGCATTCAAATGCCCTTCGGCATGAATTCGTTCAGCTTCTGCGGCAGTGTTAAACAACTTTGCAATATTCGGAAATCCCTCTCGCTCTGCTTTTTTTGCAAACGCCCGGTATTTTTGATTTGCTTGGCTTTCACCGCCGAAAGCTTCTTTCAAATTTTCGAATGTTGTTTCCATAAAAAATCTCCTCTGATTTCTGTTTGTGATTTTTTTTGATTTTCTTTCAACGCAAACCTAATCATTTTATTTGTTAGAATCTGATTTGGTCAATAAAAAATTACGACCGCGTTAGAGATACTCTCTATTTATCAATACTCTCAAATTACTTTCTCATTTTCACCATTTTGGCTTCACCGGGAAAGTATCTATTTTGAACATTACTATTTGCAAGGTTGAGAAGAAGTAAAATGATCGAAGTTGCCATTCAAGCAGTAACGTTGCACGTTGGAGAAGAGACCCGTGAACTTTTGCGCAATGTTTCGTTTGAATTGACGAAAAAGAAGATATACACAATTGTTGGGAAAAACGGTGAGGGAAAAACTACACTGCTCAAAAGTATTACAAATCTGCTTGACCCAAACATTTATTCGATACAAGGTTCAGTGCTTTTTGAAGAGCAACATCTTTTTGATCTTTCAAAAGAAGCAATGGCTGAATTGAGAAAATCAAAAATCCAGTATGTGTTTCAGGATTCGGTAACTGCTTTCGACCCGCTGAAAAAATTTGATTACTACTTTACGCTTTTTCCGTTTCATAAAAATGAAATTGAAAAAGAATTTGAACGATTCAACCTGCCGCAACCCGAATTAATTTTTTCGCTTCATCCGTACGAAGTTAGCGGAGGGATGGCGCAACGCATCGCGCTTATTCTGGCTTTATTAAAAAAACCCTCTTTCCTTTTGCTTGACGAACCGACATCGGCAATCGATTTTGAAACAATTGCGTTAATCAAAAAAAGAGTGAAATCTTTTGTGCTTGAAAATAACGCGGCTGTATTAACAATTACTCAAGACCTTCAATTTGCGAGAGAGACAACCGACTTGATTGCGTTTTTAGAAAATAAAACACTTTCGCAATTTATGCCGTATGAAGAATTCGTTACATCAAACAATCCCGCGCTCATGAATTTCCTTAGCGCTTCCAGCCGGCTTGCCGATGCCACCGCTCATTAAATTATCATCGGTTTCATATTCCGTTTTCGCCAGCAAATGGTTTGGAAGAAAAGAAGAAAAAAAAATATTGAGAGATATTTCGTTCTCAATTGAAGCGGGAGAAATCGTTGGAATTGCCGGACCATCGGGTGGAGGAAAAACAACTCTTGCAAAATTGATTGCCGGAATTATTACCCCGACATCCGGAACCATTCAACGGTATTTTGAGTATGCTACCAACAGAAAGATAAATCCGGTACAATTGTTATTTCAAAATTCGGAAGAAATAATAAATCCAAACAGAAGAGTAAAAGAAGTTCTTGAAGAAGCAGTTAAATTAAATGTTTCAGGGGTGTCTTTGGGTGAAGAAAAAATTTCAGAATTGATCCGGACGGTAAATATTTCATCCTCGCTTTTAGAGAAACCGGGAATTCAGCTTAGCGGCGGAGAAAGACAGCGCATCGCTTTAGCAAGACTATTAGCGGTTAAACCACAGCTTCTTATTCTTGACGAACCCTTTTCGGCTCAAGATGTTATTTCTCAAATAAACTGGCTTGAATTATTCAAATCGCTTAACAAAGACCAACACCTAACCATACTTTGTATTTCTCATCAACGAACCGTTTTGCGTCAGCTTACGGAAAACATTTCCTTTTTGAAAAACGGTGAAATGGTAGACTTCACTCATTGAATTTTTTTATAGCGCGAGTTCACAATTCAAAAAGCGGTTGACACAACTCAACCGCTTCATAAATTTTACTTGGAAAGGAATTCAAGTACAGTGCGGTTAAATTCTTCCGGTTTTTCAATCTGCAGCATATGCCCGCAGTTATCAATTTCGTGAACAGAGCGGTTTGGAATCAACTTCGCGCCCTTTTCAAAAACATCCGAGGTTCTGCCGGGATTTAAATATGGATTGGGAATCAATCCGTCGTACTTTCCATAAATTACAAGCGTTGGAACAGTGATTTGGTCAAGCTTATCAAAGGTTGGTTCGTCAAGCATGCCGTTTACACTTCGAACTACCGCATAAGAAAATGCTTCAAACTCTTTTGCTTTTGCCATACGTGCGCGTTCTTCAACCATCCACTCCCACTTATCGCTCCACGAAAAGAAATTCATCGCAAGATTTTTTCGCATTCCTTCTTCGGTTGTTTTCTTCACACCGGAGACGGTCATTACACTACGCAGCCAATCTCCTTCACCTTGTTCGAATTCTTCAAATCCCGCAGCCGAGGCAAGAACAAGTTTTTCCAACCGTTCAGGAAAGCGAAGAGCAAAATTAATTCCCACCTGTCCCCCCATCGAATGTCCGACATAAATAAATTTTTCTATGTGCAGCGCATCCGCCAACCGCTTCACTTGGTCTGCGAAAAAAGTCATGGTATAGAGATAATAATCTTTTTGAGATTTTCCATACCCGGGTAAATCAATTGCGATAACTCTAAAGTGTTTCGATAATTCGGGAATATTGTAGCGCCAAAAACCGGCGTTACTTGCTAACCCATGCACCAAAATAATAGTTTGCGTTCCCGTGCCAGCATCGATATAAGAAATTGCGGGATTTGCCAAGACTTTTTTGGTTGGAAATCCGTACTCTAAATCAGAAAATTCAAGCGGCGGATAATGTGAGTAGACATAACCCGAGCATCCGGAAAAATAAAAAAGCGCCATAACAAATAATCCAATAATTTTTTTCATGTTCGGCTCCTAAAACATTAACCAGCTGAGTGAGGTGAAAATAACAAACGGATCTTTCGGTTTTTCGTTACTGCCGTTATATTTAACCACCGGAGAATTATAGAAATCACCCAGGCGTAGATAGCCCGCACTTAAACCCAGTGTTAAAAAAACTTTAATGTTGTACTTGAATTCAACATTCACTTCCGAACCGATGTACGCCCTTCCATCCTTTGGTGTCACATTCGAAACAGCTGTTGCAAGTCCAAGTTTACCGCTGAACTTATTCGGAATAATATCTTTGGTAAAAGAGAAGAAGGCTGCGGTAACACCAAGCCCCATGTTTGAAATATCATGCACAGCGGAATAATAGCGGTTTACAACTTGCGGATCTGGAAAGAGAAGAAGCGCTTTGTGAGAGCTATAAATTCCTGTAGGAGATCCCCAAACATTTCCGGTGATGACGGAGCTTACTTTTTTATCAGCAGCGCCGTTTTCATCTCCGGTAGTAAAAAGCGCTTCAAGCGAAATTTTGTCGTTAGCCGTCATTCCATATTTATACGCAACCATGGCATTTGCGGCAACGCCAAAAATATCGGCGTACCTGGCAGAAGTTGAATAATCACTCACAGTATCGATGCTGCCGAAGTTTGCAATTGCGTACGCATCCGCCCACCAGCGTCCCGCAAGAAATTCTCTATTGTAAGCCGCATGTCCACCCAGCCAAAAAATATTGGCTTCATATTTTTGAGATGCAAAATGCAGCCGGACAGCGCCGTTGTATTCGGCTAAGCCGCTGTTTAGTCCCTGTCCGAGAACAGAAATTCCACCGGCATTTTTTCCACGATCCCAAACAAACCATGCATCACCGCCAACTTCAATCAGCGGATGAATTCTCGATTCAACATCAAGCATCCAGAGCGCTACATCATCATTCTCTTGAATAATATTTTCGTATAGTTGAAAATATCCGAACCTGGCTTGAGTTGTTTCATTAAGATTTCCGAAAAGACTTATTCCAACAGCTTGCGTTCCCCAAAAAGAAAGTTTATAGGCGCTGTTTTGATAGGTACTTACCGCATTCACATTAGGATCTCGAACGTTATCGAACATTCTTTGTAATCCAACCACAACATTCCAATCGGCATCTTTTGGTTTAATGTCAACGTTAGCAAGTAACGTTTGCAGATTTACTTGTCCGGCATTTATTCCACCGCCGTTGTTTCCGCCGACACCGTAAGCAGCATCTCCCCAGGTCATATCAATTTTAAAAAGACTTCTGAATGTTGCTGTTCCGTCAAGTATTTGAGGGGTATAAATGAACATAGGAACAAAGCGCTGCTCAAAATACGTTGCGGTTTTTGCGTGAGTGTTTGTGGTGTTTGGGCCGAATAACCGTCCGATGATTTGTCCGCGTAAAAGTTCATTGGTTGGAGCTACGTTGGATGCGGTTGCCCGGTTAAACCAGTAGCCGATAAATTTAAATTCAGAGGGTTTTGCATCCGGAATTTTCTTAACGTACGCATCCTGCGCAGCGAGGAAGGTTGGAAAAATCACAAGAGCGATAAAGATGAGAACAAGTTTCAATTTCATTGTTCAATCTCCTAACAAAAGCTTAATCATAATCTCTTTCACTTCCGAAGAAAGAAAAAGATTATGATTAAGAAAAACATGATTAATTATTGTTTAACATATTTCTGAACATAAATAGCGTACTTTACGCCGCCGATTGTGGTGCTGCCGAAACCACCAGCCGCGGTAGGAGCAGAAACTCCGGTTAACGCTGGTGTTGTTTGAATAACTTCATACGACATGCTGGTTCCGTTGATTGCATAAATACCGGTTGCCGTTACCGTTGATGGAGATGCCTGATTTGCGACGATGTTATAAATCTTGGCGCCTTTGGTCCATGATGCGGAAGCGGTATCGTTGTTTGCTGAAGCGGTGTTGGTATAAGTTCCGGTGAAGGTTGTATTTACACCATCGCTATCGGTTTGCACAACGGTATATGATTTGTTTTCATTAAAGGTAGCAACTATTTTCTTTGCTCTAAAAGGAACGAGACGCAAACCGTACGCAACGTTTGCACCGTCGGAAACCCAAACACCAACGATAGGATCGGTGGTTGTGGTTGGTGAGGTTGTGCTGTCTTCTTTTTTACATGAAGTAAAAACCAGCGCGACAGCCAAGAACAAAAACAAGAAAGACTTTTTCATACGAACTCCTTTTGATTGTTATTGTATTGTATTTTGAAGATGAATTTTAAGTAACTGTTTTTTATCAATTTTACCTGCTTCCGTTTTGGGAAGAGCTTCAACAAACTCGACATATTTGGGAATTTTATACTTCGCTAAATTTCCTTTGCAGAAAGACAGCACCGATGCCGCATCTAATTCAGAGCCGCCGTGCTTAACGATGAACGCTTTTCCAACCTCTCCCCATTTTTCATCCGCAACACCGATTACGGCAACTTCTTTTACCTCGGAATTCGAGTACAGAAAATTTTCAATCTCAGCGGGATAAACATTTTCACCGCCGCTGATGTACATATTCTTTTTTCTATCGACAACGAAATAGTAGCCTTCGTCATCTTTCATTACAAGATCGCCGGTGCGGAAAAATTTTTCTGAAATTGCTTCGCTCGTTTCTTTTGGTTTGTTCCAATACCCGGGGGTAACAACGGGGGATTTCATCCACAGCTCGCCGACTTCGTTCACTGCACACTCTTCACCTTGGTTGTTCATCACTTTAGCTTCAAGAGAAAAGTTGGGAAATCCGATAGAACCTTTTTTTCTAATAGCGTCACCTTGGTGAAGCGAAAAACAATTCGGACCAACTTCCGTTAACCCATATCCCTGCCGAATAAAAACTCCCTTGTTATGCCAAACATTAATTAACGGTATTGGCATGGGTGCGCCCCCAACAATGGCGTATCGCACCGAACTTAGATTTACCTTTTTAAATAATTCAAGATCAGACATCATTTGAAGCATTGTTGGTACACCAAACATGATGGTGGTTTTTTCTTTTTCCATCAACTGAAGAATTAACTCCGCATTAAAACTTTGAAGAAGCGTGTGCGATGCACCGTGAAAGAGAAACGGAGTAAATAAAACATTCCATCCGCCGGTATGAAAAAACGGCGCGTAGCTTTGTGTGTGATCTTGTGAAGTTAAATCGAGTCGAAGCCCTGTATTTACCGCATTCCAGTAAAGCATTTTATGCGTGATCATTACTCCTTTTGACAACCCGGTTGTTCCCGCAGTGTAGAGAATCATCACAAGATCATTTTGATGAAACTGTTTTGCGTTAAAAGATTCGGCTCTATGCTCATCGCCAAAAAGAAATGGAGTTATTTCCTCCAAGTTCTTTTGAAGAGCAATGTTGAGCAAAGACCGGAGTTCTTTTATTTGAAGTTCGTATTCGCTTTCGTAAAGAAAAAGCTTTGGCGCTGCCTCGGCAATTAAAACGTCAAGCTCGCGCGGTGTTAAACGAAAGTTGAGTGGAACAAGAATTAAACCCGATTTAATGCACGCTAAAAAGAGTAAAACATATTCAGCTCTATTTTTTGAATAGACCGCAATTCTTTCTCCAGGCTGCAGCAAAAGTTCGTTTGTTAAAAATGATGCGAGCGCATTTGCTCTTTTGTTGAAATCAGCATAGGTCCATGTTATATCTCTTTCGTGTTCACGAAGAAATAATTTATGAGGAGTATAATGCGCCCACTTGGCAAGCCAATCTGTCGGAATCATTTTGCGGACTCCAATTTTTTACTTCCAACATAAAGGATTACAGACGCTAGCAATGCCGCAAATGGCGCAAGCAAGAGAGTCGTCTTCATCATTTCGGCATTTTGTGCGACATGTAAAACATCATTCATTTTTCCGAAAATCGGTGGAGCTATTCCGTACCCGATTGCGTTAACCGTAAAAAAGTAAAATCCTACTGCAAGACCTCGTAAGTATGGTCCCGCAATATCGTTAACATCGGCGGCAGCTGGTCCAAGCCAGGCAAGTGTTAGTGCAAGTAAAACGGTAATGCACGCAACTTGTAAATAAAGAAGCGAAGTTGAAAGCAGTATCAACCAAAAAGGAAGGCAAAGCAAAGCAGTTATACTCGTAAAGAGTAATCTACCTCCGGCTTTTTTAGCTTTGAATTTATCGGCAATCCATCCACCCAAGACCGTGCCGGGAATTCCACCTATTAATGTTCCTATTCCAATGAACATTCCAATTTGTGAAACGGGTAAATTTTGTGTCCTTACTAAAAATGTTGGAACCCAAATTGAAATACTATTTGCCGAAACAGCGTAAAACGCATATCCGAAAACAATGTATCGGAGCGGAATATTTTGAAAAAGAAGTTTCCAATTTTTTTTCTGATGATCTTGCGCTGAATCGCGGCTTCCTCTTTCTGGTTCCTTAAGCATAAGAACCAGCACTACAAAAAGTAATCCGGGAAACCCTAAAAAGTAAAATGCGTAACGCCAGCTCAGTGCATCGCTAATCCATCCTCCGAAAAAGAAAGCAACACCCGTACCCACTGCAATAGCAGCAGAAAAAATTGCTTGCACAGTCGCTCGCATTCGTGCGGGAAAATAATCGCTTAATAAAGAAAGTGCCGCCGGTCCTAACGTTGCTTCGCCAATTCCTACCAGCATTCTACATGCAAAAATTGACCAGAAACCGGTAGCAAATCCGGTTAACCCGGAAAAGATGCTCCAAATGGTTAATCCGAAAGCGATCAATTTTTTTCTGGACGCCCTATCTGCTAATCTTCCGAAGGGAATTCCGAGAAGCGTGTAAAAGATAACAAATGACGTAGCGCCGAGCAGCGCAAGTTCAAGATCGGTGAAGTGCAAGTCTTTTTTTATCGGAGCGAAAAGCATATATATTAACACGCGGTCAACGAAGTTTAACATATACATGAGTGTTAATAAACCCAACGCATACCACGCGTATAGTGGAATTGCGGTTTGCTTTTCATTCACGATATTTTTTTCATTCATCTTTTCTTGCCTTAAAATTTAAAGAGTGCATTGGCAAATGCGAGTCCGCCGCCGGAACCCATAAAACAGAGTATGTCTCCCTTTTTAATTTTCCCTTTTGCATAGGCATCATCAAACGCCATGGGAATGCATGCCGAACCGGTGTATCCGAATTTACTCATGATGGTGTGCGCTTTAGATTTTTCCGCGCCAAGCATGGAAACGGTTTCCCAAATGGTGTTGATGTTAATCTGCGTAAAAAAGAAATGGTCAATTTGTTGCGGCAGAATGTTGATCTTCTCACACGATTCTTGTATCATCTTCGTCCATGTTTGCGAGTTAATTTCTTTTGGAAATTTTTTTACAAATTTTAAAAGATGATCTTTTCTCTCGATTGTTTCGTGCGAAAGTGTTTGGTGTGTTCCGCCTGCGTAGATACCCATCCAATCGCTATATTCTCCTTCGGTATACAATGTTCCGGTGAGAAAGCCGCCTTCGGACTGTGTACTGCTTTTCAAAACAAATCCGGCGGCCCCATCAGCAAAAAGGGTAACCGTTTTTTTGTCGGTTAGATCAAGATACTTGCTCATTGCATAAACACCAAGCACCAGCACCTGTTGATATCTTTCGTCAGCACGAATAAAATTGCTTGCCGTGGTAAGAGCAGTTACAAATCCGGCGCATGCAGAATTGAGGTCGAACGTGCCGGCATATTTTGCTCCAATTCGGTGTTGCACAACCGAAGCCGTTGAAGGAGAAATATATTCGGGAGTATCCGTGGCAATAATAAGGAGGTCTAGTTGGTCTGCGGAAATATTGGCGTTTGCCAAAGCTTTTCTTGCGGCGTTTTCGGCAAGGTCGGCTGTCGATTCGTTGGGTGCGCACCATCTTCGTTCTTCAATGGTTAGATTTTCGCGGAGCCAAGTATCTACATTTTCCCCAAGTACTTCGTTAAAAAATGAATTCGGTACAATCCTTTCTGGAACGTACGAACCGGAACCAAGAATTATTGCTTTGTTCATATTTTGTTTATGATATTAGTCCGCCGTCAACACTCAGTACGGCACCATTGATAAAACTTGCTTCTTCACTCGCTAAAAAAAGATACGCGTTAGCAATATCTTCCGGCAGACCGAGTCTGCCGAGCGGAGTTTTTTCTTCCAGTGCTTTTAAAATATTTTCCGGAATAGTTTTCATCATTTCCGTTGCGATAAAACCCGGAGCAACAGCATTAACCGTAATCCCTTTCCGCCCAAGTTCGCGCGCCCAAACTTTGGTCATTCCAACAATTCCCGATTTAGTAGCCACATAATTTGTTTGTCCGAAATTACCATACAATCCGACAACCGAAGAAGTGTTGATAATTCGACCGGACTTCTTTTCAATCATAAAAGGAAGAACCCCTTTTGTGCAATTAAAAACTCCGGTGAGATTTACGTCAATGACCTGCTGCCACTGTTCCGCAGTCATTTTCGCGAGGGAAGCATCTTTCGTTATTCCTGCATTATTAATGAGGATATCTATTTTCGAAAAGTTCTCTATAGCTTTTTGTACAGCGTCTTCGGTTGATGACATTTTTGTTACATCAACTTTTGTGAACATTGCATTTCTCTGAAGACTTGTCAATTCCGATAGAAGTTGATTTCCTTTTTCTTCATTAACATCCCAAATAATGATATCCGCTCCTTCAGATGAAAATTTCAAAGCGGTTGCTTTTCCAATTCCTTGTGCACCGCCGGTGATAACAGCCACTTTGTTCTGTAATCGATTCATAGGTATATCCTTTAACATTTTTATCGTTTGAAAAATATCAAACGAACATTCTAAAAATCATTTTCCTTTTTTGGTCTTTGCTTTTTGAACAAGCTTTGGACGTTCCGTCATCCATTCTGCTAAAAAATTTCTGTAATGCTTTTCCATTAAAACATAGAAATGTTCCATTTCAACAATGCGGGATTGAATCACCTCAGCATCATTTTTTTTCATCTCTTTTGTTTTTTCGCTTAGAAATTTTGCAATCCGTGTATTGTTTTTGATGAGCTCGAGATTATTTCTGAACGCGTTCTCGAAAATCTCCGGTTCAATTTCATAGAAATCTTTTCTATTGTTTTCCGGAGACCATGTTTTGCGAATAAGCTTTTTATCACGAAGGCGACGAACGATTTGGCTTATCGGGCCTTTGCTTCTGCCCAACTGCTTGGTTATTTCGTCAAGCGAAAGTGGTTCGACGGAGTAAATAAGTAAAGCAACGATGTGCCCCATAAGCTTGTTCAGTCCAAATGCTTTATAGGCATCGCCGAACCGCTGGATCATTTCTTTTCGTAAACGTTCGTCTTCGCTCATATATCACTGATATTTTTTTACAATTACTGCGGAAGCTTCACCACCGCCGATGCAAAGCGATGCCAAACCATATTGCGAATCTCTTCTTTTCATCTCGTACAAAAGTGTAGTGAGAATTCTTGCGCCGCTTGCGCCAATGGGATGTCCAATTGCTATTGCCCCGCCGTTAACATTTATTTTTTCCTCATGTAATCCTAAAATTTTATTAACAGCAAGCGACACAACCGCAAAAGCTTCGTTGATTTCGAAGAGATCGATTTGATCTTTGGTAAGTTTAGCTTTCATCAATACTTTTTTTATCGCGTCTGCCGGAGCAGTCGTAAATTCGATTGGTTGTTTAGCAGCCGAGCTTTGTGCTACAATTTCAACCATTGGTTTCAGTCCCAACTCTTTTGCTTTATCTTCCGACATTACCAGCACTGCTGCCGCGCCATCGTTAATACTTGATGCGTTCGCTGCAGTAACCACACCGTTCTTATCGAATACCGGTTTTAATCCGGGAATTTTTTCAAAATTTACTTTACCCGGTTCTTCATCTACATTAAAAATACTTTCTCCGGATTTTGATTTGATGATAACATCCGAGATTTCATCTATAAATTTTCCTTCTTTAATCGCGTTGAGTGCTTTCTGATAAGACGCAATTGCGAACTTGTCAAGTTCTTCGCGGGTAAATTGAAAATCTTTTGCGCATGATTCGGCACAGTTTCCCATATGAATTTTATTATAGACATCAGTAAATCCGTCTACTAAAATAGAATCAAAGACAGTTGCATTACCAAGCCTGTATCCATTCCTTCCTTGTTGAAGGAGATACGGCGCATTAGTCATACTCTCTTGGCCGCCGGCGATGATTACGTCCGCATCACCGCATGCAATTGCCTGAGCTGCGAGCATAACGGCTTTTAATCCGCTACCACACATTTTATTTATAGTTAGGCATTCGGTCTTTTCAGATAAACCTGCGTAGAGAGCTGCTTGACGTGCCGGAGCTTGACCAAGTCCTGCGGCCAAAACATTTCCCATAATTACTTCGTCAACTTTATTTTTCTCAAGACCTGATTCATTCAATAATGCTTGAATGACAAAGCTTCCTAATTGCGGAGCTAAAAAACTGTTTAAACTTCCGTTGAAAGCTCCAACAGCGGTTCTTTTTGCGTTTGTGATCACAACTTTTTTCATTTCGGACTCTTCATTTTCTTGTGGAAAATTGTTTTTTGTGTTTGAAATTTTTCAAACGGTTAAAACTTAGGCATTCTTTTTGCAAAAGTCAAATGAATTTTTTTAGAGAGGAATTTTTAAGTGAGTGACAAAGTAATTGCTTTGCGGACAAATCCGTCGGCAAGGTCAAGTTGTTTTTTAGCTTGTTCGGCAGTTACCCCGGCTTTAATCATTACCAAAGCGGTTTTGACATGCCATTCAGCTTCAATCAAAGTTTTTTCCGCAGTTTCGTAGTTTACCCCGGTAATGGTCATAACAATTCTTTTTGCGCGTTCAACAAGTTTTTTGTTCGTCATTTGCAAATCGATCATCATGTTCTCATACACTTTGCCCATGCGAACCATTGAGGCTGTTGTAAGCATATTCAACACAAGCTTCTGCGCTGTTCCGCTTTTCATTCTTGTTGAGCCCATTATCACTTCGGGACCTACATAAGGACAAATAGCAACATCGACTTCTTTTATATCAAACTTTTCTCTTGGATTGCAGGTTACAAACAAAGTCTTTGCTCCAAGTTCTTTTGCTTTTTTTACAGCACCGACCACATAAGGCGTTCTTTTGCTAGCAGCAATTCCGCACACAACATCTTTATCGGTAACATGAATTTTTTCAACGTCGACAGCACCACTTTCCTCAAGATCTTCCGCTCCTTCTTGAGAAACAAACATTGCTTCCCTTCCGCCGGCAATAAATCCTTGAACAAGTTCCGGTGGTGTTCCGTAGGTTGGTGGACATTCGGAAGCGTCAACAATTCCAAGCCTGCCGCTTGTTCCGGCACCAAAATAGAGCAATCTTCCACCGCTTTTGAATGCCTTCACTATTAATTCCACGGCTTGCTCTATATAAGGAAGCTCCTTCTCAACCGCCAAGGGAACAAGTTTATCTTCTTCGTTAATGATTTTTAAAATTCCGGAAATTGACGCCGCATCAATCTCCATCGAATGCGGGTTTCTTTGTTCGGTTGCCAGTCCGGCTATTTCATGAAAAAGCTTTTGAGTATCCACCTGTTGCTTCGCTACTTTTCTATTTCAAGATGAACAAGCTTTTTGTCTTTTTCATTTCGCTGGTTGGAAGGTTTGTAGTTAAGATCGTAGATGGTGGATTTTTTAATTCTCGGTTTGTATTTAGTTTCTGCCGTATGGAATTCTTCGGAAAGATCTCCCCCTTTTAGAATGAGTAAATGTCCTTTATCTTTTAGCAAAGGAAGCGCGTAGCGAAGAAGAACAATTAACGAATCGGTTGCACGACTAACAACAAGATCAAAACTATTTTTATTTCTCGCAATAAAGTCCGGGTCTTCAACTCGGGAGTTTTCTGTTTTCACGTTATTTAACATCAGCTTGTCGATAAATTCTTCAACGGCTGAAATTTTTTTTCCGGTAGAGTCGATTAATACACCTTGCAAATCGGGGCGCATGATCGCCAGCGGAATTCCCGGAAATCCTCCTCCCGTTCCAATATCGATGAATCGATTACACTTTTCCGGAATATATTTAAAGATGTAGGATGAAATAAAGACGTGGTTTTCGACTATGGAATCAATGTCTTTTCTGGAGATAAGGTTTACCACTTCATTCTTTTCGACAACCAATTTCGCAAAATAGGCAAGCCGTTCCATTTGCGCTGCATCAGGATTGTAGCCATTTTCCCAGTACAATGAAGTTATTTGTTGAATATATTTTTCTCGAGTATTTCCTGAAGTCATACAAGATCCAAAAAGTTATACATTATTTACGCAAATATACCAATAATATAGAAATATCTGAAGCTGTAACCCCGGAGATCCTTGATGCTTGCCCAATAGAACGGGGTTTCACTTTGGTAAGTTTTTCTCTCCCCTCGGTAGACAAACTATTCAAACTTGAATAATTGAAGTTTAAAGGAATTGACTGTGATTCATACTTCTCAACCTTTTTTACTACATCTTCTTGGCGTTTGATATAGCCTTCGTACTTCAATTCAATCTCCAGCTGCTGAGTTAGATATTCGCTTTGTTTAATTTCAGCCAAGGCAGCATCGTTCTCCGATTTGAGCTTTAAAAGATCTATTAATTTTATCTCCGGACGTTTAACAAGCTTTGCGATAAAATCTGATGAATCAATCTCTTCTTCCCCTATCGTAGTTAAGAGTTTATTCATTTCTTTAGAAGGAATTCTGATCGTCTCTAATCTGCTTTTATTCAAAAGAATTTGAGAATTTTTTTCATCTAACCGCTTCATTATATCATCGGTTATCAGACCATATTTAAATCCATATTTTGATAACCGTCTGTCTGCATTGTCTTGCCGAAGCAAAAGTCTGTGTTCTGCTCTTGAAGTAAACATGCGGTAAGGTTCATCGGTAGACTTGTTAACCAAATCGTCAATCAGTACTCCGATATACGCTTCACTTCTTTTCAGAACAAACTCCTCCATTCCAAGAATTTTTGCGGCAGCATTTATACCAGCAACCAATCCTTGCGCCGCAGCTTCTTCGTATCCTGACGTTCCGTTTATTTGTCCCGCGAAATAAAGACCCGCGATCAATTTCGTTTCAAGCGTCAAATCGACTTGGTGCGGAGGGAAAAAATCATATTCAACCGCATAACCGGGGCGAATCATTTCAACTTCTTCAAGACCTTTTATTTTGTGAATTGCTTCTAACTGAACCTCTGCCGGAAGCGAAGTTGAAAATCCGTTTAAATAGATGAGATCCGAATCCAATCCCTCCGGTTCAAGGAAAAGATGATGCCGTTCCTTATCATTGAAACGTACAATTTTATCCTCAATTGATGGGCAGTAGCGAGGGCCAACCCCTTTTATCAATCCGGTAAACATTGGAGACTGATTAAAACCAGTCTCAAGAATTTTGTGAACGTTTGAATCCGTGTAAGTTATATGGCAGCTTACTTGTGGCAAATACGGAAATTCAGAAGCATCAGTTCGAAATGAAAAAGGCTGCGGATTTTCATCACCAGGTTGTTCTTCCAGAATATCCCAGTTGATAGAATTTTTATTTAATCGAGGAGGGGTTCCGGTTTTTAATCTTCCGGATTCAAATCCAAGTTTAACAATTGAATCTGTTAAACCCGTAGACGGCATTTCACCAAATCTGCCTCCGGAGGTAGAAGTTAATCCGGTATGCATTAATCCGTTAAGAAATGTTCCAGAACAAATAACCACCGCCTTGCAAGTTAAATGAGAGTTTTTAGAAGTTTGAACCCCAATAATTCTGTTTTGCTCAACCTCTACCGCAGTGATAGAATCTTCAAGAATGATTATGTTCTCACAAGCACTAACTATCTTTAGCGCCTCATGAGAATACAACTTCCGGTCATTTTGACTGCGTGGTGACCAAACAGCCGGACCTTTAGATCGGTTTAACATTCTGAACTGGATGCCACTCCTGTCGGCGATTAGTCCCATCACCCCGCCCAGGGCATCAATTTCTCTCACCAAATGTCCTTTTGCAGTTCCGCCTATTGCAGGATTGCAGGACATTCTTCCAAGAGCATTTTTCTCCATTGTAACTAAAGCAACGGTCATTCCCATTTTAGAGGCTGAGCATGCGGCTTCTATTCCCGCGTGTCCGCCTCCAACAACTACAATATCATAATTCATTCAGATTTTCTTTTCAATTAATCTCAAGTTCCACGTGGAACTAAATTTCAGTGGTTCAACTCAAACTCGTACATTTTTTCTTTTAAGATAGAGTTGCAAATCGGCTTATTTGAATAGCCGACATTTACAAATCCGGTTTTTTCAAGCACTTTAATTGAGGCTATATTAGAAACAAAAACAATTGCTTTAATTTTTTGAAGTTTGAGTCGGCTAAAACAAAATTGAACAACAACCGGAATTACATTTGAAATGATTCCTTTTCCATGATGCTCTTTTCCTAACCAGTATCCTATTTCGCAAGTTCCAAGATCGTTATTAATTTCTTTTATCCCAATTACTCCTAACAAATTTTCGTTTAGGTCTGAAATTGCAAAGTGATATTCTTTCCCGGTTAATCTGGTTTCATTTGCAAAGCTAATAAAAGAAAGAGCATCCTCTTTTGTATAAGGATTTGGAATGGCGGACAAAAACTTCAAAATGTCAGAATCTTGTAAATAATCAAATAGTTTTTCGGCATCAGAAAGCTGAAGTTCTCGTAATTTATAAGATTTAAGTAAAATTTCCATCGGTTTCACGTGGAACAGGCTATTTGCCAATACAAAACTTGCTAAAAATGTTATTCAAAACATCATCGCTCGTAACTTCGCCGATTATTTCGCCAAGAGAGTGAATTGAATTTCGTAAGTCTTCTGCAATAAATTCATTGCTTAATTTTTGCGTTATAGCATCTATTGTTCTTTGTAAATATTGTTTTGATGATTTTAAAAGTTCATAATGACGTGAATTTGATACAATTGCTGAGTATTCGGAATAAATTGTATCTGAAAAGACTTTTTCCTTCAATCTCTTAAATAGTTCCGGCATCCCTTCTCCGGTTCTTGCAGAAACTAACGTCCCTTCCATTTTTTGATTTAAACTTCTAATATCAATTTTATTCACTACTGTAAGAATTTTTTTCTCTTCCGTCAAAACGCAAAGTTCAAAGAATAAATCTTCTGTAAATGGATGGTCAATATCATTCACAAAAAGAACAACGTCGGCTTGCTTCACCGCTTCGCGGCTGCGCGCAACACCTTCCAATTCAATTTCATTGGTTGTTGCCCGGATACCGGCGGTGTCAAAAAATCTATATAAAATTCCATCAAGCGAAACTTCTTCTCGGATTACATCGCGGGTTGTTCCCGGAATTTCGCTTACAATTGCGCGCGATTCCTTTAGAAGGTAATTTAATAATGATGACTTTCCCACATTCGGAATTCCCACAAGGGCTACATTTACACCATCTCTTATTACCCTCCCGAAAGAATATGTAGATAAAAGTTGATCTATCTCGCTAATAATAGTAAGTACCATAATATTTATTTTGTCATAGGAGATAAACTCGACATCTTCTTCCGCAAAATCGAGTTCCAACTCAACAAGAGATGTCGCATCAAGAAGCATTTTTCTAAGCGTATCTATTTTTTTTGAGAGCATGCCGTCGAACTGATTTCTTGCGCCTCGAAGCGATGCTTCTGTTCTTGCGTTGATGACCTCCGCAACCGCTTCGGCTTGAGTTAAATCCATTCTTCCGTTAAGAAAAGCTCGTTTAGTAAATTCACCGGGAAGAGCGACTCTAACTTTTTGCCGGAGCAACAATTCAATTATTCTTTTTGTAATAAACTGACTTCCATGCGTGCTGATTTCAGTACAATCTTCTCCGGTATACGAATGCGGATTTCTAAACACTGAAACTAAGACATCGTCGATTGTTTCATCTGCTTCATCCACTATATTTCCATAATGGATAGTGTGCGATTGCGCTTCGGTTATTTTGATTTTCCCTCTAAAAATTGCGTCGGTTGCAGAGAAGGCTTCTTTCCCGCTGATGCGGATAATTGAAATTGCTCCAATACCGGCAGGTGTGGCTAATGCCGTAATGGTATCTTCTTGGTTGTTAAGAATCATGGTTTGCAAAAATACTTAAACAAAAAAGCATTAACAACGAAGCAACAGATGCACTCATTCTTCGTCTAAAAGAAATGAATTTATTTTATCGAAGAACATTAATATTTTTAGAGTGTATTTATAAAAATTGTGAAAGAATCTCGAGGTAACTATGGCTTTCAATTTTAATAAGTTTACCGTTAAAGCACAGGAAGTTGTTCAAAACGGAATAGAAATTGCCCAAAATTATAACAACCAAATTCTTGAACCCGAACACATTCTGGCCGCACTTATAGAAGAAAAAGGAAGTATTGCGGAAACCATTATGCAAAAAGCCGGCGGGAATGTTGATAAAATAAAAATCAAAGTGAATGAATTATTAGAGCGGCTGCCAAAGGTCTCTGGCGCCTCCGCAGGTATTGGCGACCAACAAATGTCGACTAACCTTGCAAAGCTTTTTGGCTTATCCGCAGAAGAAGCAAAAAATTTAAAAGATGAGTTTATTTCTACCGAGCACTTACTGCTTGCGCTTGCAAAAGATTCAGGGAAAGCCGGACAACTTTTAAGAGATAACGGAATCAACACAAATTTAGTGCTGCTCGCATTAAAAGATGTTAGAGGAACACAACGAGTTACCAATCAAAACGCTGAGGATACGTATCAATCGCTTAAAAAATTCGGAAGAGATTTAAACGAACTTGCGCGTACGGGAAAACTTGATCCGGTAATAGGGCGTGATGAAGAAATTAGAAGAGTACTGCAAGTACTTTCCCGCAGAACAAAAAACAATCCTGTTCTCATTGGTGAACCGGGAGTTGGTAAAACCGCAATTGCTGAGGGAATCGCTCATCGAATTATTTCCAAAGATGTTCCGGAGAATTTAAAATCTAAAAGAATTGTGGCGCTTGATATGGGAGCGCTGGTTGCGGGGACTCAATTCCGCGGACAATTTGAAGAACGAATGAAAGCTGTGCTTAAAGAAGTTGAACTATCGAATGGAGAAATAATTCTTTTCATCGATGAGCTTCACACGCTGGTGGGCGCCGGTTCTGTTCAAGGGTCAATGGATGCGGCAAACATCTTGAAACCGGCGCTTGCAAGAGGCGAGCTTCATTGTGTGGGGGCAACTACGCTTGATGAATATAAAAAGCATATTGAAAAAGACGCCGCGCTTGAAAGAAGATTTCAACCCGTGCTTATTAATGAACCGAGCGAAGAAGATACTATTTCTATTTTAAGAGGATTGAAAGAGCGATACGAAGTTCACCACGGAGTACGAATAACCGACGGTGCGATAGTTGCCGCCGTACAACTCTCGTCGCGTTACATCTCTGACCGTTTTCTTCCCGACAAAGCAATTGATTTAATTGACGAGTCTGCTTCAAAACTTAGAATTGAAATTGATTCCATGCCGGAAGAACTCGATTCGCTTGAACGAAAAATCAAACAGCTTGAAATTGAACGCGAAGCTCTCAAGCGCGAGAAAGATGAAGCCTCACTTAAACGACTCGAAGAACTTGAAGAAGAGCTAAACGACGCTAAAGAAGATAGAGATCAACTGAAACTTCATTGGGCATTGGAAAAAGAAAAAATTCAGATCATCCGGGCAACAAAAAGTGAAATAGAGCAGGCCAAGACTACAGCAGAAAAATATGAACGCGAAGGCGACCTTGGAAGAGTTGCCGAGATTCGCTATGGAACCATCGCTTCTCTAGAAAAAAAGTTGAAAGACGAAACGCTTCTTCTCGCGAAAATTCAAACTGATAAAAAAATGCTGAAAGAAGAAGTCGACGCGGAAGATATTGCCGAGGTTGTTGCCAAATGGACCGGTATTCCGCTTAGCAAAATGCTTGAAAGCGAACGAAGCAAACTTGTGCGGCTTGAAGACGAACTTCACAAACGGATTGTTGGGCAAGAAGATGCAGTTACCGCGGTTGCAAACGCTATACGGCGATCGCGTGCGGGATTGCAGGATGCCAACCGTCCCATCGGGTCATTTATTTTTATGGGAACAACGGGTGTAGGAAAAACAGAATTAGCGCGAGCATTGGCAGAATTTCTTTTTGATGACGAACACGCGCTCATTCGTATTGATATGAGCGAGTACATGGAAAAATTTTCTGTTTCAAGATTGATCGGTGCTCCTCCCGGCTACGTTGGCTATGAAGAAGGCGGACAATTAACCGAAGCAGTTCGGCGAAAACCGTATTCGGTTGTTTTACTTGATGAAATTGAAAAAGCTCATCCCGATGTGTTCAATATTCTTTTGCAAGTTCTGGATGAAGGGCGTTTGACCGACAATCAAGGGAGAACAGTTAATTTTAAAAACACTCTCGTTATCATGACGTCAAATCTTGGTTCGCATATCATTCATGATCATCTTGAAAAAATTAATGAAGAAAACATCGAGCAAATAATCGGGAACCTTCGGCTCTTATTAAGTGATTTGCTTAAAAAAACCATCCGCCCGGAATTTCTGAACCGGATAGACGATATCATTTTATTCCGACCGCTCAGCAAAAAAGAGATTAGAAGAATTGTCGATATTCAAATAGAGCGAGTGAAAAAAATGCTCGAGGAAAAAGATATCTCTTTAACGATTACTGACGACGCGAAAGATTGGCTTGCCGAACTTGGGTACGACGTTACCTTCGGTGCGAGACCGCTAAAACGCATTGTTCAGCGCTACTTGATCAATCCACTTTCTCAAGAGCTTTTAATTGGTACGTTTGGCAACGGGGATTCGATTGTTATTGATCAGGGAGAAAAAGGAAATTTGAGTTTTACAAAATCTTTTTAACAAAGAAAGAATAAAAAATGGCTAACAAACCGGAACAAATTTTACACACATGGATGGACGCGGTTAACCGGAAAGATCTCGACACGCTTCTTTCGCTTTACAGTGACACGGCGGTTCTTATCCCAACTTTTTCCAACAAATTATTAACGACACCGGCGGATATTAAAGATTATTTCCTAAAACTTGCCAATCGCGATACGTTGGGCGTTTCTTTACACTCAAAGACATTGAAAATTCAAAACATTATGGAAACCGGATTCGCGCTTTCCGGAATCTATTTGTGGCAACTAACTGTAGACGGCGAGCCATTCAGTTTTGAGGCAAGATTTAGCTTTCTTGTTGATACATCAAAACAGAAACCGATTCTTCATCATCATTCATCGCAAATCCCGAGAATGCTGTAACGCCATCAACATAACATTGATTTATGAAAAACTCTTATCTTTACACAAAACAAATTGAAAGTGTTACCATGAAACAATTCATTCTCATCTTTGTTGCCGCTGCGTTTCTCTCCGCAGTTTATGCGCAAGACAAAAACCACGGCGTTTTTGTAAAACCAACCAGTGAATATTTTGAAGCAAATAAAAAAGCTATTGAAGAGTTTAACAAAAAACCAACCGTTGAGTATAAAGCATTTAAAGTTGATTTCACGGGACTTGATTTGCCGAAATCAATTGACGAATTTACCTACCAATGGCACAACGACCCGATTAATCAAGGCATGACCGGAACCTGCTGGGATTTTTCTACAACATCATTTTTTGAATCTGAAATTTATCGCATTCACAAAAAGAAAGTAAAACTTTCTGAAATGTACACTGCCTATTGGGAGTATGTTGAAAAAGCGAGAAGATTTGTTCAAGAAAGAGGAAACTCCGCCTTTGCCGAAGGCTCGGAAGGGAATGCGGTAAAACGAATCTGGCAGCAATACGGCGTTGTTCCCGAAGAAGCATACAACGGAATGCTACCTGGACAAAAAGTTCACGATCACAGCAAACTGATTGATGAAATGAGCAGCTATTTAAATGGATTAAAATCTTCCAATGCATGGGATGAAGAAGCTGTGCTTTCAACAATAAAATCTATTTTGAATCATTCCCTCGGAGTTCCTCCAACAAAATTTTCTTACCAAGGAAAAGAATACACCCCGAAAGAATTTCTCAATTCGGTTGTGAATTTAAATCTTGATGACTACGTTGATGTCATCTCCCTTATGATGCGTCCCTATTACACCAAAATGGTCTATAATGTCCCCGATAACTGGTGGCTCGACAGTTCCTACTACAATGTTCCGCTTGATGTTTACATGAGCATCATTAAAAATGCGATTCGTAAAGGATATACTATGGCAATCGGCGGCGATGTCTCTGAACCGGGTATAGATTCGCACGCAAAAGTAGCGATGATTCCAACATTTGATATTCCCTCCGAATATATTGATGAAAACGCGAGACAATTCCGCTTTTCCAATAAAACCACTACCGACGACCACGGCATTCATTTAATTGGATACGAAAATAAAAACGGAAAAGATTGGTTTTTGATTAAGGATTCCGGAGCCGGCGCGTACAACGTCGGCGATAAAGGTTATTATTTCTATTCTGAAGATTATGTGAAATTAAAAATCGTAGACTTCTGCGTTCACAAAGACGCCCTCGGCGATATCTTGAAAAAATTCGAAAAGTAAGAAGCAATCTTTTTAATGAATACCATTGAGCTTATCAGAAAAAAAAGAAATGGAGAATCTCTTTCCAAAGAAGAGATTCTCTTTTTAATTACCTCCTATACAAAAAATAGAATTCCCGATTATCAATTCGCTGCTTTTTTAATGGCCTCCTACTTACGCGGTATGAATACCGAAGAAACAGCCGCGCTAACCGAAGCGATGCTTTACAGCGGAAAAGTTATCAACCTTTCATCAATTAAGGGCATGAAGATAGATAAGCATTCAACCGGCGGTGTGGGGGATAAAACATCTTTAATTATTGCCCCCATTGCGGCGGCGGCCGGCGTGTATGTCCCTATGATTTCCGGAAGAGGACTCGGACATACCGGTGGTACGCTTGATAAGCTTGAAGCAATTCCAGGTTATAGAACTGACCTAACATTATCTGAATACAAAAAGGTTTTGAACAAAGCCGGTGCGGTGTTAATCGGACAAACAAAGGAAATTGCTCCGGCAGATAAATTGATTTATGCTTTGAGAGATGTTACCGCAACTGTGGAATCAATTCCCCTCATTACAGGCAGCATTATGAGCAAAAAACTTGCCGAGGGAATTGACGGATTAGTCCTCGATGTAAAAACCGGCAGCGGTGCGTTTATGCAAAAACTAAGCGACGCAAAAGCGCTTGCTCAATCGCTCATTAACACCGCAAAAGCGTTTGACAAAAAGGTTATCGCTTTTATTACCGATATGAACCAACCGCTTGGCAAGTATATCGGCAATTGGTTTGAGGTTTACGAATCGATTAATGTGTTACGCGGCGAATACGTCCCCGATTTATGCGAAGTGAGCTTCACGCTCTCGGGCGCAATGCTCTTTCTCGGCGGAAAAGTCGGCTCAATAAAAGAAGGAATACTCCTTTCAAAAGCATTAATCGCAAACGGTAAAGCATTCGAGAAATTTGTCGAGTTTGTAAAACTTCAAGGAGGTGATGTAACATATCTTCACCGTCCGGAAAAATATCCGAAAGCAAAATTCTCGCTGCAAGTAACGGCGGCTTCGGGGGGATATGTAACGGCAATTGATACTTATCAAATTGGTATGGCCGCACTTGAACTTGGAGCCGGCAGACTAAAAAAGGAAGATATTATCGATCCGAAAGCCGGAATTATTTTTGCCAAAAAGCTGGGAGAACCGGTTAACGGCGGTGAAATCCTTGCGGAAATTTTCAGCGACAAAAAATCTTCTTTGGAACCTGTTAAAAACCGGATTCTCTCTGCAATTTCAGTTGGCAAAAATAAACCCCAAAAGACGAAGTTGGTTAAACTCATTCTGCAGTAACTTTTTCCGCCACCCCCTTCTGTACCTCGTTTGCGGTCTCTTTCGCAAAATCGAGCAAATTTATTTTTTTTCATCTAAGATTTGTCTTAATTTAGTGAAAACATAAAAGAGGCAGCTTCGTACATTTTAGTACATCGTAGTAAAAATTGTTCCGCAAAAAAATAATTAGTTAAGGAGATTTCTATACAAGCTCAAAAACTAAAACGGTCACTGGTAATTCTTGCATCAACATTTGTAATAATGCTTGCAATTATGACATTAGACGACTTGCTTCTCAAGTATCTGTTTTCTTCTTCGTCTGATACCGAACGTCAGATAATTGTAATTTTTGTTGCCAGTTTTTTTGCGGCAATTATCTCCCACTTTCTTGCTCTTAATTACGAAAAATATTTAAAGATTACGCAAAAAGAAGCAGCTGCAAGAAGGTACGCCGAGGAAGAGCTTGGAGAAACCCTTTCAATTCTTCAAGCAACGCTTGAATCCACTGCCGACGGAATTCTCGTAATATCAAGGGAACGAAATGTTGTAACCTACAACAAGAAGTTCCTAGAGCAGTGGAATATTCCACCGGAGGTTGCCGATTCAAAAAATGATAAGAAACTTCTTGACCACGTTCTTTCCCAATTAAAAAATCCGGATGAATTTATCAATAAAGTTGAAGAGCTTTATCATTCCCCCGAAGAAACAAGTTTTGACATCATCGAATTCAAAGATGGGCGGGTCTTTGAACGCTATTCCCAACCCCATCGTCTTGGAAAAAATATCATGGGAAGAGTGTGGAGTTTTGGTGATATAACGGAAAAGAAAAAAGATGAAAAGCGAATAAAAGATTCGGAGGAACGCTTTAAAGCAATTTGGAAATATTCGCGGGATGGTTTCCGTCTCACCGATGAGGAAGGGCTTGTTCTTTTGGTGAACGATGCTTATCTGAAATTCTTCGATAAGAAGGAAGACGAAGTAGTTAACAAACCATTCTACATTCATTATCCTCTGAGCGAACATGCTCTCGGTTTAGATAAGTACAAACAAAGGTTTGCAGAACAAAAATCGGAGGAAGCGGTTTTAAGTAATCTGAAATTTGACAACGGAAGAGAAGCCTGGGTAGAGATAACAAATTCATTTGTTGAAATTCAAAATAAAACTTACCTCTTAAGTATTTTCCGGGATTTTACCCACCACAAAGAAGTTGAAGAAAAAATAACACTCTCCGAAAAAAAATTTAGAGCTTTGTTTGAAAACGGAACCGACGCAATTTTTCTCATGAACGGGGACGCGTTCACCGATTGCAATAAAAAAGCAGAACAAATGTTCAACGCATCAAGAGAAGAAATTCTAAAACTGAAACCTTACGATATTTCACCGAAGTTTCAGCCGGATGGCATTGAGTCTAAAGAAAAAGCTCTCGATAAAATTCAAACCGCGCTTGATGGCGGTCAGCAAGTTTTTGAGTGGAAACATAAAAAGTTAACCGGTGAATTATTCGACTGCGAAGTAACGTTAACAAAAATTGAACTTGAGGGGAAAAATTACATCCAGGCGATTGTGCGGGATGTTTCCGACAGAAAGCATTCGGAAAAATTGCAGGAAGCGATTTTTTCGATTACCGTTGCCGCAAGTTCGGCAACCGATTTAGCGGCGCTGTACCGTACGATTCATGAATCAATAAAAACCTTGATGCCTGCCATCAATTTTTACATCGCCCTATATGATGAAGCCAAAAACGAAATTAGTTTCCCGTACTTTGTTGACGAGTTTGATGAAATGCCTGCTCCGCGTCCCCCGCGCCGGGGACTAACCGAATACGTGCTTAGAACAAAAAGTCCGCTGCTTGCAACGTCTGAAAATCTAAAGGTGCTTGAACAGAAAGAAGAAATTGAGGTAATCGGCACAGATTCTATCGATTGGCTCGGAGTCCCTCTTTATACTGAAGAAAAAATTATCGGCGTGTTGGTAGTGCAAAGTTATTCTTCCTATACCCGCTATACTGAAAAAGAGCAGGATATTCTGGTGTTCGTTTCTTCGCAGGTTGCCATGGCAATTTATAAGAAGAAAACTTCGGAAGAGTTGGCGGCTTCGGAACTTCAGTTAAAAGAATTGAACGCGAGTAAGGATAAATTCTTTTCAATTATCGCGCACGATTTACGAAGCCCGTTCCATGCGCTGCTCGGGCTCTCGGAACTGCTTGCAACCGAACTGGATGATCTCTCGAAAGATGAAATAAAAAAATTCGCGCTCGAATTAAATATCAGTTTAAAAAATCAACACAAACTTCTTGAAAATCTTCTTGCCTGGTCCCAGCTGCAAACGGGAAAAATGCAATATGCACCGGTTCATATTTCGTTAAACGATTTTGTTAACGACGTGATTGCCCTTTTAGCCGGCAACGCATTAAAGAAAAATATTACCGTTGTAAACAGAGTCTCCTCTCGTACAACACTTTTTGCCGACGCTAATATGCTTCAATCAATTATTCAAAATCTTTTAAGTAATGCGATAAAATTCACGAGAGCCGGGGGAAACATTTTTATTTCTGAAAAAGCTAACGGAAACCGCTTTGTGCGGGTCTCGGTTCAAGATACAGGCGTCGGTATCAGCAAAGAAAATCTCGACAAAATATTTAGAACCGACTCAACCGCAACAACAAAAGGAACCGATAATGAAAAAGGAACCGGACTTGGATTACTTCTTTGCAAAGAGATGATTGAGCGGCATGGAGGCGCGTTAACGGTTGAAAGCGAACTGGAAAAAGGAACAACTTTTTCGTTTACCATGCCTCAAAATTGAAAAATTTTTTGTGCACAAACAAAAAACGCTCCGGTATGGAGCGTTTTTCGTTTTAAAGTAATTTGAATCTTAGATTTTAACTGAGGCGCGGAAGTAGACAAACCTTCCGTTAAAACCAAACGGAGAAAGTCCGCTGTAAGGAAGAATTCCATTGGTGGAATTAACCTTGAGAACCTTATCGGGATAAACATCAAATACGTTATTTGACCCGATGGCAAATTCATAATTCTTCATCAGTTTATATGAAACCTCTGCATCCGCAATCCATTTTGCACTGTATGTTTGATCAAGCGTAAGGTCCGTATTACTTTGGTAGCTTGTAACCGCTCCGTATCTTACCCAACGCATCATAGCACCGAATTCTTTAAGCATATAGTTTGCCATAAAATTATAGGTGCTTCTCGGCTGACCGACTTCAAATCTTCCTTGCTCAATTCTATCAAACAAGTTTGTTGTAGTAACCGTTTTTAATATCGCAGGAGTTTTGATTGCGTCTTTATTTGTAATTTCTGTTTTGGTGAAATTAAGAGCAGCCGTTAAACGAAGCGTTCCCAAATCCGCCAAGTTAATACCATAACGCGCGGTAATATCGAGTCCTTTGGTTTTCGTATTGACGGCGTTTGTAAAATATCTTCCGCCGCCCGCGTTAAAGATGCCCAGTGAATTCAAATAATTAGCTATTGCCGTTCCGGTAAAGTTCTCCGTAAAAACGATTCTGTCTTTAATCGTAATTTGATAAACATCTGCCGTTACGGAAAGATTATCAATATCATAGGTTAACCCAAAGCTTAGGTTAACAGATTTTTCAGCTTTCAAATCCGTTGCACCCAACGCTTTTGCAACCGACGTGTTAACAGGAAATGTTCCTATATCATAAGGAATTCCGGAAATAAAATTTGTTGAAACCGCGGAGAAATACGACTGAGCCAGCGAAGGCGCCCTGAAACCGGTGCTAACAGCGCCGCGTGCCGCTAAACCGTAAGCAATATTATATTTAGTAGCAAATTTTTCAGTAATGGTTGTTCCGAAATCGGAATAATTTTCAAACCGGGCAGCCGCGCTTACTAACCACAATTGTGTTACGTTATGTTCGAGATCAACATACAATCCGAAATTTGTACGTGAAGCGTTTTGCGCATTTGTTGGTGAAAAGCCAGGAAACACCTGCGAGCCGGTTGCCTTTGATGTAGAATCTCCCCGCAAATAAGAAGCAAGTTCACCGGCAATAATTTTATAATTCTCCCAACGGAATTCCGCACCGGCAGCAACATTTAACGGAAACTCCCTTCCGACATCAACGCTCTTAAAAAAGTCGAGATTGGTGGTTGCCTGCCCAAACTTTAACGTACCGGCATCAAAATCTGTTGGAGATTTTGTCCACATGGAAGTATTAACGGAATTGACCACGCGATATTGCAAAGAGTTCATTCCGTAGGTTTCACTTAGGTCATATGACCATCCGCTTAAAAATCCTTTTACTCCGGCTGAAAGAGAAAAGTCATTTACACCGGTTTCAATGTGCGGAAGAAATCCATTTGGATAAATAGCGGGAACGTTACGGGAATCATTTGCTCTTCTATAAAATCCGGCTGATAACCCAAAGCGGTGGCTATATCCGCCAAACGCGTAAATCGACATACCGTTAGAAAGCGGCAAAGAGCCATTTATGAAAATAGCTCCGTCGTTTAATTTTGAATCACCATACTTATGATTAATGCGAAACCCTTGTCCGAGCGGATCAAAAGTATTTTCGTTTCCCGGTACCGCAGAGGAATATTGCGGCCTTGGGTCAATACCAGATCGATTTGTCGGTTCCATTGAACTAATTTGTCCGCTTACGTATACTACACCGTCTCCAATCGGTAATCCATAACCGAGATGTAAATTAACGGTTTTTCCATCGGTGTGAGAAACGGCTGTTTTGCTGCTATCCCAACGAAGTCCATTGTAAGTTCCGGAAGCAAAATTTGTTGTTTCAACAGGACGGTTACCTTCATCAGTGGTATATCCGCGGTCTTCCGAACTTAAATACTGTCCGTAACTTGCTGAGGCATCAAAACCTTCCGACTTTTTGAGAATAATGTTGATAACACCGGCAATAGCATCAGAACCGTATTGAGCTGAAGCACCATCGCGTAGTACTTCAATTCTTTCGATAGCTGAAACCGGTATTGCGTTCAGGTCAACTCCTGTAGAGCCTCGCCCGATAGTACCGTTGACATGAACAAGCGCGCTTGTATGGCGGCGTTTCCCGTTTACAAGCACCAATACTTGGTCCGGGCCCAGTCCGCGCAAGGTTGCCGGGCGCACATGATCTGAACCGTCTGCAATTGAAGGCTGAGGCGCATTATAAGATGGGACAAGCATTTTTAAAACTTGTGTAGTTTGCGAAAATCCAGAAGCTTTAATTTCTTCGGCGCCAATTACATCAACGGGAACGGGGGAATCGGTAACTGAGCGTTCATTAGCTCTTGTTCCCAAAACCACAACTTCGTCCGTACCGATTAAGTCCTCACTTAATGAAACATTCGAGAGTAATTTTTCTCCCGCAACAATTAAAACATTCTTTTTTTGGGGATGATACCCTACAGAATAGTATTTTATTTCGTACTTGCCCGGCGAAAGCGGCAGCTCATATTTTCCATCTAAATTTGTTGTTGTTCCTATTTGTTTGCCAACAACCTGAACAACGATACCCGGTAAAGCTTCTCCTTTATTATCTGTTACGGTTCCATGCAACCCGGAACCGGCTTGCCCATAGGTTAGAAAGGCAGTAACAAAAAAGAAAACAATAACGGTGACACGAGGTAATAATTTATACATTATAACACCTACAGTTAGTAAAAAAATTAAAGTAAGAGACATCTGAAAAATAGAGAATAAAGTTCAAGAAAAATAGTTCAAGAGATTTTTTTTAAGAAGTCAATGTTCTTTGAGAAAAAGATGGCTGTTTTTACGTGGCTGAACTTTTGCACTACCA
>Ga0172369_10001845_pt1 | contig 30028 bp, 25 predicted proteins | sample LakKiv25m_FD_114539 | JGI IMG/M metagenome (GOLD analysis project Ga0172369, IMG submission 114539) | Freshwater microbial communities from Kabuno Bay, South-Kivu, Congo - kab_022012_11.25m | ecosystem: Environmental > Aquatic > Freshwater > Lake | place: Democratic Republic of the Congo...
AACCTGCGAGATACTATAGCTGGGCACTCTCGTATTGATTCGGCTATAGTGTTTGTCTAAATTTCTGTCGGAATCAAAGACTGTCTTTGTGAGGTTTTCCATAACCGCTTAGGGCACCTCGAAGATTTTTGCGCTTTATGGGATTAGCGGTTGAGGCCATGCATGTCCTGCCCGACGTGATCGGGCATTTGGCATTCCTGGATTCCCGTTTTCACGGGCACGACATACGGACTAATGCATGGAATTCGCGTTTATTCTCGAGAATCGTTATATGCGCCTTCATCGAAGACCAATGCGGTAAGGTCGGCTTTGGTTATGCCCGCCACCGCAGGGGTTGATCTCACGGCCTCAGCTCCTCCTGAAAAACTCAACATTAATAAATAGCCTACTTAACGTGAATTCGCGAAAGCGGCAACCCATGAGTTTCTCGACCTAGGCCTTGCAGCCTGTCAGGACTCTCTTGGCCTTGTGGGAAAAGGGGTTGCAACCCTTCTCCTCGCTGACGTATATTGCCCAAGAAAACAATAAAAGAACACTATGTGGCAGGTCGTTTGTAAAGAGTGACCGTCATCTACACTGATGAGCGGCGGTCTGCGTCATGGGGTTGTGACCATGTGAAGTCGTCTGTAATTAGGAGGATCTTGATGAAAAGGCTGTATTTCGGAGCGGTTGCTGCCATGATTATGGCGACGGCTATCCTCTCCCAGGCGTTTGCATGGGAATTATCCATGAAAGGGCATTGGGAGTGGCGGTACCGGTATTGGACCCGCAGTGGCAATCAAGACATTTTCGGTCAGATGGATGATACGCACGTAAATCTTGGGATAAATCATCTCGTGGTATTCCCCACGAGGACTACAACAAATAGAATCAACACCGTGGGCTTTGGGTTCAATGCCCCAGGAGGCGTTCTCGCTGGTGAGAATAATTACGGCGCGGATATGACTCTAAACGACAACCGCCTGACCATCTACCCCAAAATCACCGTCAATCAGGCCATAGCCGTTGATGGGTCCGTGAATTTCACGTCACTAGGAATATGGTCCAATGGACGGCCGTATGACCAGACAGATGTCTATGGTTGGGTCAACGATCTCTATGTTCCCATCGCCGACAGACCGTTGGCAAGCCACATCCCCAACACCTTTGTTACCGTCCAGTGGCTACGTGGAACTTTGAATACGCCCATGGCGAATTTCAGCCTGGGTTACAGGACGTCAGCCTTCGGTATAGGTTTGTGGATGCACGGACTGAACAGGGCTTCGTCCTCTTTCTCCGTTTCTATACCTTACGGACCGTTCCAATTCGTATTCGCCCCATATTTTAGTCGGAATGCTACCGGATGGGGGACCACGCGTATCACGGGCGCTGGATCGGTGGAACGCCAGGACGACCGCAGGAACTATTTCAGGGCTCTCTTCGGCCAAATTATCTATCGATCAGGGCTGCTCGAGTTCCAATTTATGTCCAACTCTTACTTCCAGCCGAGTTCGCCAGCGGTTACCGCTCGAGGCGTGGCATTAGCGGCGAACAGGCCGACCCAAGACACACTGCGTTATCGCTTCGGCTTGGCGCTCAAATACTCTGGCGGCAGATTTTTCTTCAGCGGCGAGGCGGACTGGTATAATCGCTGGACGTCGGGAAGAGGCGTAGGCCAAACCACCACCTTGGTCCGTGAAGGGGTGGACAACGATGGCTGGGTTTACGGCGCAGAGGTAGGTACTTTCGCTGGGCCGACCAAGGTCACTTTGAACTATGTGAGAGCCACGGGGAATGATACCTCCACGCGCAAGACCACAGATGACGCCATCGACTGCCAGGACGGTATCAGCTCCCCATATATAAAGCCCTGGGGTTACCTGATGTACTACATGTACGGCGCTGGCGACGGTTGGGACGCCGCGGGATACGGCCAGCCCACCAACCTGCACCACGCTGGTTTGAGGATCGACTATGCCATCGCCTCGAACTTGAATGTAAGTCTCGTCTATTCCCGAGCTTGGCGGGACCAGCCGGGCGCGTATAGGCTTGGTGGGGATTATCGAATACGGGCTCAGGTGTGGGCAAACGAGGACATCAGGCTGTCTCAAGAAGGCGGATTCAGGGGGCAGGCCGTACCAGACAGCGCTCGCGACATCGGCTGGGAAACTGACCTTGGCGTTGACTGGAAGCTCCTGGAAGGTTTGACATGGTCCACTACCTTTGCCTACTGGCAGCCCGGGAATTGGTGGAGTTATGCGTATCCGAACACAGCTCACCTGTATCGAATTGGGGTCGTCCCAAATAACAACCCAAACACTGCCGCAGGAGAAGCTAACGCCACTTGGAACCTAGGCCGAGAGATTGATGGTCTTTTTTCCGTGGAGACGAAATTGCTCGTGAATTTTTAGTCCAGTGCATGTAATTCTGTAAAGAGTTATTTGATCTCTTGATCAATATCTGACGGGTGTTTGATATCCCGCCGCCACTTTTGAGCGTATTGGGTGATTGAGAGCCTTTGGTTTTTGCAAGCAAGATAAAGGCTTCGGTGGAACCGGCATAACGCCCTATCATGGGCGAATATCGTTTCTGTGACAGTGGGAATCAAACATTTTTGTTACGATGCCTTCATCGGAAACACGTCCTAGGAAACATGCGTCATGAAAATCACGATCCTTGGCAGTGGGACGGCCACACCCCATCTGCATCGGAACGCATCAGGCTTGATCATCCAAACGGGTCAGACTACCATCGCCGTAGATATGGGACCGGGCATTATCCGAAGATTATGCGAGGCAGGCATAGACACCAGATCCATTGACGTAGTCCTCATAACCCACTTCCACGCTGACCACGTTTCGGATGTCGCTCCTTTTCTCTTTGCTTGCAATTATGCGTACGGGCCTGTCAGATCATCCCGTTTCTGGCTCGCGGGCCCCCAAGGACTGGAAAAATTCTTCGCCGCCTTAGTCCAAGCGTATGGCCATTGGGTAATACCTTCCGGCGACCGGCTGATCATGAAGGAACTGGATGCAGACAACAATGACGAGATGACCGTCAGAGATGTTGTTATAAAGTCTGCACCCGCTCCCCACTCGTACCCGAGTTTATCCTATCGCGTCGAGTCGGGAGGGGCGTCTATCGCCATATCCGGCGACACAGACGTGTCCGACCATCTCGTGGCCTTGGCAGAGAGTACAGACATCCTAATCTGCGAATGCTCTCTCCCGGAGCGTTTGAAGGCCCCGGGACATCTCACGCCGTCAGAAGCCGGAGCCATAGCTCAGGGCGCCCGTGCGAAGAGACTGATTTTGACTCATTTTTATCCGCCGTGCGACGAGGCCGATGTCGTCCAAGAGGCCGCAAGGGAATTCAGCGGCGAGATTATCAAGGCGCATGATCATTTGGTGGTGGAGGCTTAGCTGACTAGATTGCTTCGCTTCGCTCGCAATGACACCTCTACGGCCTTCTTGTCATTGCGAGGAGCCGGAGGCCACGAAGCGATCTCAGCTCACATCAATCGAGCAGTCAAGTCCTTGTCAGATTTTTTTTCATATGGAACGAACGCTCATGGAAGACCTCGCAAAGACAGTCTTTGATTCCGACAGAAATTCAGAGACACACTAAAAGGAAGCGCCCAGCGAAAGATCGCGAAGAAAATAAACCTTCCTGCACGATTGTGCTCGAAAATAGTTAGGTCCCAAGAAAGAATCCACGATAGAAATTCTCAAGCAACAACTAATGCATCCTACTGCCGTAAAAATATGCCGACTGGGACTGGCTCTAAAGGAAATCAGAGAGATTTCACCGAAACAAGGCTTTATGAACCACGACCCTGAAAGACCAAACCCGCGGCGTTTCTGAAAGTTCGTGTCATCGAGCCTCATGGCAGCCTTTTCGTAGAGGGCGTTTGCAATTGGCTTGAGCACGGTGACATCTCTAGGACTGGTCTAGATACCACGTCATCATCGGCTTCGTCACCTGTGCCATTGTGAGGCAGCAATGTATAGCACTGCCCTCAGTACAACCCGATGAGCTTCGATAAGACAAGGATGCGCTGTTAAACTACCAGGCCTGCATCTTGGTATAAAGTCGCCAACAAAAATTACATAACGCGTTCTAGGGACACGCCGATGAAGAAGAAAGCTACCGAATCCTTGGACTTGGATGATTCGAGGCACCTAGGACCGCGACATAATATCTGAAAGAACAGAAAAGTAATGTACCCCCATAATTCAAGATAACACAATAATCGTATTTTACAAAAAGTATCAGACTAGGGATACCCTTCTGACCTTCTATCGAAAAGGGATGCCGTTGAGAAAACAGTTAGAGCTTGTCCTGCCACGGACTTCACGATGCCGGCGCCGAGCAGCTCGACCGGAGCCCGCACGTCGGACATCGAGCCCCCATCCATATATCGTCAAAATACTCCACGAAAGGTCTTGTCTCATCCTCCCCCTCAAAGAGAAATCCCAGTTCAAAATTCCGCTTGTCAGCCGATTTTGAGCCGATGCCTGCACCGGTGAGATTGGCGCTTCCCACGAGCGCCAATTGGCCGTCAACTATGAACATCTTGGCATGGATTCGCATGCAAAAGAGAAACTCCACGCCAGCGCTGAGCGTGCCGCGCCTATCCAGTTGCTCGTAACGTTCCCGAAATGGCCTTGAGGGGAGTTCTGAGTGAATGATGCGGAACGTCACCCCTTTGTTAACCATGACAGCCATAAAATCCGGAAATGATACAAAGGTTTTGCCGAGAACCAGGCCTGTGGCCTTTATGTTTGCGGTTGATATCCAGATGAAGCGCTTTGCCCTGGTCAAGTGGCTTCGCGTAAAGCCTTCATAGATCCGTCTGTCCCACAGCGTCTTCATGCGTCATTGACATAGCACTCTGCCTTGGCCCAGGCTCCACGTTGTTCGAGATCTTCGTCAAGTTTTAAGCCGGGTCTGGCAGCCGCTAAGATGGGTTCACCTCCATCGAAGAGGATGAGCTTCCATAGTTTGACCAAACCGCGCTCAGCCATGGCCTTCATCACGACCTCTATGGCCGCGGATTCCACTTTGGATGAGGCAGCATCGGCTGGATCGCTCACCAACCCTCGAGTCGCCACCCAACCGGGTTTGGAGATGCGGCACAAGATCTCACTTTCGATCTCTTCGTTTGATGGTAAAGACATATCGTTTTAAACCTCTCGACGGTCTTTGGTCAGTCATATACTATTTTTTGGGCTACGACACAAAGTCTGATTCCGGCCACCTAGGGTACACGTATAATGAATGTTCGCCTATGCCATGCGTCCGAACTCCGGAATATGTTCTTGACACCGACAACCGCAAATATTATGCTGCTACACTGTAAATTGGCAGACTGCAAGCCGAACGGCACTCATAACATCAGAAGACCCAGTAAAAGCGCAGATAGCACTTCCTACAGTTAGGAATGCAGGGTAAAGGCACGTGAGGCGAGCCCTTGACAGTCGCATAGCCAAGGGCGGGTGTATGTGATGACTTGACAAAACATATCAAGAGGAACCATGGCTGCATTTACATTTTCCAAGGGCGGGATACATCCCGCAGAACACAAGGAGTTGACCGAACACCTGGCTATCGAGGAGATGCCAGCGCCAGACCAGGTCGTTTTACCGCTTTCCATGCATTTTGGTGCGCCGGCAAAACCTCTTGTGAAAAAGAAACAAGAGGTTCAAGAGGGTGAGCTTATAGCGACCGTAGAGAAAGCCCTTGGAGCGTCCATTCACAGCAGCGTGACCGGCGTCGTAAAGACGATCGAGGTGCATCCGCATCCCACGATGGTGCGGTGCGAAGCGATCGTCATCGAGAGAGACCAGTCCGCTCCCCCGAAGACGTATGAACCGGTGAACTGGGAAAAGCTCACGAGGGAACAATTGCTGGCAAGGGTTAAGGATGCTGGAATCGTAGGTCTCGGCGGAGCAGGGTTCCCCACCCATGTGAAACTTTCGCCTCCGCCCTCGGCCAAGATCGATACCCTCATTCTGAACGGCGCGGAATGCGAACCGTACCTGACTACTGATCATCGCATAATGTTGGAACACGCGGAAAAGATTGTGCAAGGCGTGCGAATTATCCTCAAGATCCTGGGCATAAAAAATTGCGTGATAGGCATAGAACTGAACAAAGCTGACGCCATCAACATTATGAACAAGGCTGTTCGTGAGACAGCGAGAGATGATGGAGTGTCCATTAAGGTCCAGGGACTCACGGTCAAGTATCCCCAAGGTTCAGAAAAACAGCTCATTTTCTCACTGGTTCGCCGCGCTGTGCCGGGCGGTGGTCTGCCTTTCGATGTCGGCGTAATTGTGCAAAATATCTCAACAACTCTAGCCATTTATGAAGCAGTTGCCTTGAATAAACCCCTTTACGATAAGGTGGTCACGTTTTCAGGACGCGCCCTTGCAAGGCCCGCCAACCTCAAGGTTAAGGTGGGGACTGTGGTTTCGGATGTGGTGAAGTTCCTCGGGGGCACGAAGGATCTAATCAAGATTGTGGCGGGCGGCCCCATGATGGGTTTTGCGGTTTCTTCCATTGACATCCCCATCGTGAAAACAACATCCGGCATGCTATTTCTCAACAGCTCGGAGACCGATTTAGGAGAACAGGGGCCTTGCATACATTGCGGCTGGTGTATGGAGGCCTGCCCTATGGGACTCTCTCCCAAAGAGGTCGGCATCTACGTGGAAGCCGGAAAAGGACATCTCACGGAAAAGTTTGGCATCTTTGATTGCTTTGAATGTGGGAGCTGCGCCTACGTATGCCCTGCGAAAAGGCCCCTTGTCCAATACGCCAGAATGGCGAAAATCATGGTCAAAAAACATGGCTAGCAACCTCGTGTAAGATGCATCTCGTATTCGATAAGATAGATCGCCTTGATCGCCTCGCAGCAATGAGCGCGTGCTAATTCTTTTTATGTGAAAACACGGAGGATGGGACAATCGAAACGCTACACAAAACTGACGCTGTTTCAAGAGATCAATGGTCCGTCTCTGTTTCTCCCCATATCAGAAAGGGGAGAACGACGGCTGGGATCATGTGGACAGTTTCGGCTTCGCTCATTCCGGTGATGCTTCTGTCCTTATACACCTTTGGTCTCAGGGGAATCATAATAACTCTGGTGAGTGTCGTATCGTGTGTCGTCGTAGAAGCGCTCTCCCAGAAGGCGCTTGGTCGCCGGGTTTCGGTGGGGGACGGCAGTTCAGTACTTACGGGGATCCTGATGGCTTTTGTCATACCGCCAGGCGTTCCTTACTGGCTGCCGATTGTTGGCGCTGTTGCGGCGATCTTTATCAACAAAGAACTCATGGGTGGCCTCGGTTACAACGTCTGGAATCCCGCTTTGGTAGGAAGGGCCTTCATGATGGCGGCGTTTCCCGTCGCCATGACTTCGGCATGGATTCCTCCCGTGGATTGGGCCAAGTCTCCGATCGGAGTATATCTTGGGACAGTTGATGCGGTCTCTACAGCAACGCCGCTCTACGTGTTGAAGCATTACGGGTTCGCTGCGCTCACCCAGCAATTCGGGGGAATTCTTCAAATTTACCAGAATTTCTTCGTAGGGTTCATGCCCGGCTGCATCGGCGAGACATCCGCGCTCCTTCTCTTGCTCGGCGGCCTTTTTCTAATGGTACGCGGTATCATTACCTGGCACATTCCGGTGTCAACACTTGCCACAGCAGCAGTACTCGCCTGGATTTTTGGCGGAGAGACCTGGTTTAGCGGAGACCCGCTGCTCCACATTCTGTCTGGAGGACTAATGCTCGGGGCGTTCTTTATGTGCACCGACTATGTCACATCGCCTACGTTAAAATCGGCTCAGATCGTTTTCGGTTGCGGTGTAGGAGCTTTGACCATACTTATCCGGCTCAAGGGCGGATATCCGGAAGGAGTTTGCTACGCCATATTGCTCATGAATTGCCTGACGCCGGCCCTTGATGAATGGTTTAAGCCAAAACGATTCGCGCCTCCGAAACAGGCCCCAGTAACGGCGGCAAAATAGACCTTCATTCCGGAACTGAGAGGATTCTATGAAGGAAATTTTCAAAATAACAATAAGCTTGACAGTTGTGTGCTTGGTGGCTGCCATCATTCTTGGCGTCGTGTATGCCAAAACAGAGCACGCCAGAAAAGAAAATGAGGAGAGAATAGAACAGCAGACCATAAGAGAGCTGCTGGGCTTTAGACAAGAATCAGGAAAGAAAGCACCGGTGGACCTGAAGATCTATGCTGTTTACCGTTATGTCCTGACGGATCCTAAAGGCGTAAACACCCTAGGATATCTGATACCCTTGAAGGAAGGCGGCTACGTGCTGGCAGAAATCGATCTTGATGGAAAACCCGGCAAAACATACAAAATAGATGCAGACGCCGCTAAGCTTAGCGACAGAACCGCAAGAGACGCTGCGGTGAAAGCCGCGTTGTCGAGCAGTATGAAGGCGGTCTATGCCCAGGCGCTCTTTGTAGCTAACTTAGGAGAAAAGCGCTTGGGCTACGTTATCCCAGGCGTAACTCAGGGCTTCAAAACCTTTGTAAAGCTCATGGTCTCCCTAGACCCGAGCTTTACGGTCACCGGTGTAGCCATAACCGAATCGGAGGAAGACCCAGGACTGGGCGCAGAGATAGAACATAATTACTTCAAAAACCAGTTTGCGGGAAAAACCCTAGAAATACTGAAAGAATTGAAAGTCGTGAAAGAACCTCTGCCAAGCGATTATTTGGCCGCCCTTGACCCGGCTGTGGCTGCAAGAAGAGGATTGAGCAAAGAACAAGTCAAGGAGATTAAAGAGAAACACCTAAAGGACGATATCTACGCTCTAACTGGCGCAACTATATCCAGTCGGGCCGTTACCACGGGTGTAAGAGATACGGTGAGAAAGTTCGTGTATCGTATTGGAATCCTCGATGGCGCCATAAAGAAAGAGAATCTCCACGTGGCTTTCTAACGGAGGAAACAGGTGAACAGAAATCTAAGACTCGTTTGGAATGGTTTTATTCCAGAGAATCCTATATTCCGTTTGGCGCTGAGTCTTTGCCCAGCGGTGGCGGTAACAACTTCCGTAAAGAATGGTTTATTGCTAGGATTGGCTGTTTTATTTGTCCAAGTCTTCTCAAGCTGTACGGTGACGACATTTAAATCATTTATTCATCCGCGCATCCGAATCCCAGCCTACGTGGTTGTGATAGCATTATGGGTTACCGTCATAGATATGATTCTTCCTGTGATATCGCCGGATGTGTACAAACAGGTTGCCCTTTTCGTAAAGCTTATTGTGGTCTTCGCTATCATTATTTCAAGGCTCGAGTTGTTCGCTTCCAAAGAACCTTTTGTCCCTTCTTTCTTTGACGGACTGGGCATGGGGATAGGCTTCACGTTTGGGCTTTGCTTAACAGGGGCTATCAGAGAGTTTTTTGGCGCTGGTCAGTTGTTCGGCTACGACATCCTGGGGTTCAAGCCCCTCCTAATCATGATCTTACCTGCTGGAGGATTTTTCGTCATAGGATTCATCATGGCCACCTTCAATTGGTTTGAGTACAAAATTACTGGCAAAATCCCGACATCTGGAGGAGGCCACTGAGATGAAAAAAACAAGGTGCTTTGCTCTCATATTGGTGTTGCTGTCGGTGATATGGCTGGTTCCCCCATCAGGAATCGCTTCCGAAGCGCTGGGAACAGGTTCATTCAACAAGGATACCGGCATTGAGATTTCCTTTGGAGTGCCAGTTGACAAGTCTTGGGCTCAAGACCCCTCAAGCTATTCTGTGTATGAAAAACCAGACCCGGACATTAGAATACCGGTAAAGAATGTCGAACTGGATGCAAAAGCCGTCAGCGCCACCCTGCAATTTCATCAACCCCTTAATCTGTCTGCTGAATATGTGGTCGAAGCACGAAATATAACCTCAGAAGGAAAGGTCCTGGGATCCAGACAATTTTCTGTGAAAAAGAGTGAGGCCCAAATCCTGTTCACCATATTGCTCGGCGCCATGTTGATAAACAACTTTGTTTTTACCAAATACTTGGGCCTTTGTATCTTTTTTGGCGTGTCCCAGAAAAAGGAGACAGCCATAGGCATGGGAATAACCTTCACTGCTGTCATGGTGCTAAGTGCCACTATGTGTTGGGCGCTGTTTAACTATGTATTGCAGGTGCTCCATCTAGATTTTCTCAAGATTATAGTGTTCATAGGTACTGTTGCCATCTTTGTCCAGGCTGTGGACACCATCTTGAGAAAAGTAAATCCCTATTTGTTCAAGAAGCTCGGAGTGTACCTTGTATTGATAGTGACAAACTGCATCATCCTCGCCGTACCTCTCATTAACGCCGACAGCAATCATGGGCCGTTCGAGAGTCTCGTGCTGGGCTTGGGGGCAGGTCTAGGATTTGCGCTGGCCCTGTTCCTCATGTCGTGTGTGCGGGAAAAACTTGAACTCTGTCGTGTTCCTGCTACGTTTCGAGGGCTGCCAATTGCCTTCGTGGTTACGGGTCTATTTGCCTTGGCCTTCCTCGGATTTTCAGGGCTCTCTATCTTTTAGCCTTCGACAAACGGGCTAGGGGATGGCGACGGTCGTAGATTATGGTGCAAACATAGAGGTGATATAGAATGGAAAGCGCATGGACTATAGCAGTCTGGGGAGCAATATTTTTCGCAGTCTTTGGGCTGATTTGTGGAATCGGCCTTGCCTTTATAGCAAGGCGTTTTGCAGTTAAAATCGATCCCAAAATAGAAGCTGTGCGAGCTTGCCTCCCGGGGGCCAACTGCGGCGCATGCGGTTTTGCGGGCTGCGAATCGTACGCTGAAGCGGTAGTCACAGACGCAAAAGTTCCCCCCAACAAGTGCGCGCCAGGCAAACAGGCAGTAGCCGAAAAGGTAGCAGCGTTAACGGGTAAGGCTGCGGGAGCCACCACACCTTTGGTCTCAGTTATCCGCTGCTCCCGAAACGAGGGCGGAGTGATGCGAAAACATACATACGTGGGGTTCGATACGTGTCAGGCTGCCTCTCTTGCCTTTGGCGGTCCCTACGAATGCAACTTTGCCTGTATTGGATACGGGGACTGCGAAGCAGCTTGTCCCTTCCATGCCATCCGAATGGTTGACAACATGCCAGTCATAAATCCGGAAGAGTGCACCGGTTGCGGCGTATGTGTGAACACTTGCCCAAAACAAGTTCTGCAGCTTATACCCAAGACCGCAACATGTTATGTGCCGTGCAGCACCAAGGATTCTGGCAAGGCGGTGACGAACGTTTGCAAGGCGGGATGCATTCATTGTTTAGCTTGTACTAGAAAGGCCAAAGAGGCTGTTATGCTTGTGAACGATCGGATAGAAATAGACCACGAGAAGCTCGACGAAGCATCCGCCCAGGCCGCGGTGACGGCCTGCAACCGTCAGTTCATTTTCCGTTACAGGGATACGGCTCGTCAAGCCGAAGCGGTTCGCGCCATCAAAGCTGAGCAGGCTGCAAAGAAGGCCCAAGCGGCTGCAAAAAAATCGGCTGAAGAAACCGGGGATCAAGAAAGCGCGAAGATCTAGACAAAGTCCTAACTTCACTTACTTAGTTTCAGTCAGAGGGTGCATCAGGTAAGACATTCTCTGCAGAATGGATCATACGCGCCGTACTGGCGCTCATTCCGTACCTTCAATCCCCATGATCTTCCCGATTAGGTCTGTTGCCTTTTCGCTCGATTCGACCCTTATTTCGACAATACAAGATGTGTCCTCAAACGCTTGAGTGGGTCGGACATTTATGTTTCGCGGAAGCCCCTGCGCCATGAGCCATTCAGAGAATCGCGCCTCCGCCAAGCAAAGATCTGGATACCTCAAGTTCCTAAGCACGCTCCGGAGTGTATCTGTCATGGCCGAGCAGGAGCTCGACCCAGTGACTCCCAAGAACTCTTTTATCTCAGGGGCATTCAAAACCTCTTGGACGGGGCATCCTCGATACCTGGCCAAATCCAACATGCTGGCGATAAGTTCGGCGGACTTGTTCATATTGGGACTCAACCGCTTGATTAGGTCCGTAATTACTCGCCTCTCATCCGGAGCAAGGTATGTCAGCAATAAAGCCGTCTTCTCATTCAGCCTTCCCAAAGCCATGAGAGAGTGTATGTCGTGTCCCAGCATTGCGATACGACACAAGGCCTCAATTCTAGGCCCATAAGGAGGAATCCCAAGCGCAGGAAGAAACCGCGCCGCGACCTCTTCTCGTGAAAACAACTGAACCATACGACAAACCACCACAGCCTTCGTAGGCGCCTCGAATTGCCTGTGACTAATGTTGTCCCAAAACGCAACTTCGTACCCGACGGCTATGCTGTAACTATCTTCTAGGATATCCGCCTCGATGACGTTAAAGCCAAGTTCTAGCGCGGCTAAAAGACGCCTGCGCCCCAAGACAGGGATCCACTTTCTTTTCTGGTCTTTTTGTACGAGAGGCCGGTGGATAATCCCCACAACCGAAATAGACTTCTTCAGGGGCTCCAGGTCAGCGAAGCAAGGGATAGAATAAGTTGTGTCATCCAGGTCGCAGTCTTCGAGAGCAACTAACGTTTTCCTGGTATGATTCTGCCAATTTATCATAAATCTGCGCCTCTTCGTCTCTGCCTCTTTTTCTATACCCTTGGGCAACGATACGACATTTTCGCCTCAGCTCTTTCACCGCTGCCTGACGGTATGGCAGTGGCAAGTCTCGGCTGCATAATATCTTAACGATTGCCTGGATGCGATACCTGTCTATTGCGGGCGTAGTGACCGAGAGTTGATCAAGCCTGCCGCCATGCTTAATTACGAGGGGCTCGGGAACGAAATCTACATCGTAGAAAGCTGTCACCCGAAGCCACAAATCGTAATCTTCTGCTGCTGGCAAACTCTCGTCGAACACCCCTACTTTCTCCAGCAACGATGCAGACATCATAGCAGACGAAGGACTAATCAAACATCTTTCCAATGCTCTCTCGAAAAACCGCCCCCCCTGCTTCCTGTGAATCGCTTTCTGGGGAATCATGCGGCCTCCTCTTATCCATATCTCATCTGTATGACATATAAAATCAGTCTTGTTTGGGTTCCAATGCTGGACTTGCTTGTCCAACTTGGCGGGTAACCACTCATCGTCTGAATCCAAGAACGCGATCAACTCGCCAGTGGCTAATGCAATACCTCGATTGCGAGCAGCCGACACCCCATTATGTTGTTGAAATAAAACGCGAATCCTCGCTCCGTATTCTTCTAGTACAGCACATGTGTTATCTGTTGATCCGTCATCGACCACTATGAGTTCATAGTACTTGAAATCCTGCTGCAGCACAGAATTGATCGCGCGTCTGATCACATAAGACCTGTTATATGTAGGAACTACCACGCTCACCAGCGGCAATGTGTTTTCCCTCTACCGGTTGGTTGCACTTTGTCTGTCAGATTTTCTTTGGTTTCCCGAAAGAATAGCATAGAGGAGGAACGACAGTTGAGAAAGGAAAGTCAAAATGCGTTTTTTGGCCAAGACAATACTGGTGGTGGTTGTCGTGATAGCCCTTTGCACTTTTCTTGGTGTGCCGGCTCGGGCATTCTGGCTGTCTTTTCCAGGGGTTGGCATCGACTTACTAGGACCTCACGGGAGTGTTAGTTTCCCATACGGCGAGGTGCGCTGGGGTCCTCATGGTGGTGCAGTCGTGTTCCCGGGAGGCAAAGTCAAGTGGCGAGCACACGACTATTATACCGAGCCGCCGAGTTGGCATCACTGGGACCCTCATCGACGATAACATGGGCTTTTAGACTTGGTTACATTTATGCACAAACTGTATCAATATGCCCCAGATGCAGGGATTCTTTCCCAAGAGTTCCCAAGTTCGTCGAGCCGATCATAGTGCGCCTGAATCTTGCGGCAGCTCTCGTCCTTAATGGTTTGCCAAGAGCAAAAGGCAGCGGTCCGGATTTGCCCAGTCTCTACGTCCTCATAGGCGAAAACGGCGGGGCAATCGTGCAGACGCGCATCTTCAAGTCCCCCCTTGTCCTCGTAGGGTATGGTTATAAGGGTTAGTATCCTCTGGACGTTTGTGCGCCGCTCTAGGACCCGATCGATCTTGTCGCCCCGCAATAGATCAAATAAAGCCAATACTGCATTCCACACCATAGGTTTGCCAAAAATCTTTTTGAAATTGCATGATTGAGCAAATATGCTCATAGTTGCAGCGAAAGTCTTTATATCAGACCACCGTTTGGCAATTCCCTTTGAGGAGGAGATCTCCTGTCTTGCCATCAACGCTTGATCCAGCTTTCTGAGGCGAACTAGCAATTCTGAGAGAGGTATCCGCATGTAAGCGGATATAGGAACGTAACCTGAACCGTCCGAGACAAGAAGCGTGGCGCTCTCACAATTCGGATGGGAACCGCCGAGGGTCTGGCGGCCGAAAAACCTGGAAAGAACCTGAAAGTTCATCATACCCGTGGGGACGAACTCAATATCCGGGAACAATCTCTGAAAGACGCGTTCAACGCACTCCGTAGTGGTGGGTTCTAAGGCCACTTCTCCCTCCCAGCAAGGCGTGAGTGGAACAAATCCCCAAACCGATACATGATCCCTATAGTTATGAATGAAGTCCAAAATACTTCCCATATCAGAATCATTGACACCGTTGGCCACCGTAGTGATGACGGCTAGCCTGTTGACGCCACACGAGACAACATTCTCAAAAGCCTTCTTCTTCACGGCAAGCGAGTCATCCCCTCGCAGGGTTTGATAAATCTCCCGTTTGGTACCGTCAAACCCGAAGTTAATCTGGATTCCGAGCGAACAAAGCTCCTGACAATACTTTTTGTCCGCGAGCTTTATTCCATTGCTAAAGACTTGTACCTGAAATCCATAGGATTTCGCTAGCCTCACGATTTCCAAAAAATCTTTGTGGACCGTGGGTTCCCCCCCAAAAAAGCATATATTGGGTCGCGGGTCTTGGCTCTGGAAATGTTTGAATATCTTTTCAAAATACACCACGGGCGGATGGTAAGCAAAACCCATGGCGTCCACGTATGCCAAACAGATTGGGCAATGCTGGTTGCAAAGATTTGTCACGTCAATGGCGACAGTGTTGGGTTTCTTATGCCGTTGGTGATCGCATGATGCGCAGTCCAGAGTGCACGCAGCACAAGCGGGCTCCTGATACTGAGTAATCTCTCTTTTCCACATCCACTTGCGTGCGTCTTTTGTTACAAGCGACGCGGTCCTGCCACAATCCTTGCAGAATTTAACCAGATATACCTTATTATCTCTTATTTCATAACATGCGTCGGTGGGTTGACCGCATTTCTCACATAGTCCTAGCTTCATAATAACGATCCTCCTTGCAAATCAATAACATTACATGGAGATGGGAACTTGACTTGTTCGAATATTCCCGATCATGCGATTGATATCTTTTGAAAAAAGCGGTAATTTGCTGCGCACGCTTATCACATATAATTGTCTTGTCAAGAGAAAAATCATGTGCCATACTTTAACGTTTAAGCTGTAGCACATAGGCCAAGCACGTGACCCGAACTCGCCACCCTTCAATACTAGTCCTCGCCGGAGAAGCATCCGGAGACTACCACGCCGCTGCCATGGTTCGGGATATCAAAGCCCGCTGCCCTTATATTCGGGTAGCAGGTATTGGAGGGGATGCGTTGGCCGATGCCGGCATGGAACTCCTGCACCACTACAGAGAGATAAATACAATTGGATTGAGTGAGGGGATCGGAAAGCTGTGCAACATCAAGAACGCATACGTAACAATGAAGCGGGAACTCGCGACCGGACGCCACGACCTCTTCGTTCCCGTGGACTTTCCTGACGTGAACCTCATGCTCTGCAAGGTGGCAAAAAGGAACAGGGTCCCTGTCTGCTACTTTATTAGTCCTCAGGTCTGGGCATGGCGCAAGGGGCGCATAAAAAAAATCGCCCGTCGTGTTGATCGCATGATGACGATCTTCCCATTTGAATCTGATTTATACCGCTCGGCAGGAGTTCGTGCTGATTTTGTGGGCCATACCATGGCCAGAGATATTCCGTCGGAGGTAAACAAGTCAGCCCGACGAACAGAACTGGGATTGGATCCCCATAGACCAGTGATTGCCCTTGTGCCGGGGAGTCGGCCTGCTGAAGTCAGCCGCATTCTGCCGGTAATGTGTGAGGCGTCGGCGATTTATCACGTGCGTTATCCTGACACCCAGTTCGTTCTGCCTCTCGCCGGCCCGCACCTCGAAAAGCTAGCCGCCGGTATTCTCGACCAACACCATCTCCCCGTATCCATCCACTCACGTGCAGCGGCGCAATGTATGGGCGCAAGCGATGCAGGCATAGTAACGTCCGGGACCGCAACGCTGCAGGCTGCGTTGACGCAGATGCCGCACGTCGTGGTGTATAAACTTGGCGCCATGAGTTGGTTCTTAGCCAGAAGGATCCTCAAGCCGCTGGTGATGGACCAAGACATACATGTGGCTATCGCAAATGTCCTTGCGTTGAAGGCCGGCGATGACCAGGGCCCCTTGAAGGTCATGAGAGAGGCGGGAGTCGAGGTGAGATGCCTTGAGTGTGGGAGGAGGTTATTTGTCCCTGAGCTGCTCCAAAGCCGCGCCTCAGTTGAAGAAGTGGCCAATTGGCTGTTCAAGTTAAAAACCGACGTTCAACTCTTAAGAGCCATGGAGAAAGGTTTTCGAGCGCTTCGTGAAATGCTTGCCCCTCCCCACGATGACGTCAGCGCTGCACGAATAGTCTTGGAGTGCCTTTCAGCGAATTCTGCCCTTGAATCAGCGTGACGCCCCAAGAAGTTGGACATCGAACATGGCGAACTCCCTTTTTCAACCCAAAAAATGGAGAAGTGCATTGAAGAGGGTGTCGCGAATTTGGACTACTTGCGCGAATCGCTTTGATAAGTTTCTCCATGAAGTCGATAGCCGAGGAAATATCGACGAAGGAGATCAAGAGATTGCATAGCTGCCAACTTCTTTACCCAGCCTCGCTCGCCAGGCAAAAAATAGCGGCGGCTCAACACAGTGCCTTCCACGGCAAGGCCGACAAAAAATGTCCCAACAGGCTTTGCGTCCGTGCCGCCATCTGGTCCAGCAATGCCTGTGACCGATACTCCCACTGTTGCCTTTGTTATTCTGCGAGCCCCAACGGCCATCTCTTCGGCGCATTGGCCCGACACCGCACCGTACGCCAGAAGCGTCTTCTCAGAAACGCCCAAAACCTCGACTTTCATGGCGTTTGAATAACTTACCACAGCCCCGAGAAATGTCTTAGATGAGCCCGGAACGCGGGTTAACATGTCACCGATCATTCCGCCGGTGATGGATTCGCCAAGCCCTATTGTCATCTTTCGTTGTTCCAGCAGAGCCAATACCACCGCCTCCATAGATCGACCGTCCGTGGAGATTATGTTCTCCCTGATTCGGTCCTCAATCTGTTTTTGTCTTTTGGTGAGTAAAGCTTCTACCTGCGATTCCTCGGCGCCCCTAACATCTATCCGGAGTCGAATGATCGGAAATCTGGGCAAGAAAGCGAGATGATAATTGTCTTCGTCTGCGGCAAGGTCGGAAAGAATTTCCCCAAGCCTAGACTCAGTAAGCCCATAGACTTGAATAGTCCGCGTCCTGAATACCAGAACACGGGTCTTGAAGCGCGACAGGATCAAAGGTATGCCGCGTGCCCGAAGCATAGGGAGCATTTCCCTCGGGATGCCAGGGAAAAAAAGCGCCATTTTCCCTTCTTTATGGATTACAAACCCTGGAGCGGTGCCGTAGTCGTTTGGGACGGGGGTAGCGCCTACGGGAAATAGGGCCTGTTTCGCGTTTGAAGAAGCCATCGGCCGCCCCCATTTCTGAAACAGGTTTTCTATCCTTGAAAGCTGCTCTTTATCTAGTTCAAGTGGAACTCCGAGGAGAGCAGCAGCGCCCAGGGCGGTCTTATCATCCTCCGTAGGGCCTAGACCGCCTGACACGATAGTCACAGCGGCTCTCTCCATGGCTAGGCTCAAAGCATCCCTTATTGCCTCGATATTGTCTGGAACGGATGACATTCCTTTGACCGCGACGCCGACCGCGCGCAATTCCTTGCTTATGGTCTCTCGATTCGTGTCAGTTATGACACCGTTGGTAATTTCATTGCCAATGGTCAATATCCAGGCGTCAATTCCTTTCTCCATCAGTGTGCCTCCTCCCAGTTATGTCCTATGGAAACGTCCACCGAAAGAGGAACAGACATGGGGTACACGTTTTCCATCGCGGACTTCACAAGTTCAGCGGCGTCGTGAACCGCTGCCTCCTCAATTTCAAGAATAAGTTCGTCATGCACCTGAAGGATCATCCGACCGGGGATATGCTTTTCCCTGAGTTCATCATAGACCTTTATCATGGCCAATTTCATGAGATCCGCCGCGCTCCCTTGGATAGTCGTATTTACTGCGACCCTGAAGGCTGCTTGCTGCGCTATTTTGTTTGCACTGTTAAGATCCGGCAGGAAGCGTTTCCTACCGAGGATGGTGGTCACGAAACCATCCTTCTTGGCCTTTTCTGGCAAGTGTTCCATGAAAGCCCTAACGCCAGCGTAAGTCTCATAGTACTCTTCCAGGTATTTTTTTGCCAATTTGAGTCCCACTCCGATCTGTTGAGCCAGTTTGAAAGCACCCATCCCGTATATTATCCCGAAATTAATCGCTTTGGCTTTACGCCGCATCTCGGACGTTACCAAGGCGGGCGAACACTCGAAGATACCTGCCGCTGTAATGGCATGGATATCTTCGCCCAGCGAAAAAGCCTCAGCAAGCCTCTTGTCACCAGACAGATGCGCCATCACTCGCAGTTCGATTTGGGAATAGTCGGCGGAAACAAATAAACAACCCTTGACAGGCTGAAACGCCTTGCGGATTTTTCGACCTTCGTTGGTTCGAACCGGAATATTCTGCAGATTGGGATCAGAAGAGGACAGCCTACCCGTTGCAGCGACCGCCTGATTGAAAGAGGTATGGATCCGGCCTGTGGCAGGATTTACAAGAGCGGGTAACGAGTCAACGTAGGTCGTCTTTAACTTGAATATCGACCTGTACTCCACTATCTTACGGGGAAGATCATGCTGAACCGCCAGCTCCTCAAGCACGTCCAAGGCCGTGGATTGGCCGCTCTTAGTCTTCTTGACCGGCTTTAGCCCAAGCTTTTGGAACAGAATCTCAGACAACTGTTTGGGAGAGTTGATATTGAAGGATTCACCGGCAAGAAAATAGATTTGAGATTCGATCTTATCCAGCATCTCCCCGAATTCCTTTGACAGTTCAGCCAGATACGCCGTATCCACGAAGACCCCGGCCAGCTCTATATCCGCCAGAATCGGTATCAACGGAAGCTCCACGTCTCGAAACAACTGACCCAAACCTTGTTCATCCATCTTAGGCCCAAGCATCTCAGCAATCCGAAATGTAACATCCGCATCTTCGCAGGAATACTCTGAGGCCTTGTTTATTGGTACAGCCGAGAAATTGATTTGTGATCTGCCCGATCCTATTAGATCACGGATAGGGATCATGCGGTGATTGAGGTACGCCTCGGCTAGGTCGTCCAGGGCATGGCCTCGTCGTGAGGGGTCCAGGAGGTAAGAGGCAATCATCGTATCGAAAGAAATTCCTAGTACATCAATCCCTTCTTTTTTCAAGATGATAAAGTCGTACTTAAGATTCTGCCCCATCTTTTTATACGAATCATCCACAAGGATTGGCCTCAGCGCATCAAGCACATCGGCCTTGGCAAGCTGACGCCCCTTGTCGTGTCCCACAGGGACATAGCAAGCCTCTCCTGGTGCTGTACACAAGGAAATCCCCACAAGATCGGCTTGTACTGGAAATAGGGACGTACTCTCCAGATCGACGGCAAACTTCTTTTTTTCTCGTATGTTGTGAATCCACCGATCCAACTCATCCATCGAGGTGACGGTAGAATAGCGTGAGTAATCGAGCGTCTTTTCAGGAGGCAAGTCGTTCATGAATTTTTTAAACTCGAGTTCGTGGAAGAGCTTGCGAAGTCCATCTATATTCATCTCACCAAGTTGCAAGCTATTTAGTGAATTTTCCAAAGGTACTGAGTCATACAGTAAAATGAGCTTTCGACTAAGTAGCGCTCTTTCCTTGTGATCGGAAACCTTGGTTCGAAGCCTTTCCTGTGGTATCTGGGCGAGGTTCTCGTACAAGGCTTCTAGATTGCCGAACTGGTTGATCAGTTGAGATGCGGTCTTGGGCCCCACTCCGGGAACTCCAGGCACATTGTCTGAGCTGTCTCCGGTGAGAGCCATGAAGTCAAGGAGATGAGCTGGACCCACTCCAAATTTGGACTTTACTGCCTCCGGGTCATAGACCACATCCCTTTGAGGATCCCACAGCGAGACGTTGCCTCCCACGAGTTGCATGAGGTCTTTATCCGATGATATTATGACCACATCCCATTGCTGATCAGTGGCGCGTCGAGTGAGCGTGGCGACAATGTCATCGGCCTCATACCCTTCTACCGCAAGGGAAGGGACTCCATAACTGTTGACCAGATCATATATTTTAGGAATTTGTAAGCGCAGGTCTTCCGGCATGGCTGGGCGATTGGCCTTGTATTCGGGATATATATCGTGCCGAAATGTTTTGCCTTTTGCGTCGAACACTACGACGATCCGCTTGGGAGACTTGTCCTTTATGGTTTTCATCAACATTGACGTGAAGCCGAAAATTGCGCCCGTGGGAAAGCCTTTGGAATTAGTAAGGCCCCCCATGGCGTGATAGGCCCTATGGATGTAGGAACTCCCGTCTATCACGTATAAAGTTTCATGTTCCCGAGACATTTCAGACTCGCTTTCTCATTGCATATAAAGACCTGTCGGGCCTACCCACGACCAGCGCTAGACCCATCGCTCTGTTTCTCAACAGCGGTTTTCTTTGAATCCTATCACATTGGCGTACTGAAACAAACGATGCGGATGAAAGCCTTGCTGTGTCCTATATTGTCTCTCTAAAGTTCTCTCGGAATCGAAAACAGTTTGCGTGGAGTGTCATGGTAGTTCAAATTAACGCGGGTACGTCGGTGCTTTACTGTATTGGCGCTTAAGGTCGTTTTGTCATGCCCGACGTGATCGGGCATCCAGGATTCCCGGACGCCCGTTTTCACGGGAACTACAAATGGAGTCATGCATAAAATTCCCGTTTAATTGAGGGAATCACTATGAAAACATCATCCTTGCCTTAGGCTATAAACGATCGAGCTATATGACGCAATCCTAGGCTACACTGGATCGAAATAAATGGGCTGTCAGGAGAAATGAAAGATTGAAGACGTCTTGTTCCCGTCAGTAATAGCCATTCTCGAAACTTGCCGCGAGGTTGTTCCGACGCGGTCGCAATAACACAAACCAGTATTTTGTCATTGCTAGGCGCCGGATCCGACGTGGCAACCCCAGTTTATAAAGCTTGCATTGCGCCCTATTCGTCAACCGGATAATTCTGTGGCAATGTTGATAAGATTAGGGCAGGCACTCGCTCCGTAGTTTTGCTAATGGCCGTCGCAGTTTCGCCCACTATTGAAAAAGGATCTTCTCAGTTATGTCATCCATCTTTGCGCGAGGCACAGCTGAGCAATCGGTCATCACCAGGGCGACTGGAGCTAAAGGCAACGGTGTCATTCAGCCATAGTAGTAACCTGAAAGGAGTCGTGACAAGCCATCAATATCAAAAGAGCATCAAGCCCCGCTCCCCGAAGCTCCTGACGCATCAATCCCGGAAGCTGCCCAGACTGAGTCGTCAGTCTCAGGCATTTGAGTCAACACTGACAGAGGGACAGACCCGACCTTTCTGTATACTTCCTGGGGCGAGTGTTCAACGCCGTCCACCGTTAGCAATTCACGCACAGGCACGCCGAAATGTTTCTCATTCTCCTCGAGGTAGGGCAGGATGAGTTCCCAATCTTCTGGGGCCAGGTCCTGAAATTCTCCCCCATTGAGCTGATCCTCTACCAGTGTCTTTTTTGGATCTCTGATATAAATACAACCGCCAGAAGCTAGACTAAAGAGGTTGGAGCCCGTATAAGGCCTTTCCAGGAAGGAAATGCGGCCGTCTTCGTCCATGGTCAGTCCGTTTACGATGCAAAAACCACCATCATTAAGTGGGTCCCCAGCCATAAAGCTCTCAGCAAGAAAATCGAGAGCTGTGCCGTTGATCACCACCCGGGGACGACCCGCCGCGTTTATGAGAGGTCTGCCCGCGGCGTTTCCCAGGACAAAGCACTTCCCCCCTTTTGCGCCGTACATAAAACATTGCCCCACGTCGCCATGTATAACCAACATGCCTGCCTTCATGATTTGGCCTATTTGATCCTGCGCATTGCCATGTATATACATCTCCATGCCGTCAATACCGCTGGCAACATAGTCCCCCGATGAACCGTAAAGATCGATTCGTACCCCGGACGTCAAAGGTCCCAACGCACATCCTTCGAATCTCTGCCCTCGTAAATCAAAAACGATGAATTTCCGCCACCCCAGTCGGTACGCCTCAGCCATAAGCACCGCGTCGCAGTCCTCACCCTCCGGTTCAAAATCACTGGCATCGATCACCAAACAGCGTTCCACAGCAATTGGGGGACGCAAAAGCCCTCTAGTTTCAAAATCTATACAACGATAATAACCCACGTCTGCTATGCTAGCGATTTTGGGCATACTCCTAAAAATCCTGTAAAGGCGCTGGGTTGCCATCCATACCAGCGCCGATCTTTTCTTTTCACCCAAAGGAAATTTTCTGTCTAGGATAAGGGTCAAAGCCTCAATGATAGTCGTGCGCCGGGGCGTATCCGTGCAAGCCCTGACAGTAAGATATTCAAGGACTTGCTCGATCAATGCATAGTCTGCATCTTTGGCCACCCCTTTAACAAAATCGAACAGTCCATAGGGATCGCCCATTTCCTCGGCTTGACAAGTCTCTGTAAGTGTTGCGCTATGAAGGCTGCGGGCTGATGCATCTGCGTCCGTAAGCCTATAAGGCTCTCTTTTAGCAACTCTCACTTCCTCTCCAAATTTGTTCAAACACTCAATTCTTCTCACTCCGTTGGCCTCAGGGACCACGTTGAACATAAATGCTCCGCCGTCCGACGAAGAACCTCCCCTCGCGTTCCAATATTTGTCGGCAATGGGGCTGAAACGCGAGTCTTCCCGTGCGAGTGACCGCAAAGTCGCGTCAATGGCCTGTTTCTCTGAACATATCAGCCCAATCTGAGCCTCGCCATCGTACAGAGAGAAAACCTGTGGTCTCAGCATCGCAGTATCCGTTATCCCCAAGAGTTGGTGCGTGCGAGTCTCAGGCAGGTGACGAGCAATGATGAAAAACCATGGACCGTCTGGCGACGCATGAATATGGGTAGATTGAATTCGGTCATACAACCGTTGCTTTGCCAGCGGAAGAAGATCAAAATCCAATTCCCCTGTGGGTGCCAGTGCTTCCAAAATGGCCTCCAGGGGATATCCGTAAACCCGGTTCCATAAGTCAAAAAGCATAATGGCGACTTCGGTGTCAGTCATGAAAAGAGGTTCGTACCCTCGCTGCATAAGATAACTTCGCGTAGCATGATAATTGGCAAAGTCTCCGTTGTGAACAAGGGCTTCGTTCATACCCATGAAAGGGTGCGCCCCTCCGGGATGCCATACTCGCCCCCGCGTAGGGTAGCGCTGATGGGCGATCCACACGTGAGCCTTGAATTCTTCAAGCTGGTAATATCTTACGACATTTTCGGCATAGCCCACAATCTTAAGGATTAGGAGATCTCTCCCGTGAGACATCACGAAGGCCCGCTTCTCGCCCAATGAATGATAAAACTTCTTATTGAGACGCGCTGAGTTGCGGCATACAAACTCATCTTCGCAAGCTCGTTCAGGCATCCCCTGCAAGCCATTCTCTAGAGCGAATTGCTTAAGAACTGACGGCTTAACCCTAACGAAGGCTCTCCAAACCTCAGGCGGTTTTGCTTCAAGCCCTTCAACGTCTCTGTAGTCATGAACATGAGCTAGAAAACCTTGGTGTGCAACTTTGAAAAAAGAATCGACATATGCGTCCTTCACCTCAGATAGGCAAGTGTCATCTAATAGAGCTATCTGAAGCATATAATGAGTATCGAGCACGTCTTGGGAAACACCCAGCATTTCTGGGTTCATACCCACCGCCGCTATGCCGCCACCCTTTCCGTTCCCGCGGTTGTGCATCTGACGAGAGGGTTCAAAAATGTGCTTTCCGGCAACCTTGATGCTTGAAGCAAAGCCTGTAACGCCGCAACCGCCTTCCTCTTCTTTTTCCAAATGCGGTGTGAAGTCTGATATACCTAGTTCACGCCTTCGGGATTGTATAATACGCTCTGCAAACTGTGTTACGATGTTCGCTCGTTTTTCTCGTTTCATGAATGTTTCCTGCCAACGGGTTATAGTCACTTCAGGCTGCGACATATCAGCAGCGACGTATATCGTCATCAGGGCAGTCGCGTGTATAGTCCAAGTGACCCAAGAGGTCTGATCTTCCAACAAGGTCTTTTATGCGTGACAGGCCAAGTCTGAACAGAATTTCCTTAAGCTGATCCTGCCAGCAGGACAGCATATTGATAATTCTTTGAGTTCCCCAATTTAGTTCCATCAAACCCGTAAGTTCCGGATCCGTGGTAGCTATGCCGCGCGCACAACCTCTCCCGCTTTCGCAGTTATGGCAGCGCAGGCATTCCATGGATACCAAGTCAGACGTACCCGTCACGACGCCGTCCGCGCCTAGGGCAATGGCCTTGGCTACGTCGTAGGCGGTTCGGATCCCGCCCGACGCGATCAAGGTTATTTCATCACGAAGATGCTCGTTTAGAAGAAAGTTATGGACCTTTGGAATGGCATACTCGATGGGCATGGCTATGTTCTTTTTTGCCACGTCAGGCGCCGCTCCCGTGCCTCCGTACGATCCGTCAATATGAACAATGTGGGTGCCAGCGTAGTAGGAACCGACGGCCACCATGTCCACGTCGGTGGGTGTGGAGACCTTCACCGACACAAGCCCCCGTGGGTTGACTGCCTTGATCCAGTCCACGTGCTTTTTGTGGTCTTCCACGGAGTACACCGAATGGAATGGAAAGGGGCTAAACAATGACGAGCCTGGCACGGTCTCCCTTATTCTAGCGACGGCTTCCGTTACCTTCGGGCCTAGTAAGTGCCCACCAAGTCCCGGCTTGGCACCCTGAGCATACTTGAATTCAACGATCCTTACCCTCTGAATTGTCTCCTCTCGGACGCCGAAAAGTCCTGTCGCAACCTGTGTTATGATGTGATGATCAAAGGGGTACAGCGCTTCAGGATAACCGCCTTCACCCGTGCAGGTAAAAGAACCCCAAGAAGCGAATGCCCTTACCCTACTGAGCATCGTCACCTGACTGACCGAACCGAATGACATCCCGCCACCGTAAATCGGTATTGGAATGTCGATCTTCCACCTAGAATCGTGACGCTTGTTGAGCGTAACCGACGTATCGATAGCATCTTTTTCAGAGGCCGATGCGGGGCCTCGTCGTTTGAATATGAATCGTAACTTGTCGAACCCCCCGCCGGAATCTCCAATACGATACTCGATATCATGTTTTGGGAGCATGCCGGTTTCGGCCATGTACCACGTGCTCATGAGCAAATCCGCTGTCCAGCGTTTGTCGCCCAGGGCTCTCGCGCTGGGATTTTGGCCAACTCGTATGGCCGACTCCGGACAATTCTTCACACATCTATCAGCCCTATTAGCACAGTTAATCCCTAGACAAAGGTGATCTCGAGGCGGCATGAGCTTATTGCCCGCAACCACGAACACGCTTTCTGGACAGACTGCAACGCATTTCAGGCAGTCGTTGCAGGCATCAGACACGACTACCGTAAACCTGCCTATTCCTCGTCCGAAGCGTGAGGGAGTCACAATGACGTCACGCCTAGGCACACGCGTCCACTCATTTACGTAATGCATCGATATCATAACCTCTAGGTAACAAGCCTTCTTATTTCGGCTTGCTGTTTACAACTATTCTTTTTTTTACAGGGAAGCCGTTAATCAAGGAAAGGCAGGCTTGCGAGTTTCTCCTAGTCAAGACACGGGGAAACACGCTCACCCGCGAGAAAATAGTTTCACAAAGGTGTCCCGTTCCAGATCTTCAAAGAACATGACTCTTCCCTGCTCACCGGTGAGTCTCCTAGCTTCCCGTATGCCCATGGCGCCCATCATTTCGAGAAACTGATTGTGCCATGCGCCCACTAAATTCACGATTCGTCTCCAGCCCCACGACGGAGGAATCGTCGCGATGGAGACAGGGCAGTCTCCACCTTCCAGACAGTTTCTGCAAACCCGACATTCCAGGGCCAGCAGCAATGGTACATCAACGCCTACGGCGTTTGCTCCACATAGCATGGCCTTGATGACGTGTTCTGCCATTGCTATCCCGCCGGAAACTAGGAGGGTGATCTCGTCTCGCACGGCGTTCTTCAGGAGTCCGTCATGCACTTGTCTCACCATATCCTTAAGGTGTGAGCCTTGGCTACCATTTGATTCATAGCCGCTCTCTTGCGCAGCATAATGAATCACGTCAAATCCCAAGGAATGAAGCTCTAAAATTCTGGCCAAGTCGCTGGGATTCGACGACGCGGACATGCGGACTGAGACAGCTAAATTTGGATCACGCTCTCTCAGCTTCTCGAGAGACGCCGCCACTGATTGATGATCCTCCACCTCAACCATGCGGAATCTGTTAACAGGCAATCCTTCGGGCGCTTCTCTGCCGACAAACGGGGCTATGTATTCGCTGTACTGACTGAGTCTGACCGCTTGGTCCCAAGGGATGACTGCTACCGTCTGCAATTTACCCGCAGCGCTAGCGATAGCTTCCCAAACGTTTGCCGATAGGTCGCCAAAGGGCAACAAGTCAAACACTACAGGCAAGGGAATGCGGACGCTTGGCAAGGTTACCGAAGAAAGTAAGTCTCCTTCCTGTGACACCAGGTAGGGAGGCTTCCTACCCAAATCTACTAACGTCGAAATGTACTCCCTGCCGTGGATACCGTCTCTAGTCGGTCGCACTATTTCGCTCATATCCGTCCACATGGAGTCAAAACCGGCGCCGCTAAAAGGACCCCCATATCCAGCCCCGGAAACAGGTATCTTTCCCGTCTCTGCCTGTTCCCAATTGATGGAAATCACCTCGGGCGTGTAAACATCGTCGCCAAGCGCTTCCCATTCAGGGTTGATGGTCTTATGTATAAGCCTTTTGGGGCAACCCTGAACGCATCGGAAACAACTCTTGCACAGCTCATCTATGGTGTCACCGAAAATGTCCGTGGAAAAAGACCGCTTCTCATACACCTTGTAGATACACAGGGTCTTCACACACTTTGCACATTTTAAGCAGCCTTCCCCCCAGTCAACGATGCCAGAGCGCCCTATGCGTGGAAATCGGTTTTGGGTAGGGTGTACGTCTATGTGATATTTCTTCGGCATATCTTAATCAATCACCTGGCTCACCGAGCTGTATCGCGCCCGCTTTAATTCTGAATTTCCGGAACATATCGATCTTCCCACGAATTCGGATACCCGGGTAAAATTAGTGTCATTCCTACAGAAACGGGAATCCAGAATGGATCTCATGAATACTGGATCAAGCCGGGATGAGAAACCCGCCGAGGTGATGGTTAGGAGCAATCCCGTCGCCATTCACCAATGAGGCGCCAGAATTATTATGTCCTGCACGCGGTCTATAATTCCTACAGACATTCCGAGAATCATTGTAACCGCTGACCAACATTTCAGCAGTGCATCGTTCGAGGATGGCCCACAAACCCCCAGCCTCAAACCGAGACAACCATCTTTATACCTGCGGACGGTCTGTAAGACCCGCCGCCTCGATGATTTCCGGCACCTTGTGCTCCCATTCAATGGCCATGACATGGATTCCCGCCACGCCTTTGATGGCCTTCACCCTTTCTATGGTCTCTACAGCTATCTTTATACCTTCAGAGGCCTGTTTTTCTTTGGGTACCCCAGCTATTCGTTTAGTCATTTCCTCTGGGATGTCCATGCCGGCGACCTTCTCTGCCATGTATCGCGCCATGGCGGCACTCTTGAATGGCGTGATACCCGCCAATATATAGACCTTATCCGTTAGCCCCATGTCCCGAGCCTGCTGCATAAATGCTTCAAACCGGTCAATATTGAAGATACACTGGGTCTGAATAAAATCAGCCCCCGCCGAGATCTTCTTGGCCAGTCGTACGGCCCTCCATGTCAACGGGTCTGCAAAGGGATTCTCCGCTGCTCCTATAAACATCCGAGGAGGAGTTTCGATGGCCTCCCCCCCTAGGATATGGCCGTGTTCCCGCATATCCCGTACCACGCTCAAAAGCTGAATAGAATCGAGGTCAAAAACCCCCATGGCGCCTTTCTGATTTCCAAAACTCTGGTGATCACCAGTCAGGCAGAGCACATTGAGGATCCCCAGCGCGTAAGCGCCAAAAAGATCGCTCTGCAAAGCGATCCGGTTTCTGTCCCTTGTGACCATTTGCAACACTGGTTCAAGCCCCATGTTCTTTAGCAGGGAACATGCAGCCACAGAGGACATTCGTACAATCGCAGTCTGATTGTCCGTGACATTCACCGCATCAACTCTTCCCTGAAGATGCCTCGCCTTTGCCTCAAGTTTGGCTACATCGCTGCCCTTTGGCGGGCCGCATTCCGCTGTGACAGCGAAATGACCACCTTCCAAAACTCTTTTCAGCCTGCTTCCAGACTTCACGATCTTTGATCCTCCCTAACAATTCGCCGCGGACCCCCTGCATGGGAAGTGGACCAGTCCACAGGAGGGACGTATTCCTTGAGCCTATCTAGTTCTCCCAGTGTTGTGAGGCGGCGAATAATCATATCCCATCCGCATGGAATTTCGGGATGAACCTCGCAGCGCCCGTCTCTGGAGCCTCCACAGGGTCCGTTCATGAGCTTCTTGGAACACCGAGCTACCGGACAAACAGCACCAAAATATCCTAGCTTGCAGTTTCCGCACGCCAGACAGTTTTCCTGCCATACTCCACGGGCCTCGGTCTCCCCTATAAAAAGAGTATTTAATGCTGGAATAATTGGTTTGTCAAAGTACGTTCGAGCCAAAGCCTGAACACCCGCGCCGCAGCCCAATGAAAGAATCGCATCATGTTCAGGGACTAGGTCGGCGATACGCTGTATGAAGTCATCTACGCATTGCCTGTCGATGCAGGCCTCGGTTATGGTAGGACAGTTCCCCTCCTTCTGATAAGCTAGTTTTAGAGCAGCCGCCAAGAGCATTGTCTCTCTGTACCCACCTGCAGCGCACTCAGCTACGCATGAATCACACCCGACCACGAGTATCGAGTTGTAGCGGCCTAGCATACTTTTTATTTCTTCAATGTCCTTTATCTCCGCAACAATCACGCATGTCCTCCTCCGCCTCGTAGACGTCGAGTCCCAGCAGTTAGCAGTTCAGATTAGTTGAACCGCAAACACCTCGATCGTCACCCAACCTTTGAGACCCGGCACAGTTCGTATGCGCCAGGTCCGTCCACGGCGCCTAACTGACGGGATAAATGTTTAAGTGCAGCCTCTAGAGCAGCCTTGTCCCTTGGGAGGATATGCCTGAATGCAATCCTCTCCTTATTCAAACCGATCTTCGTCAGCCATGACCTTGCGTAATCGAATCGTTTATGGGACCGGTTTGATCCCTCGAGGTAACGGCATGACGCTTCTTCACAAGCAAGAACTAACACGCCGTCTGCTCCAGCAGCTAAGGTCTTTAGCAAATGGTGTGCTTCCATCTTGCCAGAGCACGGGATTGCTACCAGCTTGACCCCAGGCCAAGATCGTAGAAAAGCCCGCTGCTCACCACGCTGGAACAAGCTGAGGTTGTGGCAGTGAAACACCACAATTCGGACGGTATGTCTTGCCATGTTCAGGTCCATAGTGACACTCACA
>Ga0172369_10001850_pt1 | contig 29977 bp, 32 predicted proteins | sample LakKiv25m_FD_114539 | JGI IMG/M metagenome (GOLD analysis project Ga0172369, IMG submission 114539) | Freshwater microbial communities from Kabuno Bay, South-Kivu, Congo - kab_022012_11.25m | ecosystem: Environmental > Aquatic > Freshwater > Lake | place: Democratic Republic of the Congo...
CGCCTTGAACCCGCGTACATGTAATGCTGATTTTTTCAACAACGGTGCCTCAAATAATTCAATGAAGGTATATGCTGTATGTCTTGATCCAACTATCTAAGTTATTTTATGCCGAATTTTGAAAGCTGATTCTTACACTGTTCTATCATATCTTTAAGACCTATCCCATCACAAAGGGATGGGTCTTTTTTGGCGATTGCTTGATTTGCAAGGATATTATACTTGCATGAAGCTTTTTGATTCTCGTCTTTGATACCGTCACAAAGTTTTGCGTTTTGTTTATCATAGGATTGTTGACCTATTTTTGCATTATCTTCATCCACCTTCTTCGCATCTACCTTTGGTTGTACTTGTGCCTCACATGCAGTTTTATATCTGGCTAGTTCTATTTTCGCACATATTGTTATGTCCCCTTTTGCTACGGCTTCTGTTGTTAATTTTCCTGCATTTGCGATGCTTGTACATTCAGATTTCATCGTTGCGTCTAGGATTTGGTTACAAAGTGTTATGTCGTTTGAAGCGACCGCTTGATCATAGAATTTTTGATCCAAAACTTGGTCTCCTGTTTTCGTCAGAGTTTTTTCCGTTGCCTGATTCGCGAAATTACAACCCGTAACAAATACGGCTAAAACTAAAAATATTGGTAATAACTTTTTCATAGGATTTTTGTGAGGGTTTAAATATTTTTTAGAGGCCTAATTGTTTTCTGATTGCTTCAGCTTTGTCCTGATCTTCGTTTTTCTTTTGAGATTGTTCGTATTCGGTCTCCAAATCCATCCATTCGTTGTAGTGTTGTTGAGCCAATTTCTCAAGCTGAGGAACGTGTTTTTTCGATAATGCTGCGAATTTTTCTTTTTCCTCTTCGAAGATATTAATCAACTCATCAATCTGAGATTGTTTCAATTTTGGAACTGATTCGATGATTCTCTTTTTCTCTTCTCTTGAAAGTGAAATCGAACCTGCCAAAAGTGTAACGAAATAGTTTTCATCAAAACTCATATCATGTTTTGGCAATTTGATCCTCAATGGCGCTACAAATTTCGTTCCGAGTGGAAAATTTGCAGGAGTTGTATCTTCCGGTTCTTGTGGTGGCATTCCTCCTTGTGGAAATCCTCCCATATCTCCGCCAAACCCTTGTCCTCCCATGTCAGGATACATTCCTCCTTGTTGTGGATAACCTTGTGGTGGGTACATTCCTGGTGGCATTCCTCCCTGTGGGAAGCCTTGTTGTGGCATTTGTGGATACATTCCTGGTGGATATGCACCTGGCATTCCTTGTTGCGGATAGCCCTGTGGTGGATACATTCCTGGCGGCATTCCTCCTTGTGGTTGTGCCTGTCCAGCACCTTGCTGAGGCATTCCTTGTGGAGGTTGTTGATTAGTTTGTGGATTTTGACCTGCCGGTTGAGCACCTGCTCCTTGCGTATTTTGTGGATCCATATATTTTTTTTAAATTTCTTCGAGATTATACCGTAATCCCGTTTATTTGGCTAGACAACTTTATTGATCGCATATAGAATCAAGTTCGTTTACTTGGGCGGTTAGCTCAGTTGGTAGAGCGTCTCGTTGACGTCGAGAAGGTCAGAGGTTCGAATCCTCTACCGCCCACCATGAAAATTCAAAGATAAATAATCCTCTCCACATGAAATTTCCAAAAAGTATTTTGAGATGGGCGTATTATGATTTTGCGAATTCGGCGTATTTTTTGATTTACCCGTCGTTTTTGTTGCCTGTATTTTTTTCGACTGTTTTACTAAATCATGGATATTCGCTGAGTGCATGGGGATTTGCAAATGCTGTTTCAACTATTTCCGGTGTTATTCTCGCAATTTTGGTAGGTAAATTTTCTGATAAAACCAGTAAATTTCATACTTTTAAATGGTCTGTAATAATATCGTTTTTTGGCATGGTCGCGCTTTCTTTGTCGGTTAAATATGCGCTCGAATACGTTTATGCTTTGTACATTTTTACTAACGCGGTTTTTATTTTGTCATTGTCTCTTTCTGATTCTGTTTTGCCGCATGTTTCTACTAAGGAAAATGCATATGAATACAGTGGATTTGCGTGGGGATTCGGATATGTCGGTGGAATTTTGGCTCTTGTTATCGCAATAATTCTGCAAAAAATAACAGGCGATGATTATTCTCCCATCGTTTTTTTAAGTACTGCGATTTTTTATATCATTTTTTCCATGTATTCATTGAGTGGACTTAAGGATGTGCAATTAAACGAACAACCACCTATTGTAAAAGACATGAAAATTTCGAAGTTAAATAAATTTTTGCTGTTTTTCGGATATTGGTTTATCAGTGAAGGAATCACCGTTATGTTGCTTTTTTTCACAATATATCTGTCTCAGGAATTCGGATTTTCAAACATGCAAATTGGCGTGGCAATATTGGTAGTACAACTTATTGCTTTTCCTGCTACGTGGTATGGTGGCTATCTGACGCGAAAATTTGATGTATTGAATCTTCTTGGATTTACTATTTTACTTTGGGGAATAGCGATTTTCTTCCTTGTTGTAAATGTTGGAATTATAGGTCTTATTATTTTCCTTATTGCCGGATCGCTTGCCATAGGGAATACTCAGTCTTATTTGCGATCACAATATTCAAATATCATCGAACGTAGTGAATCCGGTTTTCAGTTTGGTCTTTTTTCTATTGTTTCGGAAGCTGCTGTTTTTGTCGGACCTATTATTTATGGCTATGGTAGCGATTATTTTAAAAGTCAAAAAATTCCGTTGGTCATTCTATATATAACAATGATGATCGGTTTTATCCTGATTTGGAAGTCAGTAAAGAAAATCAGAAAAGTATAATTTTATGTAATTTATTGATACATTATATTTTCCTGTTAGAATTGTTGTATGCATTTGAAAAAGAAAAATCCGATAAGAACTTTGTCTTTTGCTCTGATTTGTTTCTTAGCGATTTTCGGGTTTGTGATTGGGCTTTTGGTTTCATATCCTTCTTTGTTTGGTGAAACTTCAATTTTTGGTTTGGCATGGACGAGAGAATGTAAATTTGTCCCAAGACAGCATCTGTATGCGCCAATTTTGATGTATCATCATATCGACAATACTGAATATCAAAAATCTTATTACGTAAGTCCAAAGATTTTTGACCAACAAATGAAATGGCTTAGAGAAAACGATTACAACGTCATTTCGATGAAAGAATTTCAAGAAGCTATTGCGTGTGGACTTGATTTACCAAAGAATCCAACCGTTATCACTTTTGATGATGGTGATTTGGATCAATATGAGAATGCTATCCCGATTCTTGAAAAATATGGATTTAACGGAACTTTTTACATCGCGACAAAATGGCTTGGAGATAAGTATCACATGACTTGGGACATGGTAAAAAATATTAGCGATGCCGGAATGACGATTGGCGGACATACTATGCATCATCCAAATGTGGCCACGCTTAGCGAAGATGGTTTCAAAATTGAATTACTTGATAGCAAAAAAGAAATTGAGAATAAGATTCAAAAAACTGTCGAATTTTTTGCATATCCAGGAGGTGCCCATTCAAAAAATGCAGAAGATCATCTCAAAGAATATGATTACTTAAATGCCGTCACTACAAATCATATGGTTTATCACGACATCAACAGCGAAGATGATTTTTACACTTTGGGAAGAATCCATATCGACAACGAAATGCCATCATTCATAGATTGGATTCAGGGAATAAATTTAAAATAATTCTAGTACATATTTATTTAATTGCTATACTAATCCTATGAAAAAAATATTATCTTGTTTTGTTTTCAGTTTAATTTTACTTTCCGGATGTAGTTTTAGTGGTGGAGTTACATCTCGTATATCTGAAAAGGCTGCCCCTATTACAGATTTGTCTGCCGAAAAAAGCGGAACAGATTTAGCTGAAAAATTAATTGAAGGAGATAGTGGAGTTGATATCGAAATAAATAAAGAAGGTGAATCTGGCGTTGCATGGCCAAAAAGTATTTCTTCTGATGTTCCTGAATTCAAATATGGAAAACTCGAAGTGACATTTGATGGATCAAAAACTACCGATAGTGCCACTCTTATTCAAATCACAAATATCCAAAAAGATGCTTTTGAAAAATATGCAAAAGATTTGAGAGCAAAAAAATGGGATGTTAAAGATAATGTTTTAAAAGATTATGGATTTGATGGTGTACGTCTTGAAGCCACAAAAGGAGATCTTACCATAACTCTCGATAAAGATCCTATGGGAGAAAATACAGCACTTTTGACTATAGAAAAAGTTGGAGGTGTTGAAGTTGTGGAATAAATATTTTAGAAAAATTTTAAGAATTTTTAATGTCGGTGGTTTATTCTTCCGACATGATTTTAGATATTTTATTCCCAAAAAGGTGTATCAACTGCGGAAAATTTGAAGATTTTTTATGTTGTGAATGCAAAAGTTCCCTAAAAGTTATTGGATTTCAAAGATGTCCGAATTGTAAAAAGAAAAATTTTTGTGGAAAATTTTGTGACGAAAAATTTAGTATGAATGAAAAATTGTGTTCCAAAAATTTTCACTTTGATCAATTGATTTTATGTTTTCTATATGACAGGAATACAGTTCTTCAAAAATTGATCGTAAATTTTAAATACAAATTTTTGAGGTCAATAAATGAATTTTTTATAAGTATTCTTGAAAATCAATTTTCTAAATTCTTTTATTCAAATATCGAAGATTTCCCTTCTATAAGCGAAAGTATTGTTGTCGTTCCTGTTCCTATGAGTAAACAAAAACTTCGATTACGTGGAGACAATCATTCAAAGATTCTCGCATATAATTTTGCAAAAAAACTAAATCTGAAATTTTGTGATGCTCTTTGGCGTGACCATCGCGAAGATCAGGCAAAATTAAAAAGAAGTGATCGACTTATAAATCTACGAAATTCGATTTTTGTTAAAAAAGAATATGAAAGTTTTTTGGCTAATAAAACTATCATATTAATAGATGATATTGTGACTACATGTTCTACTGTTAACGAATGTAGTAAGGCCTTAAAAACGGCTAAGGTTAGTTCCGTGTGCGTTTTGGCTCTTGCGAGAGGATAGCCTTTCTGGTAGAGTCTCACGGGCTTAAAAAAATATATGAAAATTGGCATAGATGCTTCAAGATACGGGCACGAGCAATCCACAGGAACAGAGTGGTATAGTTTTAATATCATAAATTCCCTACTCGATCTTTCCGAAAAAACCGGTGATGAAGTTTTTCTTTATTCTAGAGAAAATTTGCCAATTGCGAACAAAAATTTTATTCACAATGTTTTAATAAAATCAAAAAGACTTTGGACTCTTTTTTGGCTTTCACTCGAAATGATGAAAAAGAAAATCGATGTGCTTTTCGTCCCCTCTCATGTTTTGCCCTTAATCAGACCAAAACTAAGCGTCATTACTATTCATGATGTTGCATTCAGATATTTAAGAAATGCGTATTCTTCTTTCCAGTATAATTATTTAAATTGGAGTACGAAATATGCCGTTAGGCATGCGTCAAAAATTATAGTCCCTAGTAATGCCACAAAAAATGATTTGGTGAATTTTTTCAAATGTCCGGAAGAAAAAATCGTTGTAATCCCCCATGGATTTACTAAGTCAAAAATTTCTGAAGAAACAATCGAGAAACAGTTTTCTGAATCTGATCTTTTCAAAAATTTTCGCATAAATAAAGAAATGAAATTTGTTCTTTTTGTCGGACGACTTGAAAGCAAAAAAAATCTTGAAAGACTTGTGCAAGCATTTAAAAAATTCCTCGAGAAGAATGGTGATTTTTATCTTGTTCTTGCTGGGAAAAGAGGACTTGGATTTGATAAAATTTTGAATACGGTTAATCATCTTGGGATTTCTGACAAAGTGATTATGCCTGGATATGTAACTGAGGAAGAAAAGGCTGCACTTATGAAATATTGTAGACTTTTTGCTTTTCCATCTTTGTATGAAGGATTTGGTTTTCCTATTCTAGAAGCCTTCTCTTACTTAAAACCTGTTTTGACTTCTCGTGTTTCGTGTCTTCCTGAGGTTGGTGGTGACTGTGCCTATTATATAGATCCTTATGACGTGCAAATTATAGCTGACGGCCTTGATAAATTGGCGAATGACACAAAGTATATAGAAGAAATTTATGCAAAAGGTTTTGAAAGATTATCTTTGTTTTCTTGGGAAGATTGTGCAAAAAAAACTCTGGATGTTTTGAAAGGTAATGTGTAGATTGAGGAATGAAGTTTTCGTAATTTCCTCCTCATGGATAATAAAAAAATAGCTTCGATATTTGAAGAGATGGCAGACATCTTTGATATTAAAGGAGATAGTGTTTTCAAAATAAATGCTTATAGAAAGGCTGGACTTGTTATCGCAAATTTTCCATATGATTTACGTGATGTTGTTGCGAAAAATCCTCAACAGCTTGAGAATATTCCAGGGATCGGAAAAGGACTGAAAGATAAAATTATTGAACTTATTAATACCGGTAAATGTGAAGAACATGATGAGCTTAGGAAAGCCATTCCTAAGGGTCTTCTTGAACTTCTTGAAATCCGAGGAATAGGTCCTAAAAAAGTGAAGGCTTTGTATTTACATTTGAAAGTTCAAAGTATCAATGATTTGAAGGAGGCATGCCAAAAACATAAGGTACGAGATTTACCTGGCATGGGCGAAAAAACTGAAAATGAAATAATGAAAGCAATAGAAGAACATGCTTATTTTTCAACAAAGAGACATATCATTTCTGAGGCAATGCAAGAGGCAAAAAGAATTATTTCTTACATGGAAAAATGTGATGATGTGAAACGAATCGAATATGCGGGAAGCCTTCGCCGAAGACAAGAAACTATAGGTGATATTGATATTCTTGTGACAGTAAAAAATCCAAAAAAGAGTAGTGACATAGTGATGACACATTTCAATTCTTACAAAGAAATTTTGACTATTCTTTCAAAGGGAGATACTAAATCCAGCGTTGTTTTGCAAAGTGGAATTCAGGTGGATTTACGTGTTATTGATGATGAAAGTTTTGGTGCAGCTCTGCATTATTTTACCGGAAGCAAAGATCATAATATAAAAATGCGTGATCTTGCGAAAAAGAAAGGACTCAAAATAAGTGAATATGGAGTTTTCAAAGGAGAGAAAATGATTTCAGGAAAAACAGAAGAAGAGGTTTTCAAAAGTGTTGGTCTTCCTTATATCATCCCAGAAATTCGATACAACAATGGCGAAATAGAATATGGACTTAAAAATAAAAAATTCCCTGAATTTATAGATCTAAAAGACATGAAGGGAGATCTTCATAATCACACTACTTATAGTGATGGCAAGGCAAGTATCGAAGAAATGGCAGAGGTATTTATCGCTAAGGGATACGAATATTTCGCCGTAACTGATCACTCTTCTATCATGGCGATTGTAAATGGAATGAGTACTAAAGATATTCAGAGACAATGGAAAGAAATTGATGAATTAAACAAAAAACTTAAAGGGAAAATCAAAATTTTGAAAGGTTGTGAGGTCGATATTTTGAAAGATGGATCTTTGGATTTTAGTGATGATGTACTGAAGGAACTCGATATAGTTGTTATTAGTGCACATATGTATGGGACACTTGGTTATGATGCACAAACGGAAAGGATTATCACTGCGATAGAAAATCCTTATGCAAAAATTCTTGGACATCCGACAGGACGACTGATAAATAAAAGAGCTCCGATGGAATTTGATATGGAACGCGTTATAGAGGCATGTGTGCAAAATAATGTAGCTATTGAAATAAATTCAAATCCACTACGTCTTGATTTGCCCGATAGATTCATCAAAATCGCGAGAGACAAAGGTGCAAAATTTGTGATCGATACAGATTCTCATAGCGTTGAACAACCAGACTTTATGGAATATGGAGTTTTCAATGCAAGACGCGGATGGCTTACAAAAGACGATGTTCTCAACACAAAAAGTTTTGCAAAATTTGACACCTATTTTTAAATAGGTATAATTTCTTTGACTTCCCTTATTCTATTATATAATTTCATTAAAATGAAAAAAAGTTTAATACTTCTTCTGTCAACCGTTCTTTTGTTGTCTGGATGTAATTTCTTCAAGAGTGAAAAAGATCGTTTTGTTAGCGCTACTTCTGAGGCTCTTTGTTTGATTTTCACTTCTGAAAATCCTATGTCTCCTTCTCAAGAAACTTCTGATAAAGTAAAAGCTATTTATACAAAGAATGGATTTAATGCTGACGATCAAGCGGCAATGGAAACTATCACAAAAAAATACGAAAATGATCAGGCTGTAAAAGATACAACAGCTGCAGCTTTGAAAGAATGTTCAGGAATTGATGTAAATAATCCTGCACCTGCAGAAACAGCAGCTACACCAGCAACTGACGCCGCACCTACAACAGATGCTCCAGAAACTGAGGTTACTCCTGCAACACCAGCAGTTACACCAGCTAAATAAATGAAAATAGCTTTAGTTCATGATTTTTTGCTTAAGCTTGGAGGAGCTGAACGTGTGCTTAAAGTACTTTCTGAAATGTTTCCGACGGCTCCTATTTTCACTTTGCTTTATGATGAAGAAAAAGTCGGACAGACATTCCCAAAGGAAAGAGTTCGTACTTCTTTTCTGCAAAATTATCCAAGTTTTATAAGGAAGCGTTATCGGCTTCTTACTCACAAAATTCCACGTGCTATTGAAGAAATGAATTTCGATGGATTTGATGTTGTTATAAGTTCAAGCGGTGCTTATTCTCATGGAATAATCACTCCTCTTGAGACTAAACATATTTGTTACTGTCACTCCCCTATGCGTTATGCGTGGGATTATTCGAATGAGTACAAGCAAGAAAATAATATCAAAGGATTGAAGGCTTTTGTTTACGCACCTTTAATGAAATATTTACGCGAATGGGACATGCTTGCGGCGGATAGACCTACTAAATATCTGTCGAATTCCAGACATGTACAAAAACGTGTTAGTAAATATTATAAAATGGATAGTGATATTGTTTATCCACCTGTTGAAACTGAAAAATTTAGAGCCAAAGAAGAAAATTCAAATTACTTCTTGATTGTTTCAACACTGACTCCGTACAAAAAAATTGATCTAGCGGTCCAACTTTTCAATAAGATAGGCCGAAAACTCGTTGTCATCGGAGATGGTCCACAGAGAGAATATCTCGAAAGTATTGCCGGAGATAATATAGATTTTCTTGGATTTAAAGATGATGAAACCGTGAAAGAATACATGGGAAATTGCCGTGCTCTTATATTCCCTGGAGAAGAAGATTTCGGGATCACTCCTGTCGAAGCAATGGCTTGTGGAAAGCCTGTTTTGGCTTATGGGAAAGGTGGAGTCACAGAGAGTGTGGTTTCAGGGAAAACAGGTGAATTCTTTTTTGAACAAACTGTTGAATCTATGGAGGATGGACTTGCAAGGCTTATGTATAACGAAAAGTTCTATTTGCCACATACTATCCGCCGAGATGCGCAAAATTTTTCAAGAGAAATATTTGAAAAAAGGATTAAACAGGCTATAAGAATGTGCTAGTATGGTTTTCCAGTTTAAGAAAACACATGGAAAAAATAGCTTTATATAGGAAATATCGACCACATAATTTTGATAATCTTGTCGGACAAGAACACATCAAGACAACTTTGATGAATGCTTTTAAATCCGGAAATGTTTCTCATGCCTATCTTTTTACAGGACCAAGAGGAACCGGAAAAACCTCTACAGCAAGGCTTATAGCAAAGGCTCTGAATTGTACTGATTTGAAAGATAATTACGAACCATGTGATAAATGTGAATTTTGCACGGAGATAAATGATGGAAGACTTATTGATATTATAGAAATTGATGCCGCTTCAAATAGAGGTATAGATGAAGTAAGAGATCTTAAAGAAAAAATACAATTTTCACCGACTCGTTCAAAATATAAAGTTTACATCATAGATGAGGTCCACATGATGACTAAGGAGGCATTTAATGCCTTGCTTAAGACACTTGAGGAACCTCCTGCTCATGCATATTTTATTCTTGCGACCACCGAATCTCACAAAATTCCTGAAACAATTATTTCCAGATGTCAGCGTTTTGATTTCAAACGTGTGACTGGGAAAGCTATCATGACGAGACTGAATTACATTGCTCAGATCGAGGGAATAAAAGCTGAAGACAAGGCTTTGGAGGCCATTAGCAGATACGTTGATGGTGGAATGAGAGATGCTATCGGTTTGGTTGAACAACTCACTACAAATGGCGTTTTGACGTTCGAACATGTTCAGGAAATTCTTGGAATAACCAGTTTTATTTTGCTTGAAGAACTTTATGCGGCGATTGAGAAAAAAGATGTGAAAGATGCGCTTCGGATCGTACACGATATGCATGATCAAGGAAGTGATTTGAAACAATTCGTCCATGAATTTATTGAAGATTTGAGATCTAAACTTATTGAGAGTGTGATGAAAAATGATTCCGCAAAATCTGCTTGGCTTATAAAAGTGATTGAAGCGTTTCAGTTTGCTTATGAAAAAATAAACACAATGAGTATTCCCCAATTACCTCTTGAAATAGCCATTATTCGAATTGCTGGAGACATAAAAGAAGAAGTTGTCGTCGTGAAAAATGAAGAAAAAGTTTCTAAACCTGTAGAAAAATTTATTCCTAAAAAACCTGAACCGGAAATTGCTCGTGAACATGCATCTATAAATATTCCTGAAAAAAAAGAAGAAGTTAATGTCGCACCTGCTGCACCCATCGCGCCTGTGGCTAAAACTGTTGCAGTAGATGACGGAGTCACTCCCGACTTTTCACTCGAAAAAATTATTGAAGGTTGGCCAAGAATTGTTGAAAGAGCAAAAGCTCCTGCACTTAGAATGTCTGTGAAAAACGCTTCACCTTTCAAACTTGAAGGATCGGACCTTACTCTTGCGTTTGCATCTACCTTCCACAAAGATAAAGTTATGGAACACGATTATAGAACAGAACTTGAGGAAATTATCGCTACAGTTTTTGGACATGGAGTTAAGATTTTGTCTGTGATTAAGGACATAGAAATAAAATCAGTTGTAGAAAAAAATGATGAAGCTTTGGATGAGGCTCTTGAAATTTTTGGAGGAGAAATCGTTGATTAAAGCAAATACTTATAAATATCATAATTATCGTTTTATTCCTGTTTTTCTGATAATATCGAAGGCAGATAACATCTAAAAGGATCTAAGAATGCAAAATCCAATATTAATTAAACAAAAGATTATTGATCTTTTCGTGAGAAATGTTAAGGGACGTGTTCCTGATAGTTCTGCTTATACCTATGAGCATGACGGAAAAGAGGGACACTGGTTAGAGACGCAAATGGGAGTTTCTCATAATGCTAGTAATGCACCAGATATAGATGGTTTTGAAATGAAAAATAATACTTCAAATAAAACAACATTCGGAGATTGGTCTGCTGATTACTATATTTTTAAAGATAATACTTATGAAGTTTTTAGGGATAAGAAAAATGATGTTAATAGAGCAAGATTTTTAGAAATTTTTGGATCGCCTAATCAAAAAAAAGAAAACAGGTATTCTTGGTCTGGAAAACCTTGTCCTAAAATTGATATTTATAATTCGTTCGGTCAAATATTGAAAGTGGATAATGATGGGAATATTTTTGCAATATATTCGTTCAGCGAGGACAAAAGACCTGATAAGGTAAATATTGTTCCAAATTATCTGCAACAAGAAAACCTACTTTTGGCAAATTGGGATCATATATCAATGAAACGGAAAGTTGAAAGTAAGTTTTATAAATTAGGTTGGTTTAAATGTATAAAAAATGCAGAAGGTGTATATGAAAATATTGTTTTTGGGAAACCAATTAATTTTGAAACTTGGCTTGAAGGAGTTAGAATGGGATTTATCTTTTTCGACAGTGGTATGTATAATGGAAATCTTAGAAATTACTCCCAATGGAGAGCAAATAATAAGTACTGGGATGCGATGATTGTAGAAAAATATTAAATTGCAACTAAGGATTCGTTTTTTGCTAAAACTTCTTCCACGCTGATTCTTTTTATCTCATCAATGTTAATTTTGTCCAAATTTTTGGTAGATTTTTTTTCTAATTGCATAAATGATTTTATTACTTCTTTTGCCAAAGCTTTTATCACAGGAATCGCAACACTATTCCCGAATTGTTTATATGCCTGTGTATCACTTACTGTTATCTTAAATGAATCAGGATATCCCTGAAGACGAGCTGCTTCTCTCGGGGTCAGTTTTCTAGGATTTTTCCCTTCTTGTTCTATTAAAATTTCTGATCCATCTTTGTAATACCGTGCAGAGATTGTGTTTGTATATTCTGAATTTTCATTGAATAGAGAATATCCAAAGCCATTCCCTTTTTCATGATGTTCTTTTTTCCTTCTTTGGTGTCCTGCCCATAATTTATCTGAAAGTGTATATTTAGGATCTACATTCTTTTCTAATATATCTCCGAGTCTAGTCTTTTTTTTGATTGGAGTTGGGAATGTGAAATTTGTTTTTCCAAGGAAACCTATTATATAAATTCTTTCTCTATTTTGTGGTACACCAAAATCTTTTGCATTGAGAACTTTGGCATGTATTTCATAACCTAATCCCTCCAATATATTTTTTATTGTTTCGAAAGTTTTTCCTCCATCGTGGCTTTTGAATCTTTTTACATTTTCTAGGAAAATAACTGACGGTCTGTGGTATTCCACTATCTTCGCGATATCAAAGAATAAGGTTCCTCTTGTGTCGGCAAGACCTAATTTTTTCCCTGCTTGTGAGAATGGCTGACAGGGGAAACCTGCAAGTAAAGAATCAAATGAGGGAATTTCTTCTGGTTTTATTTTTGTTATATCTCCATTTGGGAATTCTTCAAAATTTGCCTGATATGTTTTTTGTGCAGACTTGTCCCATTCGGAAGTGAATATACATTCTGCCCCAAAATTTTCAAAGCCTATTCTTATTCCTCCGATGCCTGCGAATAAATCAATAATTTTTAAAGATGATTTTTTCTCAACAACCCTAGTTGTGGAAAACAAATTTTGTGTAATCATTTTTTATTTATTTTATATAGTTTCATATTAGGTGAGCGTACACTCACCGTCAATAGTATTTATGTTTTTCAATTTGACAGTAGAATATCGTGATATTATTAAAGCATTTTTCTAAATTTTTCTTCGTCGATAATTTTTACTCCTAGTTCTTTTGCTTTATTGTATTTCTCTCCGGCAGATTCTCCAGCCAAGACAAAGTCTGTATTTTGGCTTACAGATGAGTGAACTGTCCCTCCATTTTTCTTGATTAAATCTTTGGCTTCGTCTCGTCCAAGTCCTTGAAGAGTTCCTGTTAGTACAAAGGATTTTCCTTTTAATTTTCCTGTTGAGGTAAGATTTGAAATTTCCAAAACCACTCCAACTTTGTATAAATCTTCTAGAAGTTTTTCATTTTTTTCGTTGTTGAACCATTCATACAATTCATCTCCAATTTTTTCACCAACACCTTCTATATTTTTCATTTCTTCTAAAGAAATCGACTTTGATGTTTCTACTAAATCAAGTATCGAGAAAACCTCTTCCTCTTGCTTATTTTCGTCTATTTCGAATAACTGATCCTGAGATTGTTTTGCCACTTTTCGTTCAACTTTTTTGTTCGATTTTTTCTGATGTTGAATTATATATTTTGCAAAATCATAACTTCCCTGTTCACCCAAGTATCTGATTCCAATCGCAAAAAGAAATTTATCCAATTCGATCTTTTTTGATTTCTCGATACTATTCAATAAATTGTCAGCTTTTTTATCTTTGAAAAATTCCATTCCCATCAGGTCTTCTCTTTTCAAAAGAAAAATGTCGGGAAACTTTTGTACAAGCCCTTCGTCGATCATTTGTTCAACTACTTTTTCTCCAAGTCCATCGATATCAAATGCTTTTTTTGAAACAAAATGTATCAATTTTTCTTTTTCAACCGCGTAACAATTTTTGTTTGTACATCTGTATGCGGATTGACCTTCTTTTCTTTCGATATCAGATCCACAAACCGGACATTTTTTTGGAAAATGAAAAGGCTTTTCTTCGCCTGTCCTTAGGTCTTTTATCACTGATACAACTTCCGGAATCACATCTCCGGCTTTTTGTATAATCACCGTGTCCCCTATTCTGATATCTTTTTTATTTATCTCATCTTCGTTGTGAAGAGTTGCGCGTGAAACTGTCGATCCTGCTACTAATGTTGGTGTCATCACTGCAACCGGAGTGATCGCGCCTGTTCTTCCGACTTGTAAAATTATATCCAAAATTCTGCTTGAAACTTGGGCTGCCGGAAATTTATATGCAACCGCGTACCTAGGCGCTTTTGCCGTATATCCAAGCCGTTCTTGAACATCGAAGTCGTTTACTTTTATAACAATTCCGTCTATTTCAAATCCAAGTGATTCTCTTTTTTTCGCCCATTTTTCGCAAAATTTTATCACTTCATCAATCGATTTTACTTTTTCATAATAATCGCAAACTGGTAATCCAAGTGATTTAAATTTTTCTAAAATTTCTTCCTGTGTTGTTATTTTTCCACTTAAATTTGTCTTATCAACGTGATAGAAAAACATCGAAAGTCCGCGTTTAGCTGTCACTTTTGGATCTAGTTGCCTGACCGCTCCAGCCGCGGCATTTCGTGGATTTGCAAAAGGTTCTAAACCATTTTTCTTTTGATATTCATTCATCCTTTCAAATTCTTTTTTTGGCAAATAAACTTCTCCTGAAACTTCTATATCGATTTCTTCGTTTAGCTGGAGAGGTACAGATTCTATCGTTTTCACTGCATGAGTTACGTCTTCTCCTTCTATTCCGTTTCCTCTCGTCAAAGCTCTTACAAATTTTCCTTTTTCATAAAGAATCGTGATATTTAATCCATCGATTTTCAATTCGCAAACAAACTCTTTTTTGTCCGGTACGATTTTATCGATTCGCTCTTCCCAATCACGTATTTCTTCTTCAGAAAACACATCCGCCAAACTCTTTTTTGGAGTTGTATGTCTTACTTTTTCAAATTTTCCTGAAAGTACACTTCCCACTCTTTGTGTTGGAGAATCCGGAGTTATTAAATCAGGATATTCTTGTTCCAATTCTATTAATTCTTTTTTCAAAGAATCTCTAACCGACTCAGATACTTCGGTTTCATTTAAAACAAAGTATTTGTAATTTAACTTGTTGATTTTTTCCTTCAACTTTTCTATTCTGGATTTAGCTTCTTCTTTATTCATGGAATGGTTGATTTCTAAGCCTAATTCTGCTATAATTTGGAGATTAATTCAATCTAAAATGGATACACAAACAAACAATCAAATAGATCCCGAGACACAAAAGACGCTTAATACTCCTTTAGCTATATCTACCGGACATGATCCGAAGGATGAGGAATTCTTGAATACGGTTATTGATTTGATTTCAAGAGGCAAAATAAATTTGTATCAACCTGATACTTTGATCAATCATCCAATTTATGACCAACTTTCTGTAGACAAAAAGGGTAAAGCGGATATTGAAGCATTTAATATGCTTGCTGCAATTAGGGACATAAAAGGGCTTAATGATGCTGGTTTTAAGGATACATTCCAGATGCAAAACCTTGTTCAGAATATAAGGAACATAAAAGAAAGACTTGAAACAGAGGGGGGTGATGTATTTATAATCTAAAAGATGTCACAAGTTTCACAACAAATAGTTGTCGATAAAAATAAAACTGCTGAGCAGTATCTTGTTGAAGCAGAATCTTTTTATATTATTCCTAAGCTTATCAGAGAAAAATTTCCTGACATTATAAAGCTTATTTTTGAGACTGAATCGATGAATATTGAAGAACGTGAATATTGGCTTCAAATCATGCCTATCATGTCTGAGGAACAAATAAGTAAATTCAGAGGTATCCTTGTAAATGAAAAGGATCAACTTGCGAAACTTGATCAAGAATATGCTGCTGAGGCTTCACCATCTGCTGTCGCGGCACCTGCTCCTGAACTAAAAATTAGAGAAAAATTTGAGGAGATTAAGGCAAAAGAAACTATTAGTAAAGTCGAAGAAAAGAAGGCCGAAGAAGAACTTCTTAAACAACTTCAAAATCTATAGTTTTATCTTTTTATTTTTCCGTCACTTGATTTACCAAGATCTTCTATTGGCTTTGCTCTGACCACAAGTCTCTTTAGGTTTGTTCCAACCGGAGTACATGTAATCAACGTCAAAGTACTATCTGGAGTCTGTTTTAGAATAGAAATATCACTCGGAAGAACAACTTTTATTTCAGTTACTTCGTATACGTATTTTTTGCCTTCCCAATACATAACTATTTTGTCCCCTGTTACAACTTCATGTAGAAGGGCAAAGACATCTTTGAATCTTCCAGGATCCCATGGGAAATACGAACTATGTCCTGTAATTGCCATGTTCCCTGATTCTCCAGGGATACTTGTACCCGGATAATGAACTACTCCATCTTTCAGCGCGCTCTGCATTTCCTTTTCAAGGGCATTCCAATCACGTCTTATAAGACTTTCGCTACTTATTCTTACGACCGGTAAATTTTGGTCTATTCTAGGAATTATGATTCTGTTATCACTTGGAGATATTTCTAAATTTAAGGCAGGAATACTCTGAGTATTCAGTGTATTTGCCTGTAATGTTTTTGCTGGTTGAGTTACATCTTTTGTTTCTGCAAGTTTGTTTAATGGGCTTTCTACTTGTGTACCAGTGATTTTTTGCACTTCATTTTTTGCAATTTCATAATATGCGGACCAATTTAATGCCAAAATACCTATTCCCAATATAACGGCACTTGCTACAATCTGACGTCCAGCATCTTTCAAAATAGTTTTAAGCGTCCTTTTTCCTTCCTCAGGTTCCTCTTTCTGTGGCGGAACTTCATGGTGAATATGAGTCTCTGGGACCTCATGTGGACTTATGTGCATTTTAAAATATTCCGTCATTTATTTTTGTTTTTATTTAAATCTATACATTCTACTCTTTTTTAAGCCATTTTTCAATGCTCTAACCATTAAAAAAGTTGACGAAATGGGGTTTTTATGACATTCTTTTTTCATCCTTTTAGGTGCTAATTTAACGCTTTTATGGTGCAAAGAGATTACAGCAAGTATTTCGATCTTAATGCCTTGATCAAAAGTATTAGAAAATACCTTCCGGATTTTGATGAAAAAAAATTCCAGAAAGCCTTTGATTTCGCTGAGAATGCGCATTTAGGACAATTAAGGAAAGACAATGAAACTCCATATATTGTTCATCCGGTTACAGTTGTTTCTATTTTGACGGAGATACATGCAGGACAAGATGTTCTTATAAGTGCGCTTCTGCACGACGTTCCTGAAGATACAAGCCATGATATAAATGAAATAAAGAAACTTTTCGGAGAGAAAGTTGCGTTTCTTGTCGATGGGATTACGAAATTGGCGAAAGTGCATTATCAGAGCAGTATGGCGGAAAGAGAAGTCGAATCATTAAAAAAACTCCTACTTCATAGCATTAAAGATCCTCGGGTCATTCTCATAAAACTTGCTGATAGGCTTCACAATATGCGAACTCTGCATTTCATCGATAAACCTGAAAAACGTTTGAGAATTTCGAAAGAGACTTTGGATGTTTATGTTCCAATTGCCAGTCTTATTGGGATTCAAGCGTTTAAGTCTGAACTTGAGAATCTATGTTTTAAATATATTTTCCCTACAGAGTATGAAAAATTAAAAAATAAAATTGATGAAAATAATGTTCAACATAAGGGTGCGGTTGATGAACTGACGAAGGATCTTACCTCTAAACTAAAAAATGCCGGAATAAAGGCGAAAATACACGAAAAAGAAAAGAATTTATACAACATATACAAAAAAATTAAACTCGAAGGTAAAGCGATAGATAAGATAAAAGACAGACTTGCCGTAAGAATTGTTGTCGATAGTGTAGCGGATTGTTATCATGCACTTGGAGTCATTCATGGCTTATATGTGCCTAAAATGGGAAGATTCAAGGATTATATCGCGAATCCTAAAATGAATGGATATCAAAGTCTTCATACAACTGTTTTCGGGACTGATGGAATTCTTACGGAAATACAAATTAGAACTGTAGAAATGCAGCAACAGGCTGATTATGGGCTTATTCCTTCTTTATTAAATAAGAGAAATAAAGAAAATGTTTTTTCTTCTTGGATGAGTGATCTTTTTGAATCTGAGAATCAATTATATGGAAGTGAAAATTTTCTAGAAAGATTAAAATCTGATGTTTTTCAGGATAAAATATTTGTTTTTACTCCTAAAGGAAAGCGCATAGATCTGCCAAAAGATGCTTCTGCTATAGATTTTGCTTATGCTGTTTGGGATGATTTAGGGAATCATGCCTGTAAAGCGGAAATAAACGGTAAAATTTTACCTATTATTACTGAATTGAAAAAAGGAGATACTGTGGAAATAATAACCGGTGATGAATGTTCTCCTGAGATTTCTTGGCTTTCTTTTGCGAAAACCAATTTAGCAAAATCAAAAATCAAAGAATATCTCGGAGAAATTGATGATGAAGAAAAAATGAAAGAAGGTAGAAAAATACTTCAAAAAGAATTTGATATCATTGAACTTGGACTTGTTTCCAATTTTAATTTCAAAAAATTGAGGGAAGCCCTTAATGATAATCTCAATAAAGATTTTAACAATATTCATGATATTTTTATCGCAATAGGAGAAGGGAATCTTAAGGCCATTGATGTGGTAAAATCTCTCACTAATAAAAATTATGACGGAATAAAAGTAAATTTAAAAATTGTTGCGACAAATAGATTTGGCCTTCTGAAAGACATTTACGACATTCTTTATAGATATTCCGTAGACATGTATTACATAAAAGGATATGCCTCGAGAAAACAGGAAGAGGCATATTTTTCTGTTCAAATTGTCGTTGATGATATCGAAAATGTCGAAAAGATTTTTCATGAACTAGAGAAAATGGATGGGTTTAAATATGCACAAAGAGTTTCGTATTTCGGAGTTTATTTCACTTATGCTTTCGCAATTTTCACAATTGCTTTGTGGGTTGTGCATCCTTTACTTATCCCTTTTGTAAATGATCTTTCTGTAGCAAAAAATTCCAATGTTGTTTTCAATGCTATTGTTGATTCAGGACTTTTGGTTTTGTTTTTATGTGTTTTCTATCTGACGAATATAACAAAAAAGTTTTTCCCAGTTGTTAGAAATAAAAAAATGTTTTTGGCGTTTTCCATGGGAATGCCGATTCTCGCTTCTGTATTACTATTAGCAGAATTATTTTATTTAGATTTGCAATTGAGTTGGGTAACTTTGATCATCGAAATAGCCATGATCTATGCTTATCTTGGATTTAGTTTTGTGAATTTCAGGAGATATCTTAATTAGCAAACCTGAAATGCATAGTATCTCCGTCCTGAACTACGTATTCTTTTCCTTCCATTCTTAAAAGGCCAAGTTCTTTTGCCTTTACTTCACTTCCTGCGTCGATAAGTTTTTGCCAATTTATGACTTCTGCCTTGATAAAGCCTTTTTCGAAATCTGTATGGATTACTCCGGCGGCTTGAGGAGCAAGATTGCCTCTGTTTATCGTCCATGCATGCGTTTCTTTTGGCCCTGTCGTGAAGTATGTGATAAGACCTAAAGTTTCATATGCTGTACGAATCAATGCGTTTAAACCTGTTTCTTTTAAGCCAAGCTCTTTCAAATATTCATATGCCTCTTCTTCATTTAAATCTCCAAGTTCTTCTTCGATTTTTGCGCAAACTGGAATAATTTTATTTTCATCTTTTACATCGAGCATTTCTGCAAACTTTTTTCTGTCTGCATTTTTCATTTCGTCTTCACTAAGATTTACGATGTAGAAATTTGGCTTCATCGTCAGCAAATGTAGATCTCTTATTTGTGCTTTTTCGTCGTCAGTTAAATCTATATCTACTGCCATCACACCTTTTTGTAAATTTTCCAAAACTTTTCGCACTAATTCTGCGTATATTTTCTTTTCTTTATCTCCTGATTTAGAATCAGAAATTGCCCCGCCCAAGCGTTTTTCTGTTGTTTGCATGTCAGCAATTATCAATTCTGATTCGATCACTTCTTTATCTATTTTTGGATCAACATTTCCGTGTACGTGAATAACATTTGAATCATTGAAAACTCTTACGATGTGAGCAATCGCGTTACATTCTCTGATATGAGAAAGAAATTTATTTCCAAGTCCTTCTCCAGTACTTGCGCCTTTCACAAGCCCTGCAATGTCAACGAATTCTATAGTCGCAGGAATAACTTTTTCTGATTTTGAGAATTCAGTTAATTTTTTCAATCTAAAATCCGGGACTTCAACTATTCCAATATTTGGATCGATTGTGCAAAAAGGATAATTCGCAGCCTGTGCACATTTTGTCCTAGTTAATGCGTTAAACAGCGTTGATTTTCCTACATTTGGTAATCCTACAATTCCTATTTTAAGAGACATTTTTTTAGTTCTTTAACTGTTAATTGGCCTTCCGCTGTAATATCTTTTTTATCCAGCGGTGCGTACATTAAATAATTTCCGAGTAAATGTCCAGCTATGCGGGAGAATTTGCCTTTCTCTCCCATACAAATACATATCGCCTTTTCTCCTTTTTCACTCAAATCTGATAAGATTTTGAATATTCTAAAATTGTCCGAGAAGTCATTTGCGAAAGTCGAGATTTTTAAAATATCCACTTTCTTTGTTTTCATTTTTGAAATTATTTTTTTCAGGTCTGAGTCGCTCGGTGTTTTTTTGAAATCATGAAATGACATTATTATTTTCGTTTTTGGGCTTAGTTCTCTTATTTTATGGATGATTGATTTTTCCGTTTTCAAATCTATGTCTATATATTCTATGTTATTTTTCAAAACTATTTTTAGATTTTTATTATTTCCCTGCCATTTATATATTATAGGAGTTTTTTTCTTTTTCATTATTTCGCTCATTTTCTCTTCTGAAAAATCAGAAATCTCGTCAAACCATATTTCGCTTACGTCAGCGACTTTTTGGGCCGACACCATCAATTTAACGGCTTCTTTACTGGTTTTTCGCCTTATTGGCACACAAATCATGGCTCTATTAAAACCATTTCCACGTGTCTTTGTCAACTTTAACTTTTTTACATTTTTATTATTATACGTATAATTCTTTTTGTTGTGACGCTGTCACTTCCAAACATATATTAATTTTTAACCTAAACAGCTATGAAGAAGATTGTACTATCTCTAGCTTTGGTTGCTATGTTCTCTCTAGTTGGATGTTCTGCTAAAGTTAGCACAACTCCTGCTACAGAAACTCCAGCTGCTGAGACAACAACAGTTGTTCCTGAAACAACAACTGTTACTCCAGATGCTGCAGCTCCAGTTGCTCCAGCAACAGAGACTCCAGCTAAGTAATTTTGGAATTACTTTTAAAAAAAGAGAGATGGGATCCCATCTCTCTTTTTTGTTTATCTTTTTTTATTAGAATAAAACTTCTTCCTTTATTCCAACTTCCTTTCTCTCTCTGACTGACTTGTGTTTTACTTCTCTTCTCATTAGAGAAATATGTTTTTTTATCTGAACCATTAGCCTGTCTTTCGCGAGATCCACGGCTTTTGTTATCAGATGACTGGCCTCTTTTGCGACAACTTGTTTTGTCGGCAATATTACTGACAACTCCACTTGATAAGCATCATGCTTATCGAACTTCTCGATATTCGCCCTCATGAGGGTCGCATTCGATGGAAACGTTTTCAGAAGATTTTCTATCATCTCCTTTTTCGTTCCTACGTACTCATCAAAAGAGCCTTCTTCGGCCTTTGTGAGGTTCTTGTGAAAGAAAGTTATTTCCATAAAGATTTTTGTTATGGAGTACGTTTATATAATATTCTTTTTCTTAAAAAGCGCTATTGTTATTTTTGCGAAAATATGTTATTATATACTTGCAATTAAGAAATGAGACGAAAGTTTCACTCTAAAATTGCCCCACTGATTCCTCTTTATAACGCAAGTTATTTGGAAGGAAATCAGCTCTCCGGTATTCTTTTGATAGCTTCACAGCTATTTAAAAGTTACCATCCAGAAAAAGGATTCTCGAATTTAATAGCCTTGAGAGTCCTTTTTCTTTTGTATTTCGCGATTTGACTTCTGGGCTTTCGTGTGTCACAATGCTCATCCTTTAATCAACAAAATGACTGAAGTAAGTAGAGAAATATCTGGCGCACCTGATACTTTGGGAGATTTAGCATCTACGCCAAAGCCCGTACACTTTGACGCTGTTCCTGTGATTGGTGTACAGACGAGAATGGGAGTAATTGTAACTATTTCCGGTGTTTCACTTGGGATCGCCGAACCTGATGGAAGTGAATATTTAACAGATGGAACTGATGTTGCTGCGCAGACTTCTGTTGATAAGCCAATGACTGATTATGAACTTTTAATAAATGGCATAAAGTCAAATACCGGTGGCGATGTACAAGAAGTTGCGTTGTATTTGGCTGAACATACTGAAACGCGTATGACAGCAACTGTTCTAGGACAAAGATTTGGAACATCTAGAACTAAAATGGCTAGGATTTTGGAGACTATTCGTGAACGTTCCGTCCTTAATCATTGGCCGTTTCTACTAAAATTCTCTCATAGTCATGGAGCGCACTTTGTTTCCAGAAAAGAGGCGTTTTCCATATAATAAATATCTATCAATTACATCCTTTTCAACTCTGCATTGAGTTTTTTGCCTTCATCTATGCAGGGTATGTTTTGTGGACATAAATGACCCGCTGGGTTTAGGATTACTTCTATGTTTCCTCCGTCTTTGTTTAATGTTCCTGAGAATACGCCTGTGTAATACCATTCAAATTTGCCTCCACCATTTACCAATGTATCTGTTCCTGTGGTATCTCCCGTCATTTTCCCGTTGTCGTCCAATTTTCCGGTTAACGTAAGTGTACATTTTACATCTTTCTCTCCATTTGCTGTTCCAGCTATATCCTGACCATTCACTGTTACTTTGAAACTATAATGTCCGCAAGTGTCAGCGTTTGCCGTACCGGAATAATTGCCGCTCAAATCTTCTTTGACTGTTTTTTGAGTAGTCAAAGGCTTTGATTGCTGTTGCTGCTGACATCCGAGCGTACCAAAAATAAACGGAACTAATACAAGTAAACTTATATTTTTCATTTTTGAAGAGGTTAGAGATTAAATTTGTGAAATTTAACTAATTGCAGTATAGCACGTTTTTGGGAAAGGAGTTTGAAGTGTGAAAGTTGAAGTGGTGCCGAAGGGCAGAATCGGACTGCCTACACATGGATTTTCAATCCACTGCTCTACCAATGAGCTACTCCGGCTAGAAGTTTTACAGGGAGATTCTAAGTGTATACCTCTTATAAATCAATGTATTTTTATATTTGGCGGTTTATTTTACATTGGTATATACTTTGTTCTTATTTTAAAACTTATGGAAATACCTGAAGGAAGAGTAAAGGATTTACTAGATTCATGGATCGATTCTCGTGATACAAGGCCTGTTGATGAGACACAACGTGATTTGACTGCAGAATTTCTTATGCCTGATATTGAGGTTATCACAAAGGAATTGACTCAGTTTAGAAAAGAATTCGACAAAAGAATCAAAGAGGTCCTAAAGAGAATGCTGGCTGACATGCCTCAACAATACTCAAAAGATCCTGCGCTGAGAAATCCAAAGAACTATCCTATTGGATTTTGCGATACGATTTCTGACGGAGTTTGGGTCGAAATTTTAAAAAATAGTAGATTCCCTACAACTCCTGGGATGAGGGCACTTTCTCATTTCTCCGGACGTGGAGGACATTTGAAACAAATTGCCGGAATTCAACATGGTAAACATTTTCAAAATGCATTACAGGCTGGTTCTCTTTTTGTGGATACGGCAAATGACACTATTGATAAATCCAAACCTCCAATAGAGATTTGTGATTTATCCGAATCTGGATTTAGTAATCTGGGAGATCTTTCTTTGACCGCTAGTGTTATTGAAGAATACTGGGGATACAAAATTTTACCTCAAACATTTTTCCCTTTCTTGACTCCGTTTTATCCTATTGTTCAAGTTTCAAGAGATGGAAGAGTTGAGATTTTGTCAATAACATATGGTATGGCTGCGAAAAATGCTTTGTCAGATTTCAAAATGGCTGAAGATTTTATTTACAGAAGTCGTTTTTCCGGTGAAGTACTTCCTCCGAAAGTTCACGAGAGAATCGGAAGATCTTTCTCGTGGGATGAAGACAATTATGATTTTGATTCTGGTACTCCTCGTGGTGATATTCTTTATCGCGGTGGTGCTCCGGATGACCTTATTGCAGAGGTTTTTGGAAGATTGCGAAACATTGATCCGGAACATTTACCTAAACTTATTGGTGGATCTATTGGCACGGTCCGTGCCTTCAATCAACAGAGAATTCAATTATAAAATTTTATTATCATGTTGTTAGGATTGCATGGTAAAATGCACAGTGCGTTTTCAAGATTTTTAATACTTCATTTTTATGATCGACAAATATAAGCTGAAAAAACTTGCAGATATTGTTGTTAATTATTCTATAGAATTAAAAAAAGGTGAGAGAATTTTGCTTCGTGGATATGGATTTGAGAGTTATCCCCTTCTTAAAGAAATTTATGAAGAATGTGTAAAAGCCGGTGCAATTCAAATCGATGTTCGTTTTTCAAATGATGAACTTAGCAAAATATTTTTCAAACATGCGGACACAAATCAGCTAAAACATTTGAGTGATTTGGACAAACAAGTCGCAGATAGTTATGATGCGATGATCCAAATTCTTGCTGACACAAATCCTTATGAACTAAAAGAAGTTGATTTCAAAAAGCTTAATATTGCCCAAGAAGCACGAAAACCTTTGAGTGATATTTTGCATAAAAAGAGATGGTGTCTTTTGGCCTATCCTAATAATGCATCTGCGATAATGGCTAACAGAAGCCTAGAAGAATGGGAAGATTTTATTTTGGACAGTTGTCTTCTTGATTGGAAAAAAGAAGAGAAACTACAGGAAAAATTTGTTGCACTTATGACTAAAGTTAAAAAAGTCAGAATTACAGGAGATGAAACTGATCTTACACTTTCAATCGCCGGACAAAAATGGAGAACTTGTTGTGGAAAATTTAATCTTCCTGATGGGGAAATTTTCACTTCACCAGTACGTGATTCAGTTAATGGATATATTAAATATAATGTGCCAACTCATTATCAATCACATGATTTTAATTGGGTAAAACTTACTCTTAAGGATGGAAAAGTTGTTGGCGAAGATAGCGATCACAAGATTGCACTAACAAAACTTCTTGATACGGATAAAGGATCCAGACATTTTGGAGAATTTGCTTTTGGGCTTAACGATCAAATAAAAACATGGACACGTCAAATCCTTTTTGATGAGAAAATGGGTAAGAGTTTGCACATGGCTTTAGGCAAATGTTATGATGAATGTCCAAATGGAAATGATTCTAGCGTGCATTGGGACTTGATATTTAATTTCAAGTGGGCAAATGCGGAAATATATTTTGACGGCAAAAAGGTCTACTCAAAAACTAAATGGTGTGATAAAAAATTTGATTTCTTAAACTAAAAAAACTATGAAAAAAAGTTCAAACAAATTACTTCCGGTTTCTATTCTAGTGGCTTCCGTACTTGTTTCCGGTTCTCTTTCTTTCTTCGGATATGAGTATGCTGGCAAAATGACTGATGATGTTTTTAATGCAAAAGTTGAAGAAGGAATCAAAGCTTTTATTGCAAAACAACAAGCATCGCAACCTGAAGATAAAACAGGAACTGTCGTGGAAGGTGATTTTACTGATGATGATGCAGTTCTGGGCGACAAAAATGCGCCTGTGACAATGATTGAATTTTCAGATTATCAATGTCCTGTTTGCCAGAGATTCCACACGGAAGTATTCCAAGAATTGAAAGCAAAATATATCGACACTGGCAAAATGAAATTTGTTTATAGAGATCTTCCACTTACGTCAATACATCCAAATGCTTACCCTGCGGCGCTTGCGGCTGAGTGCGTGAAAGATCAAGGCGGAGACAGCATGTATTACAGAATGTATGACAATATTTTCAAAGCCGCTCTTTCTGAAGAGATGACAGCTGAAAGCTTGAGAAAATCTGCAGGCACTTCCGGAGCAAATCTATCCGAATTTGATTCGTGTGTTGCTGCTGATAAATTCAAAGATGAAATCGCAAAAGACACTAAAGATGCTGCTGATCTTGGATTCAGGGGAACACCTGGATTCCTTATCAATGGATATATGATGGATGGGCTATATAGCCTTCAGGCATATGAGCAAGTGATTGATAAAGCTTTGGCGAAATAGAAATAGCCCTGATAATATGAGAAAAATATTAATGAATATGAAAACATTGTTGATGGAGCCATATTATGTTCCATTTATGATAGTTTTCATTTTTCTAGCATATCAGGGGTGGAATGGTCCGAGTTCTCCTGTGTATATTCCGTTTCTTGCAATAGGATTAATAATATACATACCATTTGCTATAACTCTATGTGGCGTTAACTCGCTTATCTCTAAATATTTCAGCATAGATCATCCCCTATCATCAATTATTTATTGTGGTGATTTGACTGAGCCTCAATTGCCGTTACTTATCCTTATCCTTGCGATTGAATACACTATTATTTATCTTGTAGTAAAAGCGATTATAAAATCATTGAGGCGTGCTAAATAGCATGAACTTCATCTTCCACTATTTTACCTCTCTTTATTTTCTCCGCTTAATTTGACTGCGAACCCTTTTTCGTTTATTGTATCTTGTGTGTAGTGGTTTTTAACTAAATAGTTTTATGTTTATGAAAAAAATATTTCTATTTTTTGTGTTGTCATCAATTATTCTTTCTGGTTGTACAATTAAATTCGGGAATACGAATGAAGATGTGGATACAAAAGAAGTAAAAGGAATAACTGAGGTTAAAAAAACAGAGGAAGTGAAAAGTTTTATTGATTTGGTTTCTCCTCCAAATGAAACGCCATTTGATTCTTCTCCAATTGTTATTGAGGGAAAGGTTTCAACAAATGCTAAAAAAATCGAGGTTAAAGCTTTAGTTGGAAACAAGGGTTATTGCGATGTTCTATGTTCCCCTTATCATGAAGATATTTATACTTTAGACAGTTTTAAATCTGGAGACACAACTTTCTCTTATGGAGCTAGATCTGATTGGAACAATCTTGGCCAAGGCATTAACACTTATATTTTTACGGCTTATTTTGATGATGACAGCACTCTAACTGATGAAATAACTTTGTTTTATGATCCATCAAAAATTCAATATGGTGATGATAGTTATGGTCCTATCGCTGAGGTTTCAGATGCGATAGCCAAGTTTTCCGGCATAGCTGATCCTTCTGTCTATATAGATGAGAATTTTAACAATAAATATATAAAAGGCGTTGTCCTTGGTGGTGAACCTTCAAAATTTTGGGTCGTTAAACAGGATTCCAGCTGGAAAGTTTTAGCTATAGCAAAACCTAATGAAGGTGTAAGTTGTACTGTATTTGCACCTTATGATTTTCCTTCCGTTCTAACAAAAGATTGTTACTAATAGTATTTTATTTATAGAGCATGAATTTGAATTTCACGCCGTTTTCTTCTTCTTCTTTTATGAGTTCTTTGTGAGAGAATTTGGCTGGGATCTCAGGAAAATAGGTGTCGCATTCGTAAGAGTTTTCGATGAATGTGATAAAAAGCCCTGTGAGTTTTTCGTGATTTAGTGCTTCCTTGAAAAGTGTTGCGCCACCGATTATGAATATTTTCTCTATGTCGTCCCCTGCTGAATTTATACCGTCTTCAAGCGAACCAAAGACGTCCACTCCTTCTATTTTCAAAGATGTGTCGCGTGTGAGAACTACATTTTTTCTATCTTTCAGTGGACGATATTTTTCAGGTAATGAATACCATGTGTTTTTGCCCATGATTACCATGTTTTTCTTGCTTGGATCATCCGTTTTCAATGTTATCTCTTTGAAATACTGAGTCTCTTTTTTGAAATGCCATGGCATCGAATTGTCCTTGCCCATGCCATTTTTACAATCTATTGCAACAATGATGTAGATTTCTTTTTCGCTCATTGATTTTATTATATATCAACTATACGGCTACCGGAAATTTTATAAATGCCTCGTGTGTATAATTTTTTAGTTCGAAATCCTCGAATTTCAAATCCCAGAAAGGTTTTTTCGCTATAACTAATTGTGGTAATTCGTGAGTTGGTCTTTTGATTTGTTCTTTTATTCCTTCCAAGTGATTCAGATAAATATGTGTATCTCCTGTAGTATGAACAAAATATCTTGGAGTCAAATTACATTCTTGCGCAACCATCATAAGAAGCGTCGCATAACTCGCAATATTGTACGGTACACCAAGCGCAACGTCCGCACTTCTCTGGTAGAGCTGTACGTCCAAATATTCGCCTACAACGTAAAATTGGAAGAATGCGTGGCATGGTGGTAACGCCATCCTATCCAAATCCGCAACATTCCATGCACTTACAATTATTCTTCGTGAGTCTGGATTATTTTTTATTGTATCTATTGCGATTTGAATCTGATCGATGTGACTTTTTGTGTATGTTTTTTGATCTTCGTTCAACGTGAACTTCTCCCATTTCCTCCATTGATAGCCATAAATTGGCCCTAGATTCCCGTCTTTGTCCGCCCATGCGTCCCAGATTGGAGTGTGCTGTGTTAATTCTTCATTTATATTTGTAGATCCTTTTAAAAACCAAAGGAGTTCTCTTAAAATTCCAGCATAGCTTACTTTTTTTGTTGTCACCATCGGAAATCCTTCACGCAAATCATATCTTTTTTGTGTACCAAAAATCGAAATAGTTCCTGTTCCAGTTCTATCTTTTTTTTCTACTCCATCTTTCAAAACTTCTTGTACTAATTCCAAATATTGTTTCATAAATTTACTTTTACTGTATCTATATCTTTGTGGATTTTGCTTCCTGTTGTTTTGTCTTGTCCCTGATATTTCCCATTATATGGAGTTTTCGCTGGCGCATCCATTCTGCAACAAACCAACTGACAAATCCTTTTTCCTGCCTGAAGTTTTATCGGAAGTGCACTCGCATTGTATAGTTCGAGTGTAATTCTTCCTTCGAATCCTGGGTCAACCCATCCGGCATTTTGGATGAAAAGTCCGATTCTACCAATCGAGCTTCTGCCCTCTACGAAGGCCGTAATGTCGTTTGGCAATTTTATATATTCCTGTGTCGTTGCGAGAAGAAATGATTTTGGAGGGATGATTATTGAATCGTTATTTATTTCTCTATATTGAACTTCGGAATCCAAAGTTATCACCTCCATCTGGTTTTCTTCGATGATAAGAAAGTGTGTTCCGAGCCTTAAATCAACTGATGCAGGCTGTATAGATTTTTCATCTACCGGATCAATTACGATAATTTTTTCTTTAATTAAACGCTCTAAAGTTTGGTCTGAAAGAATCATGTTTATTTGTTATATAGACAAGAGATTTTTATCTTATTTGAAGAGTTTTGTCTAATATTTCAAAAAATTCTTTTAGCATATTTTTACCACTTAAGCTCTTTGTGAGCTTACCCTTGATGTAAACCTGCGCTGTCTGTTTTTCTTGATGTCCAGGCAACATTATTGCGATATCTGCTTTCTTACATTCGCCCGGTCCATTTACGACACATCCCATAATTGCGACAGACAGATTTTTTGTTTTTTTGTATTTACTTATATGGCTATTTATTTTTTCAACCATTTCTTGGAAGTATTTTTTATTTGTTCTTCCACATCCCGGACAACTTGTGACGTGTGGTCCGAATTTGCGAAGCCCCAATGTTTGTAAAATATTTTTGCAAACTTCCACTTCTTTTGTCCTACTTTCATTTTTC
>Ga0172369_10001851_pt1 | contig 29956 bp, 23 predicted proteins | sample LakKiv25m_FD_114539 | JGI IMG/M metagenome (GOLD analysis project Ga0172369, IMG submission 114539) | Freshwater microbial communities from Kabuno Bay, South-Kivu, Congo - kab_022012_11.25m | ecosystem: Environmental > Aquatic > Freshwater > Lake | place: Democratic Republic of the Congo...
CTAGTATATCGGGATTCAGAAGGCATGAAGGTTCGTTAGGAATGGACATGAAGTCGGCCGTATAAACCACCTTCAGATCCTTTGATTGGGATTTAAGCTCTACGCAGTAGCCGACTGATCCTGGAGCCGATTGGCCGTGATATGTCTTGAACGGGAGCACGCGCGCTCCCGCCACTATCACGGCCTCATCAGGGATTACAATTCTTTTTTCCACGACTTGGCCGAATAGGTAAGAGAAACGGACCTCGATGCCTTCCCATGCGGTTGCGGTTGCATAGACGGGGATAGGGCTCCAATCATCCCTGGGTACGGACCTCCGAAAGGTATGGAGGTCATCCAGCCCTGAAAAGTGATCAGAATGTTCGTGAGTGATCAGAATGGCATCTGGTCGTGGTAAACTGTTTCTTATCATTTGGGACCTGAAGTCAGGACCACAATCGATCAACAGGGTCCGCTTGCCTCGAAAAAAGAGAGAGGTTCGTGTGCGTTCTTCGTCCTCCTCTCTCAGTCTGGCGCAGATAGCACAGTCGCATGAATGTTCGGGGATTGCCCATGCGCTTCCGGTTCCTAGAAAAATCATTTCCATGGTGTTCTCTCCGTCACATGTACCAGACTCGGAATGCCGCACATTCGGCAGGATGTTCGGGGGGCGCAGCGATGTGCAAAGGACCAGCCGGCTGTGGAGGTTTCAAGAATAAATAAGTAACGACACGAATGTCTCTCCCCATCAACAAGATGTCCCTCGTTTGTTTATTGGTATTTCGCAGCGAGGTTGCGGAGTCGCTGATGCTGAATATTGGTGACTATTTACCGCGATAGACTATCAGACCATGGGATAAGTCATAGGGCGAGAGAGCTACTGTAACCCGATCACCCAACAGCACCTTGATTCTGAATCGGGACATTCTCCCTGACAGCTTGGTTCTAATACTACGGCCATCATCCGTTTCTACTTGATACATTCCACCCGAATGGACCTTGACCACGGTCCCTTCTACCTTTACATTGTCGTCTCTACTCACTGGTTATACTCGTTCCTCCTGCCTCCGCTGGAGAGTTATATTGCACTACGTTTGGCTGCAGCCCACCTCTTGAAAGACGGCCGGGCTCTTCTCTAAACCATTTAGGCAAATATCATTCCTTCTCAGCTGTTGTCAAATACTCTTTACTATATATCCGTCTAACTCTTTCCAAGTCCTGTGGCGTATCTACTTCTATCGAATCCTTATCTGTAATAACCACTTTAATTCTAAAACCATTTTCAAGGGCACGCAACTGTTCTAATCCCTCAAACGCCTCGAGAGGACTAACTGGCAGCCTAGAAAACCTCTGCAAGAAATCATTTCGGTACGCATAAATTCCGTGATGCTTGTAATAAGAAGGTTTCTGGTGGGCCTTTCTCGAGTAAGGAATAGTCGCTCGCGAAAAATAGAGGGCGAAGCCGCATTGATCGAATACAGTTTTTACGGCGTTTGGGTGGGTGATCTCTTCTTCCCTAACAATGCGATAAATCAAGGTACTCATGGGGATTGACTCGTCTTCTATGAGCGGCGCTGTAACCTCATGAATCATGTACGGGTCGAATAATGGTTGATCACCCTGAATATTCACTACTATGGCATTCATGGACAGGGAAAGGATCGACGCTGCCTCAGCTATTCGATCGGTCCCTGAAGGGTTATTTTCTGACGTTTCCACGACCTTTCCTCCGTGGCCCCGAACAGCCTCGGCGACCAATCGAGAATCGGTTGCCACGTAGGCAGCGTCGAGAAGCTCAGACCGAAGAGTCCTCTCGTAAACTCTGACGATCATGGGTTTTCCATTGATGTCCGCCAGCGGTTTGCCTGGAAAACGGCTTGATTCATAGCGAGCCGGAATGAAACCAATTATCGTGGGAGTTCCTGCCAATGACCGTTCCTAAATGTTTTGAAGTCTTGTCCCGGGCCGCTGCCCATATAATGTCCTCTGGCCGTGGTTCTAGGGCTTTACCCCACTATAGAACGTCCTACCTCTGTTATTGCGTCGCCCAAACGGTTAAGATGATCAGGCGACATGTTCAATGCAACTGGAATAACCACGGTCTTCCCCAGGACATGCTTTGTTTGAGGCAGCATGTCGGGGTGGTATTCCATGGCCCCTGCGTATGGCAACCCTCCAAAAGGGAAAGGCCCTGGCCAGGCCGTTTTCTTGGCCAGTAGGTGTTCCCAGTTGCCGATGTAATGCCACAGGTTGTTGCAAAAATAGATAGCTGAGAGTCCTTTCTCAGTCAAACCCTTTTGAAATTCAACGGCCTTTTCCACGTCCGGCAAGAAAAAACAGACGTGGGTGCAACTGTCTTTGGCGGTCGCCGGCAGAGTCCGAAACTCTACCTGGGGGAGAGTTTTCAAAGCCTCTATGATGACACTAGCGTTTTCTTTCTGGCGCTTGAGAATTGCTTCCAGTTTGGCCAACTGCGCGACCCCGATAGCGCCTGTGAGTTCGTGCATGCGATAGTTAAAGCCCAGAAAACTGCGCCCCTCCATAGCTCTACCAACTGCGGGGTTGTGATCATGGCCATGGTCGGCATATTCAGAGGCCCGGAGATACAGGCTCTTATCGTTTGTGAGAACCATTCCACCCTCGCCGGTAGTGATTGTCTTATAAAAGTCGAAAGAGAACGTCCCCATGTCCCCGATTGTACCCACTTTCTTGCCGCCAACCTCGGCTCCAAGGGCCTGAGCGGTGTCTTCTACGACTTTGAGACCATGGCGAGAGGCTATTGTGACGATCTCTTGGATCCTGGCTGGCGCCCCTAACATGTGAACCGGAATAACTGCTCTTGTACGAGAAGTGATCTTCCTTTCAAAATCTTTCGGATCCATATTAAGTGTGTCATCAATTTCTGCCGGCACTGGTACGGCACCGGCCTCAATAATCGCCTCGAAGGTCGCGACAAAGGTAAACCCCTGGGTGATGACTTCATCGCCAGGGGCTATTCCCAATGAAGCAAGGGCTACTTTCAGCGCTGCCGTACCTGACGTCACTGCATGGGCATAGTCAGCCCTGTTAAATGCGGCGAACTTATCCTCAAACTCTTTGACCTTGTAGGTATCCTTACGCTCGTTTTTGAATTCGTAACGGAATAGAATCCCTGTTTTCATTACTTCGAGCAACTGGTTGGTCTCTTGCTCATCTATCCATTCATGTCCTGGCATTGGGCCTCCTTAGCGCTAAAGAACTGGCGTCATGGTCCTTGATCAACCTAGAATATACGGTCAGGCAAAAGCCTGTTCATAGATGATTGTCGCTTCTTTCGCCCCGAGGGATCTAGGATTGTTTTGTACAGGTCTTGTGACCTTTAGAGCGGCATCAACCAAGGCTGGGATGTCTGTACGGGGAACGCCTATGTCTGGAAGTCGTGATGGTATCCCAATGTCGTCACAAAGCGTCTTCACTGCATGGACCGCTGCATTGGCGGCGCCTCTCAGCGGCAGACCGTCCACTGGTTCTCCCATACTCTTAGCTATCATGGCCATGGCTTGCTCGGCAGCCGGTAAATTGAAAGCCATGACATGTCTAATCAGCATTGCATTTGCCAGCCCGTGGGGAATGCGATAATAGCCGCCAAGAGGATAGGCCAAGGCATGGGCTGCTCCAACTCCAGACAACGCAAGTCCCAGGCCTCCTAGGATGCTGCCCATGAGCATATTCTCTCTAGCTTTGATGTCTTGGCCGTGAAAGACAGCACGGCGAAGGTTCGAGGAAATGAGTCTTACAGCGGCAAGAGACAACGCCTCGGTAAACACGTGCGAAGACTTGCTGGTGAAGGACTCGATGGCGTGAGTCAGGGCATCAATGCCTGTGTACGCTGTCACGTCCTGGGGCAAGCCCAAGGTTAGTTCGGGATCGAGGAGCGCCAGGTCTGGGTAGAGATGCTGGCTGTTTATGCCTCCTTTGGCCTTGGTCTGCCTATTAGTAAATACAGCAGTAAACGTTACTTCAGCCCCGGTACCTGCCGTGGTTGGGATCATGATCGTTGGGACTCCAGGCGCTGGCACTAGATTGAGGCCGACGTAATCTTCGGCTTTGCCACCGTTGGTTATAAGTATGGCGGCAGCCTTGGCAGTATCCATCGCCGATCCCCCTCCCAATCCAACCACCACTTGGGCTCGGATCCCTTTCCCTAAATCTGCGGCCTGATCCGCATTATCAAGATAGGGCTCAGGCTCTACCCCAGCGTAAAATTCGGCTTTCAATCCGCAAGATTCCAGGCTTTCACGTAATGTGCCTACAGTACCGTTTTGGGCAAGTGCGGGATCTGCAACTACCAGGCACGATTTAGCGCCGTAATCCATTATCTTTTTGCCCAACAAAGTAAGCGCCCCGCATCCGAACGAGACTTTGGTCTTGATCTGGAAATCGCTCAGCATTGCCTTCATGTTGACCCCTTAGTCCTAGGTCATTATTCCATCAAATCCGCTCGGCTTATAACAGAAAAGATCCGTCTGGGCAAGGAGTTGGCGCTGCCAGGATATACATGCCGATCACTTTCCCTGATCTCAACTCTCGACAGACGGGGTATATAACCCGACGGCCTTTTCAGGCAGACAGCGCACACGCTGTAGTCTGTTCGGCTATACATTACACCTTACATCGGTTACACTCCCCTCGTAAAAGGGTGTGAGATTTTTTGAAGATCTAAATTACATTATAGCAGTCTGAGAAAGTAATTTGGCCCCTGATATTTGGAGACAGCATGCTGGAATCTTCCTTGAGCATTCTCTTTGTCGCAGCCGCGATCATCCTTGGAGTACTAGCCCTAGGCTACGGTTGGAGATGGTTTTATGACTTCGACACATATCAAGACGAGACTTCCTATTTGACGACAGAGGACGGGTGGCGGCTAGCGGTTCATCGTTATCGATCAAAGGGAAGTGAAGTTGCTTACCCAGTGGTGCTGTGCCACGGTTTGGATTCGAACCGATATATCTTCGACCTCAGGCCCGGCCCCTCTCTGGCCAGATACCTAGCAAGAAATGGCGTGGATGTATGGGTTGCAGAATTGCGGGGTTCTGGCATGAGCGACCGTCCGGGACTTTTTGTGACTGATGTGCCTAGATCGTGGTCCTTCGAAGATCATCTCAAGTATGATGTCCCCGCGATCATTAAACATGTATTGATCCGTACAGAGACCGAGAAGGTACATTGGGTTGGCCACAGCATGGGAGGTATCCTCATTCAGGCGTACCTATCGGCCTATCCGGACGCCCCTTTGGCATCGGCAGTAACAATCGGGGCGCCTGCGGACTTTAGTCTTATTCGTATGAAAGGAGTTAGACTGCTGGCTAGAGTTAGGCTGCTGCTGAAGGCCTTCCCTGTACCGCCCATGCCTTTCAATGGGAGACTCGTGCTCCCCATAGCGCACCGATTACCAAGTTTCCTGTTGGGATTATTTTATCCTCCCAACATATCTCCCAGGGTGGTAAGGCAGATGGTTGCCGTGGGCTCAGAACTTATAACCTCTACTAGATTGTGGCTCGATTTTGGACGATTCGTACAGTCTGGGGTGCTTTCTTCTGAAAACGGGAAGCCCTACCTTCGAAACCTAGATCAGTGCCCCATACCGATGCTTTTTATTGCCGGCTCAAAAGACCTTATGGCGCCTCCAGAAGCGGTCGAGGCAGCCGCGAGAAGTGGAGCGGCCGGGGAGAGGATATACCGCATGTTTGGTAAAGCGGAAGGGAATCCGGAAGACTATGGACATATAGACATGATCGTGGGCAAGAGAGCGCACCTGGATGTTTATCCGCTCATACTAGAGTGGCTTTCAGGACACTCACTGCCCACTTCCTAACCGTAGATTCTTGATGAACCTCGTGATAAGAAAGCACGACGCTGGGTTCCTGATGGCAGCTCTCGTAACGGATGCAGGGGCGGGAATCGAAGTGTTCCGAAGGACGATACAGGGACCTTGACTGGTCGGTATCAATTTTGTCATGTGATATTAGTATAAATGGGATCAGAATACGATAATGGTTTTTGACCTTGACTCTGTACACCAAATTAAATTATTTTATAAGATTATACTTGAGTGAACCAGGACGATCGGCGTATGAAAATTCGTTTGGACCAAATAACCGGCAGCGGCCTACAAATACGCTTCGATGAAACGGAGGATGTCCTATCCCCAGCGATCAATATGCTGCATACGCCCATGGGGGTCCATTTATCTCCGTGTATAACGGGTTACGTTTCCCTGGATGCACAGGGGGGCTTAATTCTCATTAACGGCCGGATTTCCGCACGCGTGACCCTGGATTGCTCGCGGTGTTTAAAGGCATTCGAAACTCATCGGACAATCGACCTTCATTTTTCGGCTCGGAATCTCTCCGGGGATTATACCTCGCTGGACATGGCAATACTTGACACTCAACCAGACGAGATAGTCCTTACGGAAGACGAACTCGATCTAGGCGAGTTGATCGTCCAGGAGGTCCTTATGGACTTGCCTTTGCAGCCGCTGTGTAGAGAAGATTGTCCGGGACTATGTTCGCGATGTGGAGGACTCAAGGGATCTGAAGAGTGTCGGTGTGAAGAGGAAAAAGAGATAGACCCACGCTGGCAAAAGCTCATGACCATGCGGGGAAAGTAGCGATCAAACTTTGAAAAGACTGTTGACCGACCAAGCAGCGCGTCGGTCAATAGGCGACTGCGAATCTTGCTGATCATCCGACAAACATCTTGATCTGTTGGCGTCGGGGGCGCAGGTCATTCTTGTCGCTAGACTTAAAATCACTTGAGAATTGACGCAATCTTCTTTATAAGAAGCTTTGCAGTTGAGTTTGTCAGGGCAAGACAAAAAACCACGACGGTTCATTTTGGACGAAAAGGATGTGAAAAATAAAAAATGCCTGTACCGAAAAAACGGGTTTCTCGAACGAGAAGGGACAAGCGTAGAACCCACAAGAAGCTTGTAGCGGTGAATCTCACCCAGTGTCCACAGTGCTCGGAGCACATGATGCCTCACCGTATCTGTCCGAGTTGCGGATACTACAAGGAGAGATCGATCATAGAAACAGAGTAGAGAGATGCCCCAAGATGCCGTCGAATAAAGGCGTTGACGATGACTCCAGGGCGGTGGCTTTCATCTTCCCTGGACAGGGCTCTCAGTTCGTGGGGATGGGGTCAGACCTTGCTCACGGTACTGAGATTACCCGGGCGATCCTCCGTCGCGCTGACGTATGTCTTGGCTACCCTTTAAGTAGAATTATGGACGGTGATCTTCCCGGGGCGCTTGACCGGACATTTCACACGCAGCCGGCTGTCTTCGTACATTCAGCAGCGATGTTCGAGGAGTTTAGATCGCGCTGCGGCATTGCGCCCATTGCAGCGGCAGGTCATTCGTTAGGGGAATACACAGCCTTGTATGCCGCTGGGTCACTAGATTTTGAAGACGCGTTGAGGATTGTCCAAGAGAGGGCAAGGCAGATGGAAGAGGCGCAGCCCCGTGCAACGTGCGGAATGGCAGCCGTTATGGGCGTGACCCGTGATCGGTTGGAATTCCTCGTGCAGGAAAATCGCGGTGGGGATGTTCTCGAAATTGCTAATTTCAATGCTCCAGACCAAATAGTGATATCAGGCCACCTGACTGCGCTGCACCGCGCCATGGATGCCATAAGAGGAGAGAAGCGTGCCCGGGCCGTTGTACTCAATGTGTCATCAGCCTTCCACACCTCTCTTATGCGGCCTGCATTGGTCCACTTGGCAGAAATTATTCAAAAAACGCGAATTCGTCCCCTAGAAAGCCCCGTGCTAGCCAATGTAGATGGGAAGCCCTATCCGCCACATCCGGATCAGATGAAAGACAAGCTTCTCATGCAGCTCGTTAAACCGGTTCGATGGGAAGATTGTATCAATGAAATGGCCGCTCGGAGGGCAACCACTTTCATCGAGTTTGGCCCCGGGAAGGTACTGACCGGCCTGCTCCGTCGCATTGATAAGACGCTCACAGGAATCAACGTGTCGAACGTTTCATCATGCGAGGAATGTGCGGCGAGGTTCTCCTAATGGGCTATTGGAAAGAGATCCTATCGCTTCGGAACAGGACGGCCCTTGTAACAGGTGCGGGACGTGGCTTGGGGCGTACAATAGCATTGGCCTTGGGGGAGCACGGTGCGTTCGTGAACATCAACTACCATAACTCCCGTGAAGCGGCCTTTGAAACATTGTCTTTGATTAGCCAGGCTGGAGGCGAAGGTCGTGTGGCCCCTTTCGATGTCGAATCGCCGGAAGACGTTATTCGAGGTGTTACAGACATCGTAGAAACCTGCGGCGGCATAGACATATTAGTAAACAACGCCGGTATCCGTAAGGATGGGCTTGTGGGGAGGATGAAGGATTCTGAATGGGAATCGGTCATGGCGACAAACCTGTCTGGAGCGTTTTACACATCGAGGGCTGTGGTCAAAACTATGATTCGGAGGAGATGGGGAAGGATTATTAACATATCTTCAACTGCAGGAGAGTCCGGCAACGCCGGTCAGTCCAACTATTCCGCTGCGAAGGCAGGCTTAATAGGATTGACAAAGTCTTTGGCGCGAGAGTTAGCCCCACGCAACATACTAGTCAACGCTGTGTCGCCCGGGATCATCGAGGGCGGCATGCTCGAAAGTCTCGCGCCCGGACAACTGGAAGCCATACGGAACCTCATCCCTTTGGGGAGGGTGGGGCATACGACGGACGTAGCGGCAGCAGTGCTTTACTTGAGTTCCAGTATGGCAGACTATATTACCGGACAGGTAATTCGAGTGAATGGCGGACTATACATGTAAGATCTCGTCGCAGCAGGCTTCCCGTGGTTTCATAGAAACCCTGCAAATAAGGCCAGTTCGGCAAAGATCATGATAAGGAAAGACGACCCAACACATTCGGGAGGAGACCTAGAGAATGGATGAACTGGAAAAACGTGTAGTAGATCTCATCGCAGAAGTACTCGTTGATGTAAACAAAGAAAACATCCAGCTCGACTCAAAGATCGTCGAAGACTTAGGTGCAGAATCACTGGATATTTATGACATGATTGCGCTCCTTGAGGACGAGTTTGGCATGGAAATTACTGACGAGGAAGTAGAAAAGATTCAGACAGTTCAAGATGTGGCGGATTTCATTCGGGCTCATCAACAGGCTAGCTAACCCCTCGACCCTGGCGAATAGAGCACCAAGGATAGGTGGAGGCGAATTTGGCGCATCGAGTTGCAGTAACTGGCATGGGAATGGTAACCTGCCTCGGATCCGGCGTAAAGTCCAACTGGGAAGCTGTCACAAGTGGATATTCGGGCATTGCAAAGATATCGCTGTTCGATGCTTCAGGTTTTGCAACCCAGATAGCGGGAGAAGTTTCGGACGGCTTTGATCCTAAAGGCTATATACCGCTCAAAGAATTGAGGAGGCTGGACCGCTGTCAGCAATTTGCCCTAGTGGCAGCGGGAGAATGTATTGAACACGCTGGCCTGGAGTGCCCACCCGCGAATCCTTATCGCCATGGCATTATCGTGGGATCTGGGATCGGGGGCTTGGCGACAATAGAGCGTGGGGTGGAAGTTCTTCAGCAGAAGGGTCCTAGACGCGCCCCGCCGCTGATGATCACCATGGCAGTGATCAACCTGTGTCCGGGGCTTATCGCTATTCGATATGGATTCAAAGGGCACAACACTGGTGTCGTTAATGCCTGCGCATCCGGTACGTCCGCCATTGGGGAGGCCTTTCGGCTTGTCAGCGAAGGCAGACTTGACGTTGTCTTGGCAGGCGGTACCGAAGCCGTTGTTACGCCTCTTTCCGTGGCTGGTTTTGGAGCAGTAAGGGCTTTATCCACGAGGAACGACGACCCGAGCAAGGCGTCTCGACCTTTTGATGCTGAACGCGATGGTTTTGTCCTGGCCGAGGGCGCAGGCATGTTGCTGCTTGAATCGTTCGATCACGCCAGAAGTCGTGGAGCGCGCATACATGCCGAGATAGTGGGGTATGGGGCGACCGACGACGCCTTCCACATGGTCATGCCTGATTCCACGGGCGATGGCGCGTATTGGGCTATAAGACTGGCCATGGAGGAGGCAGCCATCGATCCATCGGTCATCGGGTACATCAATGCCCATGGCACCTCAACAGACCTCAATGACAAGATCGAGACGCTCGCTATTAAACGACTCCTTGGCAAGGACGCTTACAGAGTCCCGATCAGTTCGACCAAATCCATGACCGGTCATCTCATTGGAGCGGCAGGAGCTGTAGAAGCGATCTACTCTGTTATGACCATCAAAGAAGGGATCATTCCGCCAACTATTAATCTCGAGAATCATGACCCAGAATGTGATCTGGATTACACCCCGAACAAGGCTGTGCAGAAAAAAGTAGAAGTCGCCATATCCAACAGTTTTGCCTTTGGCGGTCAAAATGCTTGCCTCGTCTTCAAAGGGGTATCGTGATATGTACTCACCCATACTCATCGGCTGTGATCATGCCGGGTTTCAACTCAAAGAATTCATCAAGGCATACATAGTCCAGCAGGGGACAACCGTATTGGATGTTGGGGCACATAATGAAGAATCCTGCGACTATCCTCTCATCGCACACGATTTATGCACTAGGCTTCTCAATGGAGAAGCCCCGCGCGGGATCCTTATTTGTGGAACAGGCATAGGAATGTCTATCACGGCGAATCGTCATATAGGCATTCGAGCAGCGTTATGTTCATGCGAATACCATGCTCGGATGAGCCGAGCGCACAACGATTCCAATGTTCTCGTATTAGGAGGCAGGGTCACCTCTTCTGACTTGGCAATCTCAATACTTCAAGTATGGATCGAGACCCCGTTCGAAGGAGGTCGCCACACAAGGAGGGTTGAATATATCGAGAAGTGCTAGTATTTTTTTCATGCTTCTCCAATATCCAGGTGAATGAGCGCAGCGTAAAAGTCTCTTGTCATTCACGCTACACAGGAATCTTGTAAAAAATGAGTTCCCTCGAGCAAACGGACAACGAAATATTTCAGATCATCGCAGAAGAAAGAGATCGTCAAGAACACCGTCTTGAATTGATTGCCTCCGAGAATTTTACTTCACCGGCCGTCATGGAAGCCCAAGGCAGCATTCTGACCAACAAGTACGCGGAGGGGTATCCTGGGAAAAGGTACTACGGCGGCTGCGTGTTTATGGATGAGGTCGAAGAGCTGGCTAGGCTTAGAGCCAGGAAACTTTTCGGGGCCGAACACGTGAATGTGCAGCCTCATTCGGGGACTCAGGCGAACATGGCCGTTTATTTTTCAGTGATGAGTCCTGGCGACCTCTACATGGGCATGGACCTAGCTCACGGCGGCCACCTCTCCATGGGGCATCCGAAGAACTTCTCGGGGCGGATTTATCGCGTGTTACCGTATTCAGTGAGGCCTGATAATCATAGAATTGACTATGATCACTTGCGGGACACGGCCAAAAAGCATCGGCCCAAGATGATCATCGCCGGCGCGAGCGCCTATCCTCGCATAATCCACTACCACATTTTTGGGGAAATCGCACGGGAAGTTGGCGCCATTCTTATGGCAGACATAGCCCACATCGCCGGTCTCATCATTGCTGGAGAACACCCTTCGCCCTTCCCTGACGCAGATTTCGTCACCACCACCACCCATAAGACGCTCCGCGGTCCTCGGGGTGGCATGGTCATGTGTCGCAAGGAATTCGCGTCAGTTCTAGATGCGTGCATTTTCCCCGGCATGCAGGGAGGCCCGCTTATGCACGTAATCGCGGCGAAAGCCGTCGCTTTGGCCGAGGCTGCCACTCCCGAGTTTCACGAATATCAGCGCCAAGTGGTTCGGAATGCAAAAAAACTGGCTGAGGCGTTGCTCAGGAAAGGTTTCTCCCTAGTCTCAGGCGGCACGGATAATCATCTTATCCTGATAGACCTCACCAATTTCGGGATAACTGGACGCGACGCCCAGGAACAGCTCGAAAAGGCAGGAATAACGGTAAACAAGAATTCCATACCCTTTGATCCCTTGCCGCCGGCTAAGGCATCCGGTATCCGTTTGGGGACCCCGGCAGTAACAACGCGATCCATGGGAACGGTGGAGATGGAAGTCATTGCTTCCCTCATTACCCAAGTCCTGAAAGACCCATTTGACGAGGAAGCACTCCGTACCGTACGGGCTAAGGTACGTGAATTGTGTGACCAATTCCCGCTCTACCGCTTGAACGGCAATGGGAGAAAGTCATGAGTATCCAATTTGTTAGCGTCCTTTCTCACAGACTCTTTCCGCCACAACGATTTGAAGCCTACTTTCCACTCGCTGTGTGGTTTACGGGCCTGTGGCTTTATCTGAAGAGTTTCCTTTACTTTTGTTTTTTGTATATGATCGGTCTTGATCCTCCACCCTACACGACTGAAATTCAAGTCGAAATCACTTACTTCGCCATTGCCCTCGTGCCGGCATTGGTGCTGGCATGGGCCTTGTGGAACGAAAAAGACTGGGGGCTGACGCCTGCCATCGTTTTTCTGTTCCTGGATACGCCATTTCTCTTCATTCATGTATTGAGGCTGGGACAAGAGGGTTTTCTAGATTCCGGGCTCACCAGGACCCTTGAGTTTGGCGGTCTCGTCTTGAACGTGGTGTGTTTAGCGTGGCTACTTAGGTTTCGAGTGCATCATAGCAGCATTCACGTCAGTGATGGACTGGAGGGGGGCCGCAATAAAAAATATATTGACTAGTTGTCTTATTTTTGATATGTTACAAGTGATTGTTGAAGTTAAACATCAGAAAACGGAACTTCAACTCTCCTTTACCTCTTTCAGCAGCCGGGACCTCACATGCGTGCCCGGCTTTTTTTTATTGTTGAGCATCCTGATGTGCTGGCGGTGGGATTGTGGACCGGCTGGCGGGTTTCGGATGGATGATGGCGTCCGTTATGCGCGTGGGCCACTGACCGATCAGATAAGGCAGGTAGAGGATGCTTGCGAGGAGGGAATTTTCTTCGTGGACAAGAGCAGACCAACTTGACGATTTTGATGTTTCGTTGTCTGCCAGAACGGCTTGAGTACCGCACAGCATGATGCAAGCGCAGCATATTAATATCATTAACTTATTGTTCATTTTTGCTTCACGCCTTGTCTCCAGGATATTGCCCTGCGTTCGAAACAACAGGACATACAGTCATCCCGACCAATATGTCGTTATTTTGACGGATGCACAGCGTAAAGTCAACCAATTCCTGGAGCTGTTTAGTTTTCACGAAGCCATTTCTCGATCGTGAGGTCTTCAAAGGTCTTTTTAGAATCATTAAGTTTCTAACGTTGAAAGGGGATTCTACGATTATGGTCGAATGTATCCGAGGCTCTCATTACTTCAGGGATTCCAACAATCGCGATGACGTCATTGACTAGGCGTATGTATTCCCAAGACACGGTTTGGGGAAAGTGACGGGAACCGTGTAAACTTGACTATGGCAATGGCATATGGTAGTTTCTTTCTCGCTTCCGAACATCAGATGATTGCCCAAAATCTCGGGGGGACTTCAATACGTTCACGAGGCTATATTATCCATGGACAAGGGCCAAGAGTTCTTCGGTACTGTGTACGAGAAGGGTGAGGCGGTATTTCGACAGGGTGACCATGGGGACACGATGTTCGTTATCCAATCCGGAGCTGTTCAGATCAGTCGATCTGATAAGGACAAAGAGGTAACCCTCGCAGTTCTGGAACGCGGGGACTTCTTCGGAGAGATGGCCCTATTGGACAGCCGTCCACGGTCTGCCTCAGTAAAAACCATTCAGCGGAGCCGGCTCTTGCCGCTGACACGGCAAACACTGCTTACGAAAGTCAAAGACAATCCGGCCATCCTGATGCAACTATTGGCTACACTAAGCGTCAGAATAGAGAAAACAAACCGCATGCTGAGAGGGGTGGTAGGTGGAAGAGAGTCCTTGCGGCGAGCTCTTGCCTCGGTAGGGACTCTAAAGTCTAAAGCTGTCTCTAAGGCGACGCATTCAACGGGCGAATCGGAACACGATGTTCCGCTGATTGAGACGGTAAGTATGCAACAAGAGACAGCCACTATTGCTTCCGGTCAAGAGGCATCTATTTATCATGTGGAATCTGAGCGATCATCATCGGAAGACCTCTATCCCAATCAGGACGGACTAGAAGGGTTCCCATTCCCTGCGGCCCAATTAGGCGATTGTTGGTTTGAAGCCGGGCAGGACGTCTTTCGACAGGGAGACGTGGGAGATAAGCTCTATTTTATCAGTGAGGGTGAGGTAGAAATCAGCCATGACTGTGAAGGCGAAAGGTGCAGGCTGGCGCTTCTCGGCCCAGGAGATTTTTTTGGAGAAATGGCAATAATAACAGGGGCTCCCAGAGTTGCCTACGCCGCAGCGGCATCCCGTGCACGATTGCTCCCTGTAAGTCGTGAACAATTTATGGATCAGGTAATCCGTTATCCGGAGCTGGGCCTCTATATGGTTCAAACCCTTATTCTCAGACTCCGAGAGACCAACAAGGCATTAGAGGATCCTAGGCGGTCTCTTGAACTATTACAAAAAGCAATGCCGCCTGTTATTAGTAGAGAACGCTTAACGAGTACGGCAGTGGTCTCACTATCGGCCTGCGGAGGGTGCGGCGCGTCGCTTGTGAATGATCCGGAGGAACTGGGCAGACTGACTGGTATGGCTCGGATCGTCTATTGTCCTATGCTTATGGATGAGGAGCATCTCGGCGAGGTCACGCTGGCCGTGGTGGATGGAATCGTCAGGGTGAAGGAAGACGTAGAGAAACTTCTCGAAGCGAGAGCTAGAAGCAAATTGCTCGTGGCATGGGGCACATGTGCCGCGTACGGAGGTATTCCAGCCCTGGCCGACGACTATGAACTGGAAGATCTAATCGAGGGGAGCTACGGACAGACAGTTGATCCATTGACGTTTTACATGTCATGTACTAACGGACCGCGCACTCCGCTTTCTTACACGGGGGGAGACGGTTTGCTCCGACATACTGGTAATCTTAGCGACTTCGTGAGGGTTGACTATTTTATTCCTGGCTGCCCCCCTAATCCTGCGCTTCTCACTAATTTGGTAATGGAACTTAGACGCGAACCGCATAAAGCTGAGAACAAACAAATAGTTTGCACGCAGTGTCCGAGGAAGCCGACTAAAAGTGAGCTAGACCGCCTTCGTTTGTTCCCAGGAACAGCGTGGGATTCTAAGACATGCCTCTTGTCTCTGGGATCGATCTGTCTTGGTTTCACTACCAAAGGCGGGTGTGGCGCACCCTGTACCACGGGCGGACTGCCTTGTTGGGGATGTCGCGGCCCTTCGGAATCAACTTTGAAAAAACTGGATCAGGGTGACTACTTTGAGGAGGTCACCTTGGCTGCCCTAGGAAAAAGATGCAAATTGCCTACAGAGCGACTTATAACAACAGTACGCGACTTCCGACAGAAGACAGCAAGTAGTCACGGGTTTGAATCAAGGTTTGTAAAGGATTCGTCGAGGCTAAGATGAGCAAGACGGTTCTACTAAAAAAGGCAACCAGGATCGAAGGGAATGCCAACATACATATCGAGGTGGACGAGGGAAGAATAAAGGCGGCGCGTTTTCTTGTACATGAGTTTAGAGGCTTCGAGACCTTCTTGAGAGGCAGGAGAATCGAATATGTGCCTCATCTTGTATCACGCATCTGCGGACTCTGCTCTGTCGCTCACCAGGTGGCGAGTCTCAGGGCCATAGAGCAGGCAGTTTCTCTCGAGGTTGACGACGTCGTAGAAAAGCTTAGAGATGCTGCTGTGCTGGGAGAGTGGATTGGAAGTCACGCGCTCAGCTATTTTTTCCTCAATGTTCCCGACGTCATTGGAGGCGGTTCTGGAATCTTTGATCTTGTGAAAAGGAGTCCTGAAGTTGCCGCAGAGGCCTTCGGGCTTCGCAGAGACGGCCTTCGGATAGTTGAACTCTTGGGTAAACGCTCCGTCCATCCAGTGGCATTTGGACTTGGCCGTTTTCTTGTTGAACCTACCCAGAGCGAATTGGAAGAGGTGCGCTCAATCGCTAAGAATGTGCGCGAAAAATCCGGTCGCCTAATTGACAAATTGGCTGACGCATATACACCCGTGGGAAACATCCCTTTTCCTCGAGACATTAAAGTGAATTTCGTCGCTTACGATGCGACGGCCCAGACCCCTAATATCCAGGTTTTTGGGGTAGATCGCCGCGTTGCTTATCAATTCTCTGGCGAGGATTTTGAGGACAATATTTCGGAAATGAGAACGGACTGGACTCTGGCGAAGATACCATATCTCACTAAGCTAGGGTTCCCGGAAGGGATTATGCTGGTGGGACCGCTTTCCCGCGCTTTTTTGGGTGGAGCGTTCCTTGGCGATGCACAAGTTCGCAGATTTGAGATGGCGTCGCTACTGGCGGATCCCCAATCATTCGCTCTTGACAGTTGCGACATATGCCGGTTGCTTGAAATCTTTTGGGCGGCTGGACGGATCTTGGAACTGCTTGACGGACTATGCGACGCGGCCAACGGTTGCGAACCCGATCTCGATGCTGTGGGTAAAGGCATGGGGATATTGGAGGCCCCTAGGGGCCTACTAGTTCACAGCTATGTTGTGGATCGCGGCTGCATCGAAAAAGTCAGACTCATAGTAGCAACGCAATTCAATAACGCGTACATCAACCTGCTGATCACGGATTTGGCTCAGAAGAACCTGATAGACAACGTTCTGTCCCCAGAAGGGGAGAGACTAATCGGTCGTTGTGTCAGACTTCTTGATCCATGTCTCAGTTGCGCAACCCATTGAACGGGGATCCGCGGTCATTGACTTCTGACATTACCGTTAAAACTACGCGGTCGGATTTCGTGAAAGATAGGGGGGAGACTATCCTAAGAGTCGGATTCAGAACCCATCCCGGCCTTGTTAGGGAGTCTAATGAGGATAGCCTTTTCGTTGACGCCAATTTGGGGATATTTATGGTAGCCGATGGAATGGGGGGGCACAATGCAGGTGAGATTGCCAGTTCGCTTGCTGTAAGGTCCTTGTCGCGATTTGTAGTTGAAGCTCTTGGAAAGGGGAAAGACGCATTCCTAGTTCTCAGAGAAGCTTTCGTTGCAGTGGACGCAGCCATCCTCGATATATCGCAAAGCCGTGCAAGTTGGAGCGACATGGGTACGACCGCGGTGATCGCCATAGTGGACTTGGACTCTGAACAGGTCATAGTCGGACATGTGGGTGATAGTCGGGCTTATATTATCGGCGAGTCGGGGATAAAAAGGCTAACTGAAGATCATTCCTTCGTGGCTCAGTGGGTATCCGAGGGGATAATCAGCCCTGAGGAAGCGCGGACTCACCCTGCGCGACATGGTATTTTCATGGCATTGGGAGTCGGCGATGAACTCCAGCCCAGCATTTCGGCTTGGCCATTCGCTGTGGGGGACCGGCTGCTTCTCTGTTCCGACGGTCTGACCGACATGCTCTGGGACGAAGAAATCTGCGACATCATACTTGAAGCGTCCTCAGCTCAAGACGCCTGCGATAACCTTGTCAGCCTGGCACTTGATCGCGGCGGGGTTGACAACGTAACCGTAGTCGTTGCCTCTCATGATCCGTAGAGGTAATGACCGAAACCTTCTCAATTCCCGGCATTGAACTGACAGGATCTCACAGGTCGCGACATCTGGCATCTTTATCATTCGTTCTGGAACTCATTAACCTGAATGTTCAGGCCCATGCGGGCCAGCTTGAACCCCAACTCCTCCACCGACCTATTCACGTCACCCTGCTTCTCTGGAGGAAAGCTCACAAAAATATTCATAATTTTCCTTGCACTCACCGGTTGAAGGGCATGGTGCGAGCCATAAGTATCCGACAGCAGTGTCAGCAATTGCAGCACCTCAGAAACGCTCTGATATCTCTCAGAGGGATCCTTGTTCGTAGCCTTTGCCACGAAGTCACAAAACTGTACTGGAAGATTAGGATTATGTGCCTGGAGATCGGGGACTGCTTCCTCCTTGTGGCAGCGGAGGATGTCTTGCACAGGGAGATCCCCAAATGGTCTCTTACCCGAAGCCATTTCGAAGGCAGTGATGCCGAGAGAATAGATGTCAGTCCGCTGGTCAACTGACTCGCCTTCAATCTGTTCAGGCGCCATATAATGAGGGGTGCCCGGGAGGTCAGACTCGTCTTCAGTTCCCGTAGCGCAGGCTAGCCCAAAATCCACTATTTTTACCTTATTTCCAGATTGGAGAAAAATGTTTGCGGGCTTGATATCTTGGTGGACGATGCCGTTGTCATGTGCGTACGACAAGCCTCGGCATACTTGTATAAGGACGGCCAGCACCGCTGGGAACTGCATCCGCGGCATGTTTTCTAAAACATACTCCAGTGAAACGCCCTCAAGGCACTCCATAACGATAAATATTGTCTTGTAAAGGTATTCGATGTCATACACATGGACAATGTTTTCGTGGTTGAGGCGGGCTATTACGTGAGCTTCGTTCTGAAATTTTTCTGAGAAGTATGGGTCCATGGCGAGGTCGTGTTTTAGCATCTTAATGGCTACTGGGAGGTTCAAGGTAGAATGTACGCCGCGATATACTATACTCCATCCCCCCTGCCCTAGTACGTCCTTGATTATGTATTTTCCAATTGTTCTGTCCGGCGTAAACTTGGATCTTGAAAACCGTTTGGCAACAAGTTCAGTCAGAAACTCACGCACTTGCGGGTAATGCTGGCAGATTGCCTGAAACTTGGCGCTGGTTAGCCCCCAGAGGACCATGTCCGTTTCAGCATCTACGTGTGCGTTTCGGCTTTCCCCAGTGAGGATGGCCATCTCGCCCACCAGGTCACCCGGCTTCAGTCTGGAAACAGGGTAGAGAACGTTGTCTTTTTCCACGCTTACTATGCACGTCCCCTGCTGAATGAGATAGAAGCGATTTCCCCGAGCGCCCTGGCGGATGAACCGCTCTCCCGGGCGAAGTACCTTGCGCTTTACGGACCGTAGCAATTCCCGGTGCGCTTCTTCAGGTGAAGCCTGGAAGATGTCGGTGCTGAGAAGAAATTCTTCGTCCGCCGGCAACAATTTCTGTCTCTTAAATACTATTTTGGGGTCTTGCATGAAGCCTCCGTCAGCTGACATTCGCGGAACAACTTTCGCGAATCGGTACGCCCGATCCTGACAGTATTATACGTACATTGAAGCTGGTATCACTAAAAGCGTGTCCCCGTCAAGTCAGCATCCTTGCTATTTCACGTAGATTGCCGTGAGACCCGTGTGATTTGTGAATTAGTATATGTCTTCTACATACCGAAGTTTTTTTGTTGACCATGTGTTAACCCTCCTGATACAGTACCGCTAGGACTACAAATGGGGTCTTGGCCCCTAGAAATGGTATTTTCGTCAAAAAGCGGTCGCTGGGGCGATCATGTCCTAGCTGCTTTTTTGACGATGCAGTATGCTGAGAAGCTTTGTCGGGGGTTTGGAGGATGCGTATATTCCACTCGCTGGCAGCAGTGGCGAGCGCGTGCCTGCTATTGTTTTGGCACGCTGCTCTCGTTCGGGCCGAAACGTTAGACCCAGCGGAAAAGCCGGCCTCTGCTGCGGCAGCGGCTGCAAGCCCAGCGTCATCTACCCCACCTTCGGAAGCCGAAGATGAAATCGGGAAATCCGGAGACGGCGTAGAAACAGCAGTCATACACCCCTTCAGGTCAGCCAATATATCCTCCGAAGTTCCAGGTGTGATTCTGGAAATACCCTTTGAGGAGGGGGACCCAGTCCCGGAAGGAGACGTGGTTGTACGCCTTAAGCTGGATCGTTACGACACGCTCCTCAAGAAGGTAAGCGAGAAACAAAAGGGGCTAGAGCTGTCGCTAGCCCTCTCCGAGGAGGAACTTAAACTGAAGGAGCAGATCCTCTCCTTTGATGCGGCGTCTCAACAGGACGTGTTGCGAATCCGGCAGGAGGTAGGGGTCAAACGACAGCAGGTCAAGGAAGTGACCGAGGAGCGGAAACTGGCTGCGCTTGACGTAGATTCTTGCGCCATCAAGTCGCCGTTCAGCGGCTATATCGCAGTCCGATATAAGCAGCCTTTTGAATCGGTGGACCGTGGAGAGAAGCTCTTCGCAATGGTGGACACCTCTAAGGTATATGCCGTGGCGAATGTGCCCGAAGCCCTCTTGCCTATTTTTCGGAAGGGTGCTGAAGTGGATTTTACACACGCATCAGGCAAGAAGTTTCGAGGGAACGTAGATCGCCTCGGCAAGCTAATCGATCCCAAATCAAGAACCACAAAGGTGTATGTCCTCATAGAGAATGCCGACGGGGAACTGGAAGTGGGAACCACGGGGTCTATTCAGGCGGCTAGGTAATGGTTGTATGAACCACTGGAACGGTAAGACCGGGCGATTGATTGTCGCTTTAATACTATGGTTTGGCGTGGCCGCCGGTTTGATTGGCTGTCGAGCGATGATGTGGCGGCCCGCGACGGGAGCCGTCTCAGACGCCTTTTCCGGGAGGAAAATCGTGTCTGATCCCTTCAAGCCCGTAGATCCTATTAGCTATACCAAATCTAAGGCTGCGTCAGCCCTCCTGGAATACCGCATAAAGCCGGCCGCGGCCGTCGTGGGTCAGAAACCCTTGGAACTTATTGAATGCAGAAACCTCGCCATAGGAAGCAACCTGGAGTTGCAGGCGGCTCGCATGGATGAGATCTCCAAGCAAGCAATCGAATTTAGCAATCGCACCAAACTTCTTCCACACTTTCTTGCCTCGGCTGAACTCGGTGAGCGTGATAATTTGGCATACTCGTACTCTGATCAAGGAGCATATCAGGGGAACGCCCCTGATTTCTCTCCAGTCCCCTCGGGCAGCGTCAGCAACTGGGCTATGGGCCGTGAGCGAAGCACATGGCGATATGTTTTGGAAATGAGGTGGACCCCCACAGATGCGATCCTTGCTTACTACCTCACCCTTAGCAGCGGGAACGAGAGGCTTACTGCCCATTTCCAAAAGGTTAGGGTAGCTCAGAAGCTTGTCGGCGTTGTGGATGCAGCGTTTTTCCGACTCCTTAGCCTTCAACAGTGTGGGCCAATGGCCCGTAATCTCAGTGAACTGCGGGCAGATATACTTTCCCGAATGGAGAGACTCCTTGAGAGGAAGCTTAAGACGGTTGACGACTGTGAGAGGGCTCGTCAAAGTCATGTGAAGGCCCGCGCCTTAGCCGCAATGCTGGAAAACGAAACCCAGACGCAGATCAACATCCTCGCGTCGGCTATGGGAGTCTCTCCGGACAAGTGCGCAGGCCTTACCGTAGTGGGAAATCTCCCTGAACCTGTGATGGATGAGTGCATCACGAACCTGGAGATGATCGCGGTACAGCAGAGGCCAGAGGCGTATCAAGCAGGCCTGAACAGTCTCAACTCTGTCAATGATCTCAAACGCAGTATCGTGAAGTCATTCCCTAAGGTCACAGGCTATTGGCGGACGACCCATGACAAAGATAAATACATCCTGAACAAAGAGTGGACAGACGTCGGCATGATGGTCTATTTTGACTTGCTGGACTTCATTTCCACCATGGGAGAGACGAAGGCGTCCAGGGCGAGGACAGTGAAGACTGATCGCGAAATAGGTGCCGTAGCCCTAGGCATCACCTCCCAAGTCCGAATAGCCGCATTGAAGACTCTTCATGCCTTGACCCAGTTGAGAAACGCGGAAATGTCTGTGAAAAGCGCATTGAGGGTCTATCGAACTGCTCAGAAATCCTTCTCCGCAAATGCCTCTGACAAGCTTTCCCAGGATGAAGCCCGTGCCGCCTACCTCGGAGAAGAAGTAGCCCGATTGAGGGCCTTGGGAGAAGCTAACGCCTTGCTCGCAGAACTGCACGGCGCTATGGGAACAAACTACTCCGAGCCCCTCCCGAAGGACTAGGTTAATGAAGGTAGCCTGAAAAGGGCTATGCAACCCTACCCCCTCATCAGGTTTCGGGCGCATGCACCTGGACCAGGCGAGAGGTTTCCTGAAGTGACTATCAACCCCAAGCTAAGGCCGGATCTGGAAGTATCAGAGGGCTCCGAGGAGAAAGGCGCTCGGATACTTACTATACGGGACCCTGTCGCTGATCGCTTCTACCGAGTTTCCCCATACGAGTATGTACTGCTCAAAACCATGGATGGGTCTGTTACTCTTGATGAAGCTGCCGAACGCCTCAAATATCTCGGATACAGCTATTCCAAGGAAGACGCCGCCATGATTCTTGGCAAGGCTGCCCAGGCAGGGCTGCTCCTCGGTACCAAGTATGGCACGCACCAGTTTCAGGGACAACTAAAAGAAAATCAATACAAGGCGGCCCAGGAAGCTCGGGCCACAAAGATATACTTCGCCTATATTCCGCTAATAAATCCAGACGCTTTCCTGGACAGGACGCTCTGGATATTCCGTTTGCTGGTCAACCGATGGACGGGATGGCTTGCGATACTATTGATCCCAGGAGCATTCTACATTCTGATCACATCACTTCTAGGGGCAGAAAAAGAATATCTGTTCTTCTTCAACTTTGACACACTTGTGTATCTCTGGGCCACCATCTTCCTTACCAAGCTGGTGCATGAATTTGCGCATGCCTACACCGCAAAACACTTTGGCCTTCGCGTTCCACAGATGGGGGTTGCATTCCTCATATTCTTCCCATGTCTCTTTTGCAACACCACAGACGCATGGCGCTTGGCTGATAGAAGACAGCGGCTCCTTATTAGCGCTGCCGGTATTCTGGCCGAAGCTGGGCTTGCCCTATTCAGCATCTACGTGTACGAAATAACGAGACTCGGCATCATTCATTCGCTAGCCTATTATACGGTTGCCGTCTCCCTCATATCCACTGTGCTCTTCAATGCCAACCCGCTGATGAAGTTCGATGGGTACTTTATCCTCACGGACCTGCTCAACAGGCCAAATCTTGCTACGAACTCACGCAACTATCTGCGTTACCTCTTCATGAATAGGCTCATGGGAATTTCTCTCTTCTCCAACCCTGCCTACTCAAATCGTGATGCCTTTGTTTACGTCATATATGGGATAAGTCAATCGTTGTACAGGGTAACCCTTTACATAGGGATTATCGCAGGTGTGTACCACCGGTTCAATAAGACCATCGGCATAGTTCTGGCCTTGACCGCGTTGGTTCTCTTCGTTGTTAAGCCAGTCCGGACATTTCTTTCAACTATTTATAGGCACAGGAAGGAGATAAGGCTGAGGCCAGCCACGGCAGTGGCCGCCGTATTTGCCGCAGCCTTATTAGTCATTCCTCTCTTTATTCCCATCACGACTTGCTCCGTTTACCCGTGTTATTTGGAATCGGATCGAATACAAAAGGTTACCATACCCATCGGCGCCCTTATACAGACAGTCAAAGTTCGAGAGCGGCAACCGGTTGAAAAGGGCGAGGTACTGCTTACCCTTGATACAAGTTACCTAAAGAAATCTCTGGCACAGAAACAGTTTGACAAGGAGATAACGCTCCTGAAGATCAAGCAAGATCTCCTCGACGACAATACCATTGCCCGAGCCTCCGAACGGAGGGTTCAGCTCGCTCAGACCAACCACGAAATACAAATTTTGAAGGAGGACCTTTACCGCGCCGAGGAGGGCATCGTGGCCCCGTTCAAGGGGGTTGTGACTGCCCTGGACAAAAGAGTCCAAGAGGGCTACGAGACCCCAGGGGGCGCTGTGGTAGGAGAAACTAAATCCATCCGCAATTGTGTGGTAAAAATTCTCATCCCGGAAAAAGACGTCGAGAATATTGCATGGGGCCACGTGGTGAGATTCATGCTCTCCGCCACTGACGGCCGAATTTTCTCCGGAAAGATCAGTGATGTCAAAGCGTTCAGCGAGAACGATCTCAAAGGATCGCCGTTCTCCAGTCGCCAGGGGGGGGAGATCGCAACCGAAGAAAGAGACCGGTTTCGACTGGATGCTCCTCTGGAAGCCCAATACATCGCTTCTATAAACTTTATGAATGACGTAGCCACGCCGCTCTTGACAACAGGGAGATGCTCTGTATCCTCTGTTCCCACGAGTATAGTTGCCAGAGTGTATAGCAGAGCTATGCAGACCGTCAATCGGGAGTCGCTTTTCTAGGGTTCCATGAGAAATGATTTCAAGCTCACGCCTTCCAAGATACCCTGCGAAGAGGTTCCTCCTGGAGAATCACCCTCAGCTCGTACCGATCCTTCAGTGGGGCCAAGGCAGAAGGCCCTGGTATTGGGCCTTGAACTGAGCAAACGCGCGGTGTCCGTACGAACGCTTGACGAGCTCTATTTCCTCATTGTCAACGATCTTAGGTCTCTGATCGAGTTCGATCGGTGCTTCCTTATCACGCATCGGGGGGGAGAATCGAGCTTTACCGCGGCCAACAATCAACCGACCCTAGAAAATAGGTCCAAGCTTTATGCTGAGGTTTCTGCACTTGCTCCGGTCGTGACTAATCTACGCAAGGCCTTGGTTATACCAAATGATCCTGAGGGGATAGAATTTCCGGAGGCGGATGTCTCGGAAAGGGTTAGGAATGCACTGAGAGCATACCTCTTCTCGTCAAGCTGTAGCTATTTTGCCTGCGTCCCGCTTATACGCGGAGACCTCCCCATCGCGCATCTTATCCTCGAATTCTACGGAGACCGACAGCCTCAGCAATTTGAGGTCCTCGGACTCATCAACATCGCTCCTCTCCTGGCGGCCGCGCTTGCTGAAAAATGGATGCTCGAATTGCATCCTGAGTTGGATTCGATGGCAGAAGGTCGCGGTTCGTTTTATCGAAGGGCTTCAGAATTTATTATACTCCACTGGCAAATTGGTTCGATTGTAGCGATGCTGATCATCCTCGGTTTGTTTCTGTTTCCAGTGTACTTCAAGGTGGGCGGGGAAGCCGAGATCGCCCCGTTAGACCGCCGTACCGCCTTCTGCAAGATTGAAGGGCTAATAGACAAGGTGTCCACTTCCGAGGGAGCTGAAGTCACTCAGCATCAAGTTCTTGCTGTTCTTGATCCGAGGGACCAAAACTATGCTATCGAAACCCTCCAGAGGGAAGCCGAAATCTTGAACAGACAAGCGAAACATTTGGCCTTGGAGTCGGATGAAACTCCGGCAAAGCTTGCGGAGCGGCAGATCCTCGAACTGGAACGCCGCAAGAGACTTGCGGAACTGGACTACAAGAAGTGGCAGGCGCAGTTTCTCGAGATACGAGCCCCAGTGCCAGGAATTATTATGACGAGGGATGTGGAAAGCCTCGCGGGCAAACGAATGAAAGCGGGCGAACCGTTCTGCGATATCGCTGTTCCAGGGGAACTGGTAGCGGACATCTACGTCCCCGAGGATAAGGGGACCATCGTTAAGCCGGGCCAACGGGCCTATCTTTATCTCAACAACAATCCTGGAAAGGCGTACGACCTGATCGTGCAGGAGGTAGCGCCCTGCACTGAGGTCATTCCGAGGCTCGGCAACGTGCTGCGAGTTAGGGCCGGCTTTCAATCCTTGCCGGCCGGGATAAGGGTAGGTATGAAGGGAATTGGCAAGATCCTGACGGAGAAGACAAACCTGTGGTCTGCGCTAAGCCACGGCGTGCTCGTGCGTTGGAATTATTTGTCCTTGTATTTTTGACGGCACTCTCAGGCATTATAGTAATTCCAAAAGGAATCGTCCGATTGGAAAATGCCGCGCACCTTAGGTTGTAGGAACTGAGATTGCCACGGAGGCTATGCATCCTCGCAATGACAGGATGCCGGTTGGTGTCGTTGCGAGCGAAGCGATCTCAGCTCCGTCTATCCCAGTGTGGCCAGGCGTTCAAACGGGAGACGATGCTTTATACCGAGGATTTCTTCTCCGTTGAGGATTTGCTCCTTCTCGGCCTCGCCCACCCCTGCTATGATTGAGTTCACATGTGTCGAGGCCGCTTTGTAATACTGTCTTGCCTTATCGATCTCGCCCCCCTTCTCAGCGCACAATCCAGACCCGATGTTTCCAAGGAAGACGTATTTAGGCCAGCCAGCAGACTCCGCTTTTTCACGCAGGATCTTGAACGCTTCAACCGCCTGAGGAATATTTTCCTCGACGAGATACTTGCCGCGCACGTAAGTGAGCAAAAGAAAATCCTGGATTACATCAGGTTTTACCCCTCGGGAGGCTTCATCCAGGGCCCTGGCAGCAAGCCCCCGCCGAGAGGCTTGGTCGATGCCTGTGCCTTCGTGTTTAGGCGAATACTGCGGTCGCTCTATGTAGTGTAGGGCCATGTTGCACAGCGCTTCCCCGCATGGAGAACCGATCTTTCGTCTCACTGACACCGCTTCTTCATAATTCTTGACGGCCCTCTCGAATTCCCCATTCCTCGTAAGGATATTGGCGCCATCCGTGATGGCTGCGGCGTAAAAAAACAGGTCGCCAATCTCTTTCTGAGTCTTGGCTGCGGATTGGTAGTCCCTGTATGCTTCGGCAAACCTTCCGCGATACTCACCAAGGTTGCCTCTTCTCATAACAGCCGTGGATTTCAGTCTTTTGTTGCCTAGGCTTTCCGCGATGCGAATCGCTTCGTTGTAACACTTCAGTGAGTTTCTGAATTTTCCCTGGTCCTTGAGGAGAAAACCCATGTTGTTCAGCGCCCAGGCTTCGCATGGCTGAGCCCCTACTTCCCTTGCCAGCGAAAGCGACGCATCAAACTTCTCCTGCGCTGACTGCAACCTTCCATATGCGATGCCTACTACGCCCATATTGTTCATGGTCTCGGCTAAGAACTGTTTAATGCCCTTCTGGTCGCTGATCTTGATAGATTCCTCGTATGATTTCCATGCAGCCTCGTAGTCTCCCTTTTTGAGGTGAACGTTGCCGATGTTATTTAGAGCCAACGCCTGATCTCGCGGATCAGATATTCTCCTCGCAATGTCCAGTGATGCCTGGTGAGCTTCCAATGCCTTGGCATATTCGCACTTGGCCTCGCGAATGTAACCGATGTTGTTCAATACCGTAGCTTCGCCCCGTTGATCACCGTATTTCCGAAACTGTTTGAGCGCATCGTCGAAAGACTTTTGAGCCACCGCATATTCTTGTTTCAAGACAGACGTCAGTCCCGTATTGTTGTTCAGAAGAGCTAATTGGCGCGGGTGAGGTTTGGGGCTGAGCAAACGCTGCGCCAGGCTCATGCACTCCAGTGCCTGGTCTGACAAACCCAAATAGGCATGCACCGCTCCCGAACTGTTGAACAGATCGAATAACGCATCCCTATTCTTTATTCTTTCAAAGACCTCGGCCGCGGATTCGTACAAGAGGAGGGACTCTTTGAACCTGCTGCGCTCGGCAAAGAGTCGCGCCTTAGTTTGCACGACTATGGCCTTTTCATTCTCTCGATTAAGCCTGACAAACACCTTTTCCGCTTGGTCCAGACGCCTGAGTGCGCTGTCATATTCGGCGAGTTCCAGTTCGCACCGCCCGAGATAAAACACGGCGACCGCACTAGCGTAGGGGTTGTCCTTGGCAGCCTGAAGCATACGACGGAACACTTCTATAGCCTCATGATAACGTGACTTCTCCAGCAGCGCCTCGCCCTCGCGGTTAAGCTTACGGGCCAAAGCTGTATCAGCGGCACGGGCAGTGCCACCCCTCCAAGAAGAGAGCGACACAATACCAATCAATCCACCGAGAATGAATTTCAGCCGCTCACGCAAGTTGTCCTCCCTACTCCAAACGTTCGGTCACACCCGCTGGCGTGTTTGTCATCGTCAGGAGCCCGATCAGGGGTAACGTGGCAATCCAGGTTTTACTGGTCTTGCATCCTCGTTCCTGCGGGACCTCAGTTGAGGCGACGCCCTAGGCCAGTGGGACTGGCCCCTGTCCCGCCGTTGTTTATGTCATCCCCGACTCGATCGGGTACCCACGCAAACCGAGCTGAGATTGCCTCGCTACTCTCGCAATGACGCTAAAGGCCTTGTAGTACCATCCCGTAATTGCGAGGAGGTGTAGCCGACGCAGCAACCCAGGCTTCCTTACCAGAAAACCTCGTTCCGCTGGTGGCTCAGCGCCTCGCATTGGGTGCACTTGGAGACACATTTGGACACATCCTGCCACAGCTTCTGTTCAACCTTGTCCATTACCACCGTATATTGAGCGGCCGTCTGCGAGGTTGTAGGCGCCACTCCGCTCCCCAAGTACTGGTCGAGTTTGCCTATCGCGGCGGACGGGGTCTCTGTCAACTCAATATTGTGGGTCGTGGACGTAATGACATCTAATGCTTTCACCTGGCCCGGATCGAGAATCATCGCCTTCAGAGGAGCGAGAAAAACGGTCTGCCCTACCGGGGTACCTGCAGTCAGAACCGGCTTCGCCCCTGCTGCAGGCGCTTCGCCCGCGGGCGCAGGCTTGCCCGTCTGCGGCCCTTCAGCAACGCCTGCGGCCGTTTTGGCCCCTTGGGTCGGTCCGGCCTGCTGGGTTCCCTCTTTAGTCCCTTGAGGCGTCTTTGCCCCTCCCTCCTGGGTCTTAGTAGTCTGTTCGCCCGTGGCTTGTTGTGCCCCTTTCTCTGACGTCTGCTGTTGGTCTGCCTCGGTCTGTGTTTTTTCGGAGGTCTGCCCTGATTCCGCGGCCGTCTTCTTCGCTCCTGAATCTGAAGATTCCTTCTTTGATGTTGCTTGTTCGGCGCTTGTTTCAGGAGACAGCGCCGCGCCGGAGGCCTCCGCCGGATTCACTACCTCCTGGACCGCCTCCACAGTGGTGGTGGAAGAACCTGTCGTGGATGACGCGGTTGTGGTCGACGTGGCTGCGGTCGTAACCGAACTCGTTGCCGTAATGGAAACATTACCGGCTGTACTATAAGAATCAATGATGGATAAGGTCCCACTGGATGTAGAAGCTTCGGAAAATATGGCAGCGATTGCATTCCAACTGGAGGCGGAACTCGTCAGCGGACTGCTGGAAGATGATGTACTTGTGAAAGACGTTGACGAGGTAGTACCTGTCGTTCCTTCTGACGACGGGGATGTGCTGCCGATACTTGATTCAGCGGGGTTTGTTATAGTGGAAATCCCAGTGTTGGATTGCGTCTGTATGGGCGCAATTGGCGTCGGCGCCGGAGTAACTGGGATAGCAGGAGGTACGTCCGAGGTCACCACCGGGGCGATGCCGTCGCTCACAGTCGGCGTGAGAGACATCGATCCTATGAAGGTCGTGGGCACGCTCTCGGTTAAGGTTGACAAGGCAGCGTTCAAAGAGGTTGGGGTACCTTCCAAGGTTATGACTGCGTTGGGATGCACGGGATCTCTTGTGAGGGTAACCTCGGAGGTATCCGCTATCTCTAGTCGATCCACATAGTTGCCGTCGCCGTCTCTGGCGACAATTGTAAAAGTCAACGGGTCGTCATCGACATCCGTAACTCTGAACACGTTGCCGAGATTTACCGTCGCGCCTGCGGTGGCGGACGGGATTGCGCCGACTGTGATCGCCGGCGGATCATTGACAGGGTTAACCGTGAGAGTGCTTGATGCCTGGACAGGTTCGCTATGACCATCCGTCACTGTAAGGGTATAGGTAACAGCCCCGTTGAAGTCTTGGGGAAGTGTATGCTGGAGCGCTGCCAATGCCTCGTTCACTTCATGGCTTAAACCAGTAAACGTTTGCGCCCACATCTCGGCGCCGTTGGCTGCCGCGACCACCTGGGCAGTTAGTACATCATCGTCTGCATCACTTACGCTAAAGACGTGGCCAAGGTTAACTGGACCTTCAGGATCTTCATTGCAGGAACCGCATGGCGCAGCCGTAATCGTAGGCGGTTGATTCCCAACTGGGGTCACAGTAATTGTCACCGTGGCAGGATCGCTGAATACTGTCCCGTCATAGGCCCGATACGTGAAGCTGTCCGAACCCGTGTAGTCGGCTTCCGGCGTGTACGTGAAAGACCCGTCCGGATTC
>Ga0172369_10001854_pt1 | contig 29912 bp, 38 predicted proteins | sample LakKiv25m_FD_114539 | JGI IMG/M metagenome (GOLD analysis project Ga0172369, IMG submission 114539) | Freshwater microbial communities from Kabuno Bay, South-Kivu, Congo - kab_022012_11.25m | ecosystem: Environmental > Aquatic > Freshwater > Lake | place: Democratic Republic of the Congo...
GAGGCGCCGGTAGGTCCGGCCATGTTCTCCAGACCTATTGCGATGCCGAACCCCTGTATCAGACTCAGCAGAACCGTGCCGTATCTTGTGTACTGGGTTATCTTCCTGCGCCCGGACTCTCCCTCCTTGGAAAGCTTTTCCAGATAGGGAACCGCCACAGTCAACAGTTGGAGAATAATCGACGCACTGATATACGGCATTATTCCGAGCGCAAATACGGAAAGATTGCTCAGCGCCCCGCCGGCAAACATATCGAACAGACCAAGCAGGGAACCTTTTGCCTGTTCGAAAAATGCGGCAAGCGCGGCCGTGTCAATGCCTGGCGTCGGCACATGCGCCCCAATCCGGTAAACAGCAAGCAAAAGAAAGGTAAACAAAATTCTTTTGGAAAGCTCCGGAACCTTGGAAATATTTCCTAATCCCTCTAACAAATCAGGCTACCTCTATAATCGTTCCGCCGGCGGCTTCAATCTTCTGTTTGGCGCCCCGGCTGATCATATCAACTTTAACAGAGAGCGGATAATCTATTTCTCCGTTGCCCAAAATCTTGACTCCGTCAAAGGCGCCGGCCACCAGACCCAGGGCCTTCAGCGAATCGGAGTCAACAAGCGAACCCTGGCTGAACATTTTTAACTGTCTTATATTTACCACCGCAATTACCTTGCGCAGGGGATTCTTGAAGCCCCGCTTGGGAAGCCTTCTTGACAGCGGCATCTGCCCGCCCTCGAAACTGGGCCGAACGCTATGCCCCGAACGGGCATTCTGACCTTTGGCGCCTTTTCCGGAGGTGCCTCCGTGTCCGTTGCCGTTCCCTCTTCCCACCCTTTTCCGGTTTTTGCGCGAGCCTTTCGGCGGTGTCAACGTTCCCAAATTCATCATTCATTCCCCTTGACTTCAACGGAAGCGACGAGATGCTCAATCTTTTTTATCATCCCTCTCACTTCTGGAGTATCCTGCAAGATAACGCTTTTATGCATTTTTCCCAAACCAAGGCCGCGCAGCACCTTGCGCTGTTTCTCCGGCCTGCCTATATAACTCTGAACCTGAGTGACCTTAAGCATTTTACTCACAGCTCGACCCTCTCTTTTTCAATATTCTTTGCTATTTGCCTCTTGCCGCGAGTATTTCCAGCGGCGGCCGCAACTGCACAAGCCCCTGGATCGTTGCCTTGACAAGGTTATGGGGGTTATGGGAACCAAGGCACTTTGTAAGTATGTTGTGAACCCCCGCAACCTCCAGAACAGCGCGCACAGCCCCGCCGGCGATCAGCCCGGTCCCTTCCGAGGCTGGCCTGAGAAGAACCTTGCCTGCACCGTAGTGACCGACAACACTGTAGGGAATCGTTTTATTTTCAACGGCAACCGTTACCATCGACTTTTTGGCCTGCTCCATCCCCTTTCTGATTGCCTCCGGCACCTCATGAGCCTTCCCCAGACCAGCGCCGATCTTTCCCTTGCCATCGCCTACGACAACAACCGCGCTGAACCGAAAACGTCTTCCGCCTTTGACAACCTTTGCTGTTCTGTTGATGGTTATAACCCTGTCGAGCAGTTCCAAATCTTCCATATTGTTATTTCCCACTTTTAATGATTAAGTTCTTATTAAAAATTCAGTCCAGCTTCCCTCGCTCCATCCGCCAGCGACTTGACCCTGCCATGATAGAGAAAACGACCGCGATCAAAAACCGCATCGGCAACCCCGATTTCCTGGAGTCTCCTGGCGACAAGCATCCCCACTGATTTGGCCATCTCTGTTTTCTTGAGGCTCTTTCCCTGGCCGCTCAATTCCTTAGCAAGGGAGGAAGCCGCGGCGATGGTCCTGCCAGAGACATCGTCAATCGCCTGAACGTATATGTGGGATGCAGATCTGAATACGCAGAGGCGCGGTCTTGCTTGACTCCCCGCAACCTTTTTTCTGACCCTCAATTTTCTCTTGTCTCTTACCTTTTCTATTCTCTTGTTAGCCAATTTCTTACCTCTTTTCGGAATGCGCCAACGTAATCCCCACTATTCGCCGAAGATTATTTGGCTGCGGACTTGCCGACCTTGCGCTTGATCTCTTCGCCTGTGTACTTTATCCCCTTGCCCTTATACGGTTCAGGTTTTTTAATGCCTCTGATCTCCGCGGCAACCTTTCCCACCTGCTGCTTGTCGATCCCGGAAACCGTGATGCCTACCAGCTTTTCCACCTTGATGTCAATACCTTCCGGGATAGCGTATTCAACCGGCGCCGAATAGCCGACAATCAGTTTAAGAACATTGCCCGTCACTTCAGCGCGATAACCGACGCCGGAAATCTCCAGACCTCTTTGAAATCCGACGCTCACCCCGCTTACCATGTTGGCGATCAGGGTCCTTACCAGACCATGCAGCGATCTGTCCTGCCGCTGATCGGATTTTCTCTTTACCTCCAGCGTCTGCTCGCCCAACACCAGCTCAATCAGGCCGGGAACCTGATATGTCAGCTTCCCTTTCGGCCCCTCGACTGCAAGAAGTTCATTATCCCTGGTTACCTTCACGCCTTTGGGAATCTGAACCGGCATTTTTCCTATTCTCGACATCTCTTCCCTCTACTTTTCTTGAAAAATCTCTAAATTATCAAGGGTTATAAAGACTGCTCACCAGACATTGCAGACCAGTTCTCCGCCTATGCCCAAATCCCGGGCTTCCTTGTCCGTCATTACGCCCCGGGAGGTTGTGAGGATGGAGATTCCGTATCCGTTCAGCACCGGAGCAAGTTTACCGCTTTTAACATAAACCCTGCGGCCAGGTTTGCTTATCCGCTGGATGTCCATTAAAACCAGCCCTTTTGCTCCCTGATATTTCAAATAAATGCGCAACGTTTCGCGTTTGAGCGGATCGGTTTTAACGTCATAACCAACGATGTATCCGCTCTTCTTTAAAACCTTGGCCACGTTCAGGTTTATCTTCGAGTTCATGACATCCACGCTCTTGAAATGAACCCGGTTGGCGTTCCTGATTCTCGTGAGCATATCCGCGATAGGGTCGGTCATCCCCATAGTTCTACTCCTTTTCTACCAGCTTGATTTAATTACACCCGGGATCTCGCCTTTAAGAGCCATTTTTCGCAGGCAGATTCGGCACATGTCGAATTTACGGTAATATGCCCTGGGTCTTCCGCATACCGGACATCTGTTATAGTCACGGACCGAAAATTTCTTTTCACTTTTGGCTTTCACCATTAAGGATTTCTTTGCCACGTTCCCTCCGGAGAACCTAAACTTGACTTAATTTTTAAACGGCATCCCCAGCAGTTTGAGAAGCTGTCTTGCCTCATCATCCGTTTTTGCCGTAGTCACAATCGCAATGTTCATACCCCTGATCTTGTCAATCTTGTCATAGTCGATCTCGGGGAATATTATCTGTTCTTTCAGGCCAAGGGAAAAATTCCCCCTGCCGTCAAAAGATTTCGTCGGAATTCCGCGAAAATCGCGAACGCGGGGTAAAGCTACATTGACCAGTCTGTCGAAGAACTCATACATCCTCTCCCTGCGCAGGGTTACACAGCAACCGATCGGCATGCCCTGACGGAGCTTGAAGGTAGCTATGGATTTTCGCGCCTTCGTTATTATCGGTTTCTGTCCGGTAATCGCCGTCAGTTCGGCCACAGCACTGTCGAGTATCTTGACATTCTGTATAGCCTCGCCCAAACCCATATTAACGACTATCTTGACGATCTTCGGAACCTCCATGGCATTCTTGTAAGAATTAGCCGCGGTAAGCTCCTTTACTGCCTCATTCATGTAAAAATCCTTGAGTCTTGCCATTTCTCACCAACCTATGCTTCGAGTATTTCCTGACACTTGGCGCAGACGCGCACCTTTTTCCCATCGTCAAGAAATTTATATCTAATCCTGACCCCAACGCCGCATTTGCTGCAAAGATACATAACATTGGAGATGTGTAGCGGACCCTCTTTTTCCACAATTCCGCCCTTGCCCTTGGCATCCGGCTTCTGATGCTTTTTAATCAGGTTGATCTTTTCGACCAAAACACGTTCCTTATCCACAATTACACTCTGGATCTTCCCGGTTTTCCCCTTTTCTTTGCCGGAGATCACTTTAACCATGTCTCCCTTTTTGATCCTCTTTATCTGCATTGCCTGATCCCCAGTCTCAATTTGCCCGGCCTGAAACTACAGCACCTCAGGCGCCAGCGAAATAATTTTCATGAATTGCTTTGCCCTGAGTTCGCGTGCCACTGGCCCAAATATTCTTGTCCCGACCGGCTCCATCTGATTGGAGACAAGAACAGCAGAATTATCATCGAATTTCAGGTATGAACCATCCGGCCGTCTCACCTCTTTCACCGTCCGCACCACAACTGCCTTCAGGACGTCACCTTTTTTCACCTTGGAATTGGGCAGTGCTTCCTGAACGGCAACTACAATGACATCGCCGAGACTCGCATAGCGCCTCTTGGAACCACCCAAGACCTTTATACATGTAACCTTACGGGCACCCGAATTATCGGCTACGTTTAGAACCGTCTGCATCTGTATCATTATCAACACTCCGCCTGGTAAAAACCCTAACTACTGCCCGCCCTGAATCCCCGGTCCCTACCGAATTTTGAGTTATTAGATTCTACTTTGCCTTTTCAACTATCTGCACCATCCGCCAACGCTTTTCCTTGCTCAAAGGCCGTGATTCGGCGATCAGCACCCTGTCCCCTATCTGACAACCATTACCCTCATCGTGGGCCTTATACTTAACAAATCTTTTGACATATTTATGGAATATGGGATGCTTAACCAGCCTTTCAACACGGACGACAATGGTCTTGTCCATCTTGTTGCTGACTACGATTCCCTCAATAGTAGTCTTTTTGCCTATTTCTTCCACTACTTTGCCTCCTTTTCGGCCAGCACTGTCTTGACGCGCGCAATGTCCCTGCGGAGATGGCCAAGCAACGCCGGCGATTCCAGCTGTCCGGAGGTATGACGCATCCGCAAGTTAAAAAACTCCTCGGCAAGCTCTCGGTTTTTCTGCTTCAACTCATCAACACCCAGATCCCTTATGTCCTTAATCTTCATTGGAAATATCCCTCGAAAGAAACTTTGTTCTTATCGGCAGCTTATGGGCCGCCAGCAAGAATGCCTCTGCGGCAATTTCTTTTTCAACTCCTTCGATCTCGTACAGAACAACGCCCGGTTTGATAACCGCCACCCAGTCTTCAGGAGCACCCTTGCCTTTTCCCATTCTTGTTTCAGCGGGCTTCCTGGTAATCGACTTATGGGGGAAAATTCTTATCCAGATCTTTCCGCCCCGCTTGATGTGCCTGGTCATGGCAATTCGGGCCGCCTCGATCTGTTTTGCCGTTAGCCACCCGCACTCGGTCGCCTGCAGGCCATACTCTCCGAAGGCGATATAGCCCCCCCGAGTGGACGTGCCGCTCATTCTGCCTCTTTGTATTTTCCTATATTTAACCCTTTTAGGCATTAACATTTTTAAATCCCTCGCCTCTGTCTCTGGACTGACGCTGCCCTACCGTTTTTCTTTAAAAACCCTCACTTCAAAATGTTCAGGAGCATCAGGATGAATTTACAGCAATACAAAGTAATTACTTGTTTTCAACCCTGCCCGGCAAAACTTCGCCATGAAAGATCAGCACCTTGATGCCAATTTTGCCATAGGCGGTGAGAGCCTCCGCAAAACCGCAGTCAATATCCGCCCTCAATGTATGAAGCGGCACCCGCCCTTCCCTGTACCATTCGGATCTGGCCATTTCCGCACCGGCCAGGCGCCCCGCGCAATTGATGCGTATTCCCTTGGCCCCGAACTTCATGGCTGTGGTCACGGACTTCTTCATCGCCCGCCGAAAGGCGATCCTTCTTTCGAGCTGCTGAGCCACGCTTTCAGCAACAAGCTGCGCATCAGCTTCCGGCTTGCGTACTTCCAGGATGTTCACGATTACCTCATTGGCAGTGATTGCCTCGACATCCCTCTTGAGTTTTTCTATTTCAGCACCCTTCTTCCCGATAATTATCCCGGGACGGGCAGCATAGATATTCACTTTAACCTTGCCGGCGGCTCTTTCGATCTCAATTTTCGAGATGCCGGCAGCATAAAGCCTTTCCTTGAGGAATTTACGAACCTTCAGGTCTTCGTGCAGCAACCGCGAGAAGTCTTTCTCCGAATACCACTGAGATTTCCAAGTCTTAATTCCGCCCAGCCTCAGCCCAATTGGGTTTACCTTCTGCCCCAAACTCTCACCTCCTCAAAGATTTACTGCTCATCCAGGACCACGGTTATATGGCTGGTACGCTTTTTAATCGAAGCCGCACGCCCCTGCGCACGCGCCCTCCATCTTTTTAAGGATGGCCCCTGATCGACGAATATTTCACTCACGTAAAGTATATGCTCATCAATGTTAGGATTCTGCTTTGCATTCGCGAGTGCCGACAGCAGAACCTTTTGTACGGGTTCCGCCGCATATTTGGTCGTAAACTGGAGAACCTGTTTCGCGTCCTCAACCCGCTTGCCCCTGATCAAATCGGCAACCAGCCGCACCTTCTGGGGCGACATCCTGATGTATTTTGCAACCGCTTTTGCTTGCATTTTGCACTCCAACTTGCTGCACTGTAAAGTAACGATTAAAGGCAAACCCCTTTAGCTATTTGCGCAGTTTGGTCTTGCGATCGCCGGCATGACTGTAAAAAGTCCTTGTCGGTGAAAACTCGCCCAATTTATGACCAACCATATTTTCCGTCACAAATACAGGGATGAATTTCTTACCGTTATGAATGGCAAAAGTCTGTCCAATCAATTCCGGTGTGATGGTCGAACGGCGGGACCAAGTCTTGATAACAGCCTTGTTGCCGTCAGTATCCTGCCTTCTGACTTTCTCAAGAAGGCTGTTGTCGATAAAAGGACCCTTTTTGATTGAACGTGCCACGCCTAACCTCTTCTTTTCACTATATATTTATCAGTTCTCTTGTTTGTCCGCGTCTTGTGGCCCTTCGTGGGTATCCCCCAAGGGGTACAGGGGTGCCTGCCGCCGGAAGACCTGCCTTCGCCGCCGCCCATCGGATGATCGACGGGATTCATAACGACACCTCTGACATGCGGCGATTTCCCCAGCCATCTTTTTCGGCCTGCCTTGCCGAGGCTGATGTTCTCATGTTCGAGGTTGCCAACCTGCCCGATTGTAGCCCGACACTCTTCGAAAATCTTCCGGACTTCCCCGGAGGGCAGCCTTACCAGGGCATAGCTGTTTTCTTTTGCCATCAACTGACCGTACGCGCCGGCCGAACGGACAAGCTGGGCGCCCTTGCCCACCTTCAGCTCAATATTGTGGATCAGGGTTCCCAGGGGAATATTCTTCAGCGGAACCGCATTGCCCGGCTTGATATCGGCATTCGCGCCGCTTACCACCGTATCACCGACCGACAGCTTGGCTGGCGCGATAATATAGCGTTTCTCTCCATCGGCATAATTGAGAAGCGCTATTCTCGATGATCTGTTCGGGTCGTATTCTATGGAGGCCACGCGGGCATCAATCTCGTCCTTGATTCTGGTGAAATCGATCAATCGATAGCGCCTGTTGTGACCGCCTCCGATATAGCGACTGGTTATCCGACCGTTATTGTTCCGCCCGCCGCTCTTTTTCAAAGGCCTCAACAAACGGCCTTCCGGAGTGTCTTTGGTAATCTCCGCAAAGTCGGAACAAGTCTGAAATCTTCTTCCCGGTGATGTCGGCTTATATTTTCTTATTCCCATCCGCCTGTTTCCTTATATTTTAAATAAAATCAAAAAGGCAATTCCAACTGCCTACTGAATGGATTCAATTCTGTTGTCCGGAGCGAGGGTTACGACTGCCTTCTTCCAGTCGCTTCTCTTCCCCATCACCTTCCCTACCCGTTTCAATTTTCCATGCACGTTAATCACCCGCACCGCCAGCACATTAACCTTGAAAATCTTTTCGACGGCCTTTTTCACTTCAATCCGGTTGGCCTTGGGATTGACTTCAAAGTTATACTGATTGGACTGCTCGCGCATGATCGTGCCTTTTTCCGTCAGCAGCATCTTTTTAATGACCCTGTAAAGTTCCATTACGCCGTCAATACCCCCTCAATTTTATTTACCGCAGGCTCAAGAAAGACAACGTGGTCGTACTTTAACAGATCGTAAACATTGACCCCTTCTGACCGGATCATTTTTATATCTTTGATATTGCGCGATGATTTCAATAAGACCGGCCGGTCAACATCTATTACTATGAGTGCCTTCTTAAAACCGAAGAGATCCATAACCTCCCTGAATTTCTTGGTTTTTATCTCCTCCATCGGAAAATCGCGGAGAATCGTCATCCGGTCTTCCTTGAACTTCATGCTCAATGCGGAAACAAGGGCAAGCCTGCGGACCTTCTTGGGCACCTTGAATGCGTAGCTGCGGGGCTTGGGCCCGAAAACCGTGCCGCCCCCTCTCCAGATTGGGGAACGCGAATGACCGGCGCGGGCCCGGCCTGTACCCTTCTGCTTCCAGGGCTTCTTCCCGCCGCCGCTTATTTCGCTCCTGCCCTTCGTGCAGGCAGTCCCACTTCGTCCTGCGGCCATCTGCATCCGCACAACCTGATAGATCACGTCCTCATTTACCGGCGCTCCAAATACCAGATCGTTGAGTTGAATATCAGACACCTTTTTATTTTCTATATCGTAAACACCTGCTATTGGCATTTTTCCACCTGAAGAGCCTTTATTTATCTTCTGTTGCTTTCTTGATTGCCTGCTTGACAAGAACAAACCCCTTCTTGCAGCCGGGGACAGCTCCCTTTACAAGCAGCGCGTTAAGCTCCGGCCTGACTGCCCAGACCTGCAAATTCTGGACGGTCTTTCTTTCCGTTCCCATATGGCCGGGAAGTCTTGTTCCCTTGAAAACCCTTGCCGGATCGGCGCTGGCACCAATGGAACCGGGGGCGCGATGAAACATCGAACCATGAGTTGCCCGCCCCCCGCCAAAACCATGCCGTTTGATGACTCCGGCAAACCCCTTACCCTTTGTCGTACCGACTACGTCGACAAAGTCTCCGGGAGAAAAGACATCCAATCCGATTTCCTGCCCCAACTCATAACCATCGGTGCTGCCCGCAAACTCGCGAAGAATCCGGAAAAAACCCTTGTCGGCTTTTTTCTGATGGCCCTGAAGCGGTTTCGTGAGTTTGCGCTGACTGACCCTGCCGTAGCCAAGCTGAAGCGCCTCGTAACCGTCTTTTTTCAAGGTCTTTTTCTGAACGACAACCGACGGTTCAACCTCGATAACAGTGACCGGCACGAAGACGCCTTCCTCGGAAAACACCTCGGTCATACCCAATTTTCTACCAATCAATCCCTTTGTCATACCCACACTCAATAAGCGACTTTAACGCCTTCTAAAAGACCGCTTTATCCTTCCGGCGTATTTATAATTTGATCTCGACATCGACCCCCGAAGACAAATCAAGCTTCATCAGGGCATCGACTGTCGCCTGTGTCGGCTCCACTATGTCTATGAGCCTTTTATGAGTTCTGATTTCGAACTGTTCGCGCGACTTTTTGTCCACATGCGGAGATCTGTTGACACAGTACTTGTTGATCTCCGTAGGCAGCGGAATCGGACCGCCTACCCGCGCACCGGTCTTCCTGGCCGTCTCCACAATGTCGTCGGCAGAGCGGTCAAGCAGCTTGTAATCATACGCCTTAAGGCGAATCCTAATCTTCTGATCTTTCATAGTTTAATTCAAGTCCCGTCAACTTCAGTATGTTTTTATTCCAAAATCTTGCTGACCACGCCGGCGCCGACAGTTCTTCCGCCTTCCCGGATAGCGAAGCGAAGCTGCTCCTCCATGGCGATGGGAGTAATGAGCTCAACGCTCATCTCGACGTTATCTCCCGGCATCACCATTTCAATGCCCTCGGGAAGGGTTGCAACGCCGGTCACATCGGTTGTCCGGAAATAAAACTGCGGTCTATAGCCGGTAAAGAACGGCGTGTGCCTGCCGCCTTCTTCCTTGGTCAAGACGTAGACCTGGGCCTTAAACTTTGTGTGGGGGGTGATCGAACCGGGTTTGGCCACAACCTGCCCTCGCTCAACCTCCTCGCGTTTTGTCCCTCTGAGAAGTATGCCGACATCGTCCCCAGCCCGCCCTTCATCCAGCGTCTTGCGGAACATCTCGACTCCCGTACAAACGGTCTTGAATGTCGGCCGGATACCGATTATCTCCACCTCGTCGCCGGTGTGCACTATCCCTCTGTCAACACGGCCGGTAACAACGGTCCCGCGTCCGGAAATGGTGAAGACATCGCCAACCGGCATAAGGAAAGCCTTGTCGAGATCCCGAACCGGCTCAGGAATGTAATTGTCAACAGCTTCCATGAGCTCCCAGATGGATTTTGCATCCTCTGCCTTGGGATCGTCGGCCTCCAGGGCCTTTAACGCGGAGCCACGGATGATCGGAATATCGTCGCCGGGGAAATCATAGGCGTTGAGCAGCTCCCTCAACTCCAACTCGACAAGATCGAGAAGCTCGGGATCGTCAACGAGGTCGCACTTGTTCATATAAACAACAATGGAGGGCACCTGCACCTGACGGGCAAGCAGAATGTGCTCCCTTGTCTGCGGCATCGGCCCGTCGGACGCGGCAACGACCAGAATCGTGCCATCCATGTGGGCAGCTCCGGAAATCATGTTTTTGATGTAGTCGGCATGCCCCGGGCAGTCAACATGCGCGTAGTGACGTTTGTCCGTCTGGTATTCCACGTGGGAAATGTTGATTGTCACCCCGCGTTCTTTTTCTTCCGGCGCGTTGTCGATGGAATCGAACGGCCGATATTCAGCATAACCCTTGGAGGCCAAGTGCTTTGTGATCGCGGCCGTTAAGGTCGTCTTGCCATGATCGACATGGCCAATCGTGCCGATGTTCAAATGCGGCTTTGTCCTCTCAAATTTCTTTTTAGCCATCTCAGACCTCCTTAAAACACTGAAAAGTTCGTTTGTTTTTCAATTTACAATCTACTTTACGAAACATCCCTCAAGCATAAGCTGCTTAAAATCTGTAATGGGCAAAGGCCTTGTTTGCCTCGGCCATCTTGTGAACAGCCTCCCGCTTTTTAATGGCCCCCCCGCGATTATTCGCCGCGTCAATCAGCTCGCCGGCCAACTTTTCCCTCATCGTCTTTTCCGAACGCTCCTTGGCGTTGGATATAAGCCACCTTATTCCCAAAGCCACCCGCCGCGAAGGATTCACTTCCGTCGGCACCTGATAGGTGGACCCGCCTACACGCCTGGATTTGACCTCGATAATCGGTTTTACGTTGCTGACGGCCTTTTCGAAAATATCCACCGGCGCGGCCTCTTTCATTTTACTCTCTATTATGTCGAAAGCCCCGTACAGAATGGACTCGGCAGTGCTTTTCTTGCCACACTTGAGCAAATTATTCACAAATTTGGCGACAAGCTGGTTATTGTATTTTGGATCCGGGAGTATCTCCCTTTTCGCGACTTCTCTTCTCCTCGGCATAACCTCTATCTCCGCTTAACTTGGCCTCTTGGCGCCGTATTTAGATCTTCCCTGTTTTCTGTCCTGAACCCCAACCGCATCCAGCGTTCCTCTTATGATGTGGTAGCGCACCCCCGGCAGATCCTTCACGCGCCCCCCCCTTACCAGAACAACTGAATGCTCCTGAAGGTTGTGTCCCACACCCGGGATATATGAAGTCACCTCGTACCCGCTTGTAAGGCGAACCCTGGCAACCTTTCTTAAGGCCGAGTTCGGCTTCTTCGGCGTAGAGGTGTAAACCCTGACACAGACCCCTCTGCGTTGCGGAGACCCAACCAAGGCGGGCGTCGTCGCTTTTCTGCCGATCTTTGACCGCCCTTTTCGAACTAATTGATTTATTGTAGGCATTAACCCTCCTAATCCAACTCCCGCCCTTTATTTATCCGAACCCGTAAAAGAGCGACTAAATATCAACTTGACCAGTCGTTGTCAAGCATTTTCTCTGTAATTTTTAGCCCTGATCTTCCGCTACCTCTAAATCAGCAAAATGGTCTTCCGGAATCGGCAAAGGGGCGCCGGTTTCCGTTTTTATTCCCAATTTCCTGTACATGGGGAGACCTGTCCCGGAGGGAACCAGCCTGCCCATTATCACGTTTTCCTTCAATCCCAGCAGATAGTCGGTCTTGCCGGCAATGGACGCCTCCGTCAAAACACGCGTGGTCTCCTGGAAGGAGGCCGCGGAGATGAAACTCTGCGTAGTCAGAGACGCCTTTGTTATTCCCATGAGAATCGGTTCGCCCTGGGCCGGCGTCCCTCCCGCGGCGACAACCCTTTCGTTTTCCTCCGCAAAACGGAGACGATCCACCTGCTCATCGGCGATAAAGGAGGTGTCACCGGGATCCTTGATCATCACCCGGCGCAGCATCTGGCGGACTATCACCTCGAGATGCTTGTCGTTTATCTTCACACCCTGCAGTCTGTAAACCTCCTGCACCTGATCGACCAGGTAGCGCGCCAGCGCCTTTTCGCCTTTTATCGTCAGCAGATCATGGGGATTGTTTACTCCATCCATCAGGGGCTCCCCGGCCACAACCCTGTCTCCCTCCTGAACGCTCACATGCCTCCCCTTGGGGATCAGATATTCCTTTTCCCCTTCGGTGCTGGGCGTAACGATCACCTTCCGCTTACCCTTGGAATCCTTGCCGTAGGACACCACGCCGTCTATCTCACTGATAACAGCGTAATCTTTCGGCTTTCTTGCTTCGAAAAGCTCGGCTACCCTGGGGAGACCACCCGTTATATCCTTGGTTTTTGTCGTCTCGCGCGGGATCTTCGCCAGAATATCCCCGGCCTTGACCATATCTCCTTCGGAGACGACAATGTTGGCCCCCAGCGACAGCAGATGCCGGGCGACGGCATCGGTACCGGGAACTTTGGCGGTTCTGTTCTTGCTGTCCTTGATCGAGACCCGCGGACGCATGTCCGTTCCCTTGAACTCGACAATAATCTTCCGCGAAAGACCGGTGACCTCGTCAACCTGCTCCTGCATGGTCTTGCCTTCGATTATGTCCCCAAACTTGACCACCCCGTCCACCTCGGCAAGGATGGGAATCGAAAAAGGATCCCACTCGGCGATCAAGTCTCCCTTTTTCTGGTCTGTCGGTCCGGAGACCCGGCTTCCGTCTTCCACCTTTATGTAAGCGCCATAGGGAACGGTGTACTTGCCTCTCCCTCTGCCCTTATCATCGAGAACATGCACCTCGCCATTGCGGTTCATAACGGCCAGTTCGCCGGTCGACCTGCGAACGGTAGTGATGTTGACAAACTTGATAATCCCGTCATGTCTTGCCTCGAGGGTGGAGTGCTCCTCGAACTTGGCGGTTCCACCGATATGGAACGTTCTCATGGTCAACTGCGTGCCCGGCTCCCCGATCGACTGGGCGGCAATGATTCCGACGGCCTCCCCGATGTTGACGAGATGGCCATGAGCCAGATCCCGGCCGTAACACATGGCGCAGACGCCATGCCTGGATTTGCAGGAAAGCACCGACCTGATCTTTATCTTCTCGATTCCGGCATCGTCGATTTTTTTGGCCAGCGCCTCGTCAATCGGCTGGTTGGCCTCAACCAGGATATCGCCGGTAAACGGATCGCGGACGTCCTCCAGCACAACCCTTCCCAGCACCCTCTCCCCGGCAGTTTCAATTATTTCTCCGCCTTCCATAAGCGCCATGACATCAAGACCGTCAATCGTCCCGCAGTCATGCTCCGAAATTATGGAATCCTGCGCCACATCGACAAGACGACGGGTAAGGTATCCCGAATTGGCCGTCTTGAGAGCCGTATCGGCCAAACCCTTGCGGGCGCCGTGGGTGGAGATAAAATATTCAAGGACGGTAAGCCCTTCCCGGAAATTGGCCCTGATCGGGGTTTCGATAATTTCCCCGGACGGTTTGGCCATCAGTCCGCGCATCCCGGCAAGCTGACGTATCTGAACGGCGCTGCCTCTGGCCCCGGAATCAGCCATCATGTGAATGGGATTGAAGCTTTCCACCCTGGTCTTTTTCCCGTCGGCGCCGACCCGCTCTTCCGTCGTAATCCCGCCCAGCATCTCCTCGGCGATCTTCTCGGTTGCCTGCGCCCAGATGTCGATTACCTTGTTATATCTCTCACCGTAGGTGATCAAACCATCCATGTACTGCTTCTGGATTCCCAGAACATCGCCATCCGCCTTGTCGACGATCTTCTTCTTGTGCCCGGGGACAACCATATTATGAATGGCTATCGAGACTCCGGAGATCGTCGCGTATTTAAATCCGATATCCTTCAGCCTGTCGGCCAGCAAAACGGTAGTCTTGACACCATTGGCGCGGTAGCAGTTGTTGATCAGATTCGCCAGTTCCTTTTTGTTCATCACCTTATTGATGGCGTCAAAAGAGATTGTTTCCGGGACAACCTCATAAAGGACAACCCTGCCTACGGTAGTCTCTTTAAGCTCCCCGTCTATTCTGACCTTTATGCGCGCCTGCAGATCGACGGCGCCGGCGTCGAGCGCTGAGCGAACCTCGGCGGGATCGGCAAATTTCATCCCCTCTCCCGGCGCGCCACTGCGCATCCTCGTGAGAAAATAAATTCCGAGAACGATATCCTGGCTGGGAATTATTATCGGCATGCCGTTGGCCGGAGAAAGGATATTGTTGGTGGACATCATCAGAACCCGCGCCTCGGTCTGCGCCTCCACGGAAAGAGGCACGTGAACCGCCATCTGATCGCCGTCGAAATCGGCGTTGAACGCGGTGCAGACCAGTGGATGAAGCTGGATCGCCTTCCCCTCGATCAGGATTGGTTCAAACGCCTGGATTCCCAAACGGTGGAGAGTCGGCGCCCGGTTTAACATCACCGGATATTCACGCACCACCTCATCGAGGGCGTCCCAGACTTCGGCCCCCTCCTTTTCCACCATCTTCTTTGCGCTTTTCACCGTCGTGACAAAGCCCTTTTCCTGCAGACGCCGGTAAATGAACGGCTTGAAGAGTTCCAGCGCCATCTTCTTGGGAAGCCCACACTGATGCAGCCTCAGGTTCGGACCAACGGTAATGACGGAACGTCCGGAATAATCCACCCGCTTGCCGAGGAGGTTTTGTCTGAATCTCCCCTGTTTGCCCTTGAGCATATCGGACAGGGAACGGAGCGGCCGCTTGTTGGTGCCGGTAATTGCCCGTCCGCGTCTGCCGTTGTCGAACAGAACGTCAACCGCCTCCTGCAGCATCCTCTTTTCGTTGCGGACAATAATCTCCGGGGCGTTGAGCTCCATAAGGCGCTTCAGCCGGTTGTTTCTGTTGATGACCCGGCGATAGAGATCATTCAAATCAGAGGTGGCGAACCGCCCGCCGTCCAGCGGCACCAGCGGACGCAGGTCCGGGGGAAGAACGGGCAAAACCGTCAATATCATCCATTCGGGCTTGTTTCCGGATTTTCTGAGCGCCTCGGCAATCTTCAACCTTTTCACGCACTTTTTCTTCTTTGTTTCGGAAACTGAGGTTTTCAGCTCCAGGCGCAGCACTTCGACGAGATTATCGAGATCGACCTGCTGCAGAAGAATCCTGATTGCCTCGGCCCCGATGCCCACCTCAAAGGAGTCATAGCCATACTGCTCCCGCAGGTCGCTCAACTCTTCATCGGTCAGAATATCCTTCTGGGCCAGGGGGGTTTTTTTCGGATCGAGAACAATCCACGCCTCGAAATACAGCACCCTTTCCAGATCCTTCAAGGTAAGATCGAGGACATTGCCTATGCGGCTTGGCAAACTTTTCAAAAACCAGATATGGGCAACCGGCGTCGCCAGCGTAATATGGCCCATCCTCTCCCGACGCACCTTGGACTGGGTAACTTCCACGCCGCATTTTTCACAGACCACGCCGCGATGCTTCATCCTTTTGTAGCGCCCGCAAAGACACTCATAATCTTTTACCGGGCCAAATATCTTCGCGCAGAAGAGGCCATCCCGCTCCGGTTTGAAGGTCCTGTAGTTGATGGTCTCCGGCTTCTTGACCTCGCCCCGCGACCAGGAAACTATCTGCTCCGGAGAGGCAATGGATATCTTGATCGCATTAAACCTGACCGGATCTTTAGGTTTTTCAAAATAACTAAAAACGTCTTCCACGGATTATATCTCCTAATAAGCCAAAGTTACGGGCGCCGCAAAAAACCCTGCGGCATCATTCCCAGGCGAAACGCCTGAGCGGATCCTGAAGCTTTAAGCTATTTTTCCTCTATCAAATCAACATCCAGACAGAGACTCTGCAGCTCTTTTACCAGAACGTTGAAAGACTCGGGCAGACCTGGTTCGAATGTATGCTCGCCCTTGACTATTGCCTCATAAATACGGGTTCTGCCGGCGACATCATCAGACTTCACCGTGAGAAACTCCTGGAGCGTATAGGCCGCTCCGTAAGCCTCGATCGCCCACACCTCCATCTCGCCGAGTCTCTGCCCGCCGAACTGCGCCTTTCCTCCCAGAGGTTGCTGGGTAACCAGCGAATATGGCCCGATCGACCGCGCGTGAATCTTGTTGTCAACCAGATGGTGCAGTTTCAACATGTAAATGATGCCGACGGTTATTTTCTGGCTGAAAGGCTCGCCGGTTCTGCCGTCATACAACACCGTCTGACCGGACTCTGGTAAATCGGCAGCCTTCAGCATCCCGTTTATGTCGGTTTCGTCCGCCCCGTCAAAAACGGGGGTCGCAACCAACACGCCCCGCTTGAGACGGCGGGCGAATTCAATGATCTCGCTGTCCTCTGACTTTTTCAGAAAAGCGTCAAACTGCGGGGAAGAGTAAATCTTCTTCATCTCCTTTTTGATCTGCTCAATCCCGCGATTCTCTTGCAGCAGCCGATTGATCTTCTCTCCCATGCCCTTGGCGGCAAGCCCCAGATGCGTCTCCAGAATCTGCCCCACATTCATGCGGGAGGGAACACCCAGCGGATTCAGGACGATATCTACCGGCGTGCCGTCTGCCAGGTAAGGCATGTCTTCTTCGGGCAGTATCCTGGAAAGAACGCCCTTGTTTCCGTGACGGCCGGCCATCTTGTCTCCGACGGAGAGCTTCCGCTTTATGGCCACGTACACCTTCACGAGCTTTATTACCCCCGGCGGCAGTTCATCGCCGGCGGTGAGCTTTTCAATCTTCCCGTCAAAGTACTCATTGACAAATTCCTTTTTCCGGGCAAGATTGTCGTAGAGGATACCGATCTGCTTTTCCGTCTCCTCGGCGCCCTCCAGCGCCACATCCCGCCACGTTTCGATATCGGTCTTTCTGACGGTCTCATCGGAAATCGTTTCTCCCTTTTTGAGCAGGATACGCTTTTTCTTCAGATCCATAACCTTTTCGGCAGTTTTTTTGCCGATCAACAGATCGAATATCTGGTTCTTGACGCCCTCGGTAATGATCTGGAGCTCCTCATCCCGATCCTTCTTGAGCTGGTTGATCGCCTCTGCTTCTATGTACCGGGAACGGCTGTCCCGCTCGGTCCCCTTCCGGGAAAATATCTTGGCATCTATTACCGTGCCCTCGACCCCGGGAGGAACCCGCAAAGAGGTGTCGCGGACGTCGCTGGCCTTTTCCCCGAATATGGCGCGCAGCAGCTTTTCCTCGGCGGAAAGCTGCGTCTCCCCTTTCGGGGTAATCTTGCCGACCAGGATGTCACCGGGTTTCACCGCCACCCCCATGCTGACAATCCCGCTATCGTCGAGATTCCTCATGACGTCTTCGCCGAGATTCGGGATATCGCGGGTGATTTCCTCTTTCCCCAGCTTGGTGTCCCGCGCCATGACCTCAAATTCTTCTATATGGATCGACGTAAAGATGTCGTCCTTGACTATCCTTTCGGAAACCAGGATGGAGTCTTCGTAGTTGTAGCCTCCCCAAGACATGAAGGCCACCATGACATTCCTTCCCAGTGCCAGCTCCCCCTTGTCGGTAGCGGGGCCATCGGCGATGATTTCCCCCTTGCGGACCTTCTGTCCCTTGTTGACAATGGGTTTCTGATTGAAACACGTATCCTGGTTGGAGCGTTTATACTTGATCAGGTTGTAGATATCCACCCCGGTGTCCAGGCTGTCCTTTTCCGGGTTGCTGCTTTTCACCACTATCCGGGCGGCATCAACGCTTTCCACAACGCCGTCCCGGCGCGCCGCCACGACTGCGCCCGAATCACGGGCCACGTACAGCTCCATCCCCGTCCCGACAATCGGCACCTCCGGCGCCATCAACGGAACAGCCTGCCGCTGCATGTTCGAGCCCATCAGCGCCCGGTTTGCGTCGTCATGCTCCAGAAAGGGGATCAGGGTCGCCGCCACGCTGACCAACTGGGTGGGCGATACGTCCATCATGCTCACCTCTTCCGGGACAACGGCCAGAAAGTCCGGACCCCGGCGTGCGGGGATAAGCTGTTCGGTAAACCGGCCATCGCTGGAAAGCGGCCTGTCCGCCTGGGCAATGACCAGATTTTCCTCTTCGATGGCCGTCAGATACTTTATCTCGTCGAACACCTTTCCGTTTTCCACTACCCGGTAGGGAGTTTCGATAAAACCGAACTCGTTGACCCGGGCAAAGGTGCTCAGTGAAACGATCAACCCGATATTCGGCCCTTCCGGGGTCTCCACCGGGCAGATGCGCCCGTAATGGGAGGGATGCACATCCCGCACCTCGAAGCCGGCCCTCTCCCGCGTCAGTCCTCCTGGGCCCAAAGCGGACAGGCGCCGTTTGTGGGTAATTTCGGAAAGCGGATTGGTCTGATCCATGAACTGGGAAAGCTGGCTGCTTCCGAAGAATTCATTGACAATGGCCGAGACCGGCTTGGCGTTCACGAGGTCGTGAGGCATCATGGTTTCGATGTCCTGCAGCGTCATCTTTTCCTTGATTGCCCTCTCCATCCGGACCAGCCCGATCCGATACTGGTTCTCGATCAATTCCCCGACAGAGCGAACGCGCCTGTTTCCCAGATGATCGATATCGTCCACGCTGCATTCCGGAACACCGTTCTTCAGATCTATCAGGTACTTGACCGCGGACATGATGTCGTCATTGCGGAGCACCGTAACATCCTTAGGCGTGTCGAGATGGAGCTTGTAATTCATCTTGGCCCGTCCCACATCGGACAAATCGTAGTTTTCCGGCGCAAAAAACAGGCTGCGGAAAAATTTCGCCGCCGTTTCCGGGGTCGGAGGATTGCTGGGCCGCAAACGCTTGTAGATCTCGATAATCGCGTCTTCAACCTTGTCGATCCGATCCATAAGCAGGGTATTTCTTATCGAAGAGGTTTCCTTGTCCTCGCCCATGTTGACAAACCGCAGCGAATCGACGTTTCCCCCCCGCAGCAGACTCAACCCCTCCGCACTCAACTCTTCATTGCACTTGCTCAACACCTCGCCAGTCTCCCGGTCGAGAACGTCGGCGGCAAGAACGCGGCCGATCAGATCCCCTTCACTCAAGGGTATCCGCACCTCCCCGGATTCGAGCAGCCTGTGAATCAGCGGCTTTGAAAATTTTCGCCCCTTCTTGACGACAACTTCGCCGCTTTTGGCAACTACATCGAAGGGCGCCTTCCAGCCGAGCAGGGAATCGTTAACCGCAACAAAAAAATTACCGTCCTTGATCTGTACCTGGTCAATATCGTAAAAATACTCCAGGATCGCCTCTGTGGAATTTCCCATCGCCTTCAACAGAATCGTCACCGGCATCTTCCGGCGGCGATCGATGCGGACATAAAGCAGATCCTTGGAATCAAATTCCAGATCCAGCCATGACCCTCTGATGGGAATGACCCGGGAGGAATACATCACCTTGCCGGTGGACTGGGTTTTCATTTTGTCGCTGTCGAAAAAGATGCCGGGCGAACGGTGCAACTGGCTGACAATAACCCTTTCCGTCCCGTTGATGATGAAGGTCCCGTTTTCGGTCATCAGGGGAATCTCACCGAAATAGATCTCCTGTTCCTTGATGTCGCGGATGGTCTTGGGTTCGGTGTTTTTTTCGACATCATAAACGACAAGCCGGACAACTATTTTAAGCGGCGCCGCCAGGGTCATGCCCTTCTGAACGCACTCCTGCACGTCGTAGCGGGGGACGCCGATTTTATAACTGACAAACTCCAACGAACATTTTCCGCTGAAATCGGAAATCGGAAAAACGCTCCTGAAGGCGGCCTGCAGCCCGACGTTTCCCCTTTTATCCGGATCGATCGCCTCCTGCAGGAACTTGCGGTATGAATCAGTCTGAATATCCATCAGGTTGGGGATATCCAGTATCCTCCTGATACGGCCAAAATTTTTTCTAAATTCTTCCATAGTATCCTTTCGGCCTCAGCCGTCAGAGATTTCTTCTTCACCAATAGCGATATGGGACATGAACCCCCAAACAATTCATCCCTCCGATTTTACAGGAGAATCGTTTTTTCAGGGATTCATAATCCCACCCACTGCTCAAATATGTCCATCACGGATCGGAACATCCGTCTGCTGCTTTTTTATTACTTCACTTCCACCGTTCCGCCGACTTCCTCTATCTTCTTCTTGATATCGGCAGCTTCATCCTTGGAAACAGCTTCCTTGATCGGTTTGGGAACTGCCTCAACCAGATCCTTCGCCTCTTTCAGTCCCAGACCGGTGATCGCACGCACAACCTTGATAACCTGAATCTTCTGATCGCCGAATCCGGTAAGCACGGCGTCAAACTCGGTTTTCTCCTCAACGGGGGCAGCGGCGGCGGCGGGTCCTGCGGCAACCATCGCCACCGGCGCGGCGGCGCTCACGCCCAGTTTCTCTTCCAGTTCCTTGACAAGCTCGGAAAGCTCCAGAACCGTCATCCCCTCGATGAACTTTACGACATCATCCTTGGTAATCTCATTAGCCATTTTCTTATTCCTTCCTGTATGTAATATTATTTAGTTTGCAGATGCCTTTTTTTCTTTATACGCATTGAGAACTTGCACGAAACTCCGCGGAACCCCGCTCAGCACCCGGACAAGGGATGTCTGAGAGGCGACCATCACTGAAAGCAATTGCCCCAAGAGCACCTCGCGGCTTGGCAACTCTGCCAGAACAGTAAGCTGCCCGGCGGTAAGCGCCTTGCCTCCCATGACTGCGGCCTTTATCTGGAGCTTCTCGTTTTTCTTCGCGAAATCGATCAGCGCCTTCGTTGCCTCCACCTCGTCGCCGTGGGCGATTGCAACCGTCAGAGGGCCGCGAAACTGTCCCTCCAGAACACTTAACTCGGTCCCCCGGGACGCGATGGACAGAAGCGTATTCTTGACAACCCGCAACTCGACATTCGACTTGCGCAGCGCCACCCTCAGCGCCGTCATCTTCGCGACATCCATCCCGCTGTAACCGGCTAAAACGGCTATCTTGAAATCCTTCAATCTTTCGTGCAGTTCGGCAGCAACTTGCTCTTTAGTTCCCCGATCCAATATTCAGCCTCCTTCCTTTTTTACTTCCCCGCTTCAAAACGAAGCCTTGTTAGAGTCAGAGAACGCAAGCAACATACAGAATGCCTTCCGGTCCAATAAAAAACCGTCCATCCCAATGTCTCGGCAGGCCCATCCCAAGGGTTTAAACATTCCGTACCTGCTGTCTCGGACACGATATTAAAAAATCATCCGCGCAAAAAAAACCGGTTCAGAGATTGCGAACCGATAGTGGATCCACCTTTACCCCCGGTCCCATTACCGAAGACAGGGAGATGCTGCGCAGATAAATACCCTTGCTCGAAGCCGGCTTGAGCTTCTGCACCATCTCCAGCAAGGCCATGAAATTCTCTTTGAGCTTTTCGGCGCCAAACGACACCTTGCCAACCGGACAGTGGACAATCCCCGCCTTTTCGACGCGGAACTCTACACGGCCCGCCTTCAGCTCGCTCACCGCATTGGCCACATCAAAAGTGACGGTGCCGACCTTCGGGTTGGGCATCAGGCCGCGGGGACCGAGGATCTTGCCGAGTTTTCCGACATTGCCCATCATGTCCGGAGTGGCGATAACCCGATCGAAGTCCAGCCAGCCGCCCTTGATCTTTTCGACTATATCGTCCGCTCCGACAAAATCGGCGCCGGCGTCCAAGGCCTCTTTTTCCTTGTCGCCCTTGGCGAAAACCAGCACCCGCACCTTTTTGCCCAAGCCGTTGGGAAGAACAACCGAACCCCGAACCATCTGATCCGCATGCGCGGGATTTACGCCGAGTCGGATCGCTGCATCGACGGTCTGGTCAAATTTTGCGGTTGTCGCCCCCACCACAAGCTCCATCGCTTCCTGCACAGGATAGCGGCCGGCCGCATCGATCTTCTGCCTCGCCGCCAAATATTTCTTGCCTCTTTTCGACATGCTCAAACCTCAAATAAAAAACTTATATAATTTCAATCCCCATCGATCTCGCCGTACCGGCCACAATGCGGATGGCGCCCTCCACATCGACAGCGTTGAGGTCGCTCAATTTCAGTTCCGCTATCTCACGCACCTGCTGCTGGGTAACATCCCCCACCTTTACCCGCTTCGGATCCCCCGAACCCTTGGCTATCTTTGCCGCCTGCTTCAGCAGCACCGAGGCCGGCGGCGTTTTCGTCACAAAGGTAAAGGAGCGGTCGGCGTACACGGTAATCAAAGCCGGAACGATCATCCCCTCTTGACTCTGCGTCAAGGCGTTGTAAGCCTTGCAGAATTCCATTATATTGACTCCGTGCTGACCAAGAGCCGGGCCAATCGGCGGAGAGGGGGTGGCCTTACCCGCCTTTATCTGAAGCTTTATGTTTGCTACAACCTTCTTTGCCATTATGATCACCCTTGTCTATTTATAAATTTATCAAGCGCTGTCCGCAAAGCCCTTAAACTTGCATTACCTGAATGAAATCAAGCTCTACCGGCGTTGAACGGCCAAAGATACTGACAATGACCCGCAGCTTACCCTTTTCCGGCCGCAATTCATCGATAAAACCGTCGAAATTTGTGAAAGGTCCATCGATGATCTGCACGTGATCACCGATATCGAACTTGAATTTGGGTTTCGGTTTAAGCGTGCCCTCGTCGATCCTGGTTATCAGATTCTCCACGTCCTTATCCAGGATGGGTGACGGCTTGTCTTTCGCGCCGATAAATCCCGTAACCTTCGGCGTATCCTTGACAATGTGCCAGGTCTCATCGTTCAGCTCCATCCGGACCAGTATATAACCGGGGAAAAACTTCCGTTTGGAAGTCTTCTTTTCACCCGATATCAACTCGACAACATTCTCCTCCGGAATGAGTATCTCCGAAAAGAATTCCTGCTTCCCCGATTTTTCCACCCGCTCCTGCAGAGAAATCTTCACCTTGTTCTCATAGCCGGAATAGGTGTGGACGACGTACCATCTCAAAGCCATTTTATCAACCCAGTACCAGTCTTACAATCTTACTCAATCCGAAATCCACGATCCCCAGAAAAACAGATACTATGATAACAACTATCACCACCACCGACGTCGACGCCAGAGTCTGCTTGGGCGTGGGCCAGACAACCTTCTTCAATTCAGCGCTGGAGGCAGCCAGAAACTGTTTCGTCTTCTCCAGAATCACCTTTATCCCGTCGATAATCTTGTCCATTCAAACCCCTCTCAACGTCATCGCCGTCATAATCCGCATACTTGGCAGGCCAGGAGGGACTTGAACCCCCAGCATCCGGATTTGGAGTCCGGCGCTCTAGCCATTAGAGCTACTGGCCTGTTTAATAAAACCGCAGCGCTTCGCTACTTCGTTTCCTTGTGCAGCTTATGGCACCTGCAGAACTTGCAGTATTTCTTGATCTCAAACTTGTTCTGCATCGTTCTTTTGTTTTTGGTCGTCGTATAATTGCGATGTTTGCAATCCGCACATGCCAATGTAATGATATTTCTCATCTCTCAAACCGCCTTGCATGAATGGAGCCCACGACCAGGATCGAACTGGTGACCTCATCCTTACCAAGGATGTGCTCTACCGACTGAGCTACGTGGGCATATAAAAACCTGAGAAGCTCAGACCTTTCGTTCCCGAACGCCGGCGCCGGCAAAAAGCTCGGCCTATTTGAACAGGCGCCCCGGTAGTGGAGCTCAAAGCAACTCATCAAAAATTGGAGCGGGAAACGGGATTCGAACCCGCGACCCTCAGCTTGGAAGGCTGACGCTCTAGCCCCTGAGCTACTCCCGCCAATCACCGCATTATAAATATGCCTTCATCTTGAGGAGCCCCCAAAACAAGGCAATTGGTGGAGGGGGGAGGGTTCGAACCTCCGTAGGCTTCGCCGGCAGATTTACAGTCTGCTCCCTTTGACCGCTCGGGAACCCCTCCACAACTGAACCACAAATCCAAACATCCCTGGAGCTGGCGATGGGACTTGAACCCGCAACCTGCTGATTACAAATCAGCTGCTCTACCGATTGAGCTACGCCAGCGGCATTCCTCGCCACCACAAGGGCGATAATCCGCCCCCATAGAAACCGGGACATTAATTTTAATGGCCGATTTTGTCAAGATTTTTTTTTATTTTTTTCTGCAGGGTCGCCGCTAACCGTCAAATTTGGGAAGGTTGACTTTTATGAACTGCACCCCTTCGTCCCTCAGCGTTTCTTCCTCTCCTTCAGTGGTCACCCCTTTTATATTGCGGGCATCTTCCTCTCCCTTGTGCATTTTCAGAGCGACATCGGCAAACCGGTCTCCGACATCATCGAAGTTTTTATTCAAATACTCCCGAATGGCGCGGACAAGTTTCAGCGAATCCCGTCCATCCTTTATCTTCCGGGAAAGGGAGGGCTGCTGGCGCCCGCCGATCGCAACCGGCGACGGAGCCAATGAAACATCAGCGCTCCCGCAAACAGGGCAGGTGATCTGCCTGTCCCTCTTCTGCGCCTCGAAGGCGCTGCGCTCCTTGAACCAGCCTTCGAACCGGTGATTATTCAGGCATTGAAGTTCGTAGATTATCAAACCGGAAATTCTCCATAAGAAATATTCTTTCTTTTCGCGATCTTCCCGCTTGCCGTTTTTCCGGTAACGGTAAGGAAATGGCATTTTTCAGAGGTCCCGCAAAAAAATGATGGACAATTCATCGTAAATCGTTTATTAGCCCTCGCAGTCGGGATGTGGCCCAGCTTGGTAGGGCACTGCGTTCGGGACGCAGGAGTCGCGCGTTCAAATCGCGCCATCCCGACCATTTTTTACCCCGCGCCCTACCCGACCACCGCCGCCATCTTGAAGATCGGCAGGTACATGGCGATAATCATGCCGCCGACCACCCCTCCCAGAAACACCATCATGAAAGGTTCCAGAAGCGCCGTCATGGCGTTTACCGCCTCGTCAACCTCGTCGTCGTAGAAATCTGCAATTTTGGAAAGCATGGTGTCCAGGGCGCCGGTGGCCTCCCCGACCGCGATCATCTGCACCACCATCGGCGGGAAGATATCGGTTTCCATAAGTGGTTCGGCAATCGTTTTTCCCTCGCCGATACTTTTTCTCGTCTCGATGATGGCGTTTTCTATTATCTTGTTCCCCGATGTTTTGCTTACGATATCAAGACCTTCCATAATGGGAACGCCGCTCGACATCATTGTCGAGAGCGTTCTGGTAAATTTGGCTACGGCCACCTTCTTGAGCAGAGGCCCGAAAACCGGCATTTTCAGGACAAGGGCATCCACCGTCAGGGTTCCCTTCTCCGTTTTGTAGTACATTTTGAAGGCGTAAACGAACGCAGCGATGCCGATTACCACATAGATGAAGTAACTCTGGGCAGCGGCGCTGGCATCCACAAGAAACTGCGTCGGACCCGGAAGCGCGGACCCCATCCCCTCGAACATTTTCTGAAAGACGGGGATAACCTTCAAAAGCAAAAGCGCAATGACCCCGAAAGAGATGCCGAGGACGCTGATCGGATAGGTCATGGCGCCCTTCACCTTGCTTTTGAGCTTCATCGCCTTTTCCATGTAGTTGGAAAGACGCTGAAGAATGACATCGAGGATGCCGCCGCTTTCCCCGGCAGCCACAAGATTAACGAACAACTGATCGAATATTTTGGGATATTTTCTTAGGGCGTCCGTCAGCGTCGAGCCGGCTTCGATATCGTCCTTCATCCCCCTTATCACCTTGGAGAAGGTCTTATTCTGCTCTTGCCCGCCCAGTATGTCGAGACACTGCATCAGCGGCAGCCCTGCATTGATCATCGTCGCGAAAATCCGGGAAAATACCACCACGTCCTTTTCGGTGATTTTTGGCTGCAGAAAGGGAATGTTTTCGAAAAGATCCTTCGGTTTCTGCTTTACCTTTTCGACCTTGAGCCCTTGCCTGCGAAGCCTCCCCCGCACTGCCGCCTCATCGGCGGCTTCCATCTCTCCCCTTTTCGCTTCACCCTTTTTTGTTTCCGCCTGCCAAAGAAATACCGGCATAAATCAATGCCCCCACTTTCGGATAATCTCAAAAAGGATCACCCCGGTTGCAACAGAAACGTTCAATGAAGTCACCCTCCCCCGCATCGGCACAGAAATCAGGAAATCACAGTTTTTGCGAATAAGCGGCCTTATTCCCCGCCCTTCGCTTCCCATGACCAAAGCGACATTTCCGTCATAGGGAAGCGAGCTTACATCATTATCGGCGTCCGCATCGGCGCCGTATATCCAGAAGCCTTCCCCCTTCAGATATTCGATTGTCCTCACAAGATTGACAACTTTAGCCACCGGCAGCAACGCCGCAGCACCGGCGGAGGCTTTGACGGCAGAGGCGGTAACTGAGGCGGCGCGGTTTTCCGGGATGACAATGCCGTTTGCCCCGAGACAGTGCGCCGTCCGGATCACGGAACCCAGATTGCGGGGATCGGCAACGCCGTCCAGCAAAATCACCAGGTCGTGGCTGCTCTCCGGATGGCGGTTGGCGACGACTTCTTCAAGCGCAGCATATTCATGCTCCCGGCCCAGCCCCAGCACGCCCTGATGGACGCACTTCGGAGCCAGTCTTTCTATAGCTTCCCGCCCCACATATTCGACGGGAATCCCGGCTTTCTGCGCCAGATCAAGGATCTTCCGCAGCTCTTCCCCGCCCCTCCCCCGGGCAATCAGAATCTTCTCGAAAGCCGGCGGAAGGGAAAGAAGCCCCTCAACGAGCGGGTTAATCCCGTAGGTAAGCTGCATGGCAACCCTCAACTACAACGATCGGCGCAATCCCGGAATGCCCCCTCTGGTCATTGCGGGCAGTTTACGGCGCAAACGGTTTCCCCCCCCCCGCCTCACTCCAGATCGTCATCGTCGCCGATGAATTCCGTATCGTTGGGGACAAGCTTGTAATTATCCTTAACTATTTCCAGATACTCAGGCTTCGCATAATAGGCCTTTCCGGCGGCTACCTCCCGGAGGGCAGTCACAATCTCCCGGTTGTTTCCGGGATCAACAAGGGCATGCGACCCCTTCATAATCTGCTTGGTGCGCTGAGATGTCAACAAAACAAGGGCAAACCGGTTCTTTGCCTTCCTCAGGGAATCTTCGACGGTAACTCTCGCCATATACGTTACTCCTCCATTTTTCTAATAAAACTGCTATTTTAAAAAAGACCCTATCTTATCTGCGTAACGCTCACGTCGGCTTTTCTCGGCAAGGTAAATCGCCCGGAACCGCTCCACCGCGTCTTCAAGTTTCTCATTGACGACGATATAGTCATACCACATCGCCTCCTTTATTTCACTCAAAGAGGCATGCAGGCGTCTCTCCAGCGCCTCCGCGCCTTCTCCCCTTCCGGCCAGACGTCTTCTCAATTCGGCAATCGAGGGGGGAAGGATGAAGACAAAGGCCCCCCCGGCGAAGTGTTTACGAATCTCTCCAGCCCCGCGGGGCTCGATGTCCAAAAGCAGATCGCCTCCCCGTTCCAGAAACCGCTCCATCGTCTTTTTCGACGTTCCATAGAAATGTCCGTAATTTTCCACCCATTCGACGAACTCGCCGCGGGCGATCATCTCTTGGAACTCCCCGGCCGAAACAAAGTGGTAATCCCTCCCCTCCACCTCGCCGGGGCGCGGCGCCCTCGTCGTCACTGAGACCGAGAAGCTGATCTCGGGCAGGAGCTCCATGACCCTTCGGCAAACCGACGTCTTGCCTGCCCCGGACGGGGCGGAGACGACCATCAGCAGGCCGGGGGCCTTTTTTTCTTCATGCTCATTCAATGTTCTGCGCCTGCTCCCGCAATTTTGCCAATTCGCTCTTGATCTCAACGACAAGACGGGCTATCCCCACATCCCCGCTCTTGGAACCGATCGTATTGATCTCCCGGCCCATCTCCTGCAGCAGAAAGTCGATCTTGCGCCCGGCGGCATCCCCGCCGAGCAACAGGCCCGAAAACTGCTCGGCATGACTGCGAAAACGCACTATTTCTTCAGTAATATCGCTTTTTTCCGCCATGATCGCCACTTCCTGCAGCAGGCGGAACTCGTCCAGCTCCACCCCGGCAAGCAGTTCTCTTATCCGTTCGGTGAGCCGCTTCTGATAATCCAGAACCACAGACGGCACCCGGCCGGCAATTCCCTCCAGGGAATCGGAAATCAGCCCGAGGCGATCCCGCAGATCGAGCATCAGGCTTGCCCCCTCTTTTTCCCGCATGGCGGAGAGATTGCCGATCGCCTCAGCGAGAATCGGGGAAAATTCACCCCACAGATCCGCGGCCTCCTCGACTGTCTCGACGGGCATGAAGACGTCCCGCAGGCCGATGATCGTCGACAGGGTTATCTCTTCCTTTATGTTGAGTTCCTCCTGCAACTGGGTAAGCAGGGCATGGTAATTGCGGACAAGCGGCAAGTTCAGCGCCAACCGTGTCTCGCCTTCGGCGGCGCCGCTACCGTCCGACCTGATCGCAACGTCGATCTTGCCCCGGGAAAACTTCTCCCCCATCCGCCTTTTTATCTCCGCTTCCAGTGAAAACAATATTTGCGGCATCCGGAGAGAAATCTCCAGAAAACGGTGGTTAACCGATTTCATCTCGACCGTGAATTTCCTGCCGGCGACAACCCCCTCCGCCTTGCCGTACCCTGTCATGCTGTTAGTCATTAAAACTCCTGTTTTTCTTTTTTCCCTGCCGCCTGGCCCCGGAGCTGCAGCAGATATTTTTCCCGAATCCGGGTCAGCATCACGATCATCGCCTCTGCGGCGTAATCGGGGTAGGTCCAGGGAAGAATCTGAAACGCCCCCTTCTGATAAATCAGCGTCAAATCGGCGTAGATTCCCTGCCGCAGATAGGGACGATGCGAATAACCCTTGCCGGTTGCCAGAATCAGGTTGGCGGCAGACAGATAACCTGGGTCGATATTGACCCGCCGCCTGTTTTCCGCAGCAAAGCCCTTCTCCAACTCATTTGTCCACAATTTCACATCCGGTAGCGCCTCCGGCTCGATCAGCCGCTCGAACGCAACAAAACGCCGGAGCAGGGAGGCCCCAAATTCCCGCTCGTAGTAATCCGTGTACGAAAAGGAAAACGGGGCGCTGACGTAGTCGGCCTTCCCGTACTTTTCCGAAAGCGCCTGCACAACCTCGCCGATAATTGCGACATCCCCGGAAAAAATGCTCGCCACGAGCTTCACTTGCGGCGGACTCTGCGGGGCACTCATAGAGCCCTTTTCAACTCAGCGGCGGCAACCGTGGCGGTGCCGGCCTTGCCTACGGCAATCCCCGCTGCGTGATTCGCCAAGCAGGCCGCCTCCCGGAAAGAGGCCCCGGCCGCCAGGCAGAGGGCAAGCACGCCGATCACGGTGTCGCCGGCGCCGGTCACATCGAAGACATCCCTCGCCTGCGTCGGAAATTCGGTATGCCGCAGCGGCGATTTTTTGCGGGAGTCCGCCCCGTTTCTTTCGAAGAGGCTCATCCCCGCCTCCCCCCTTGTCATCAGGAGGGCCTTGAA
>Ga0172369_10001855_pt1 | contig 29892 bp, 31 predicted proteins | sample LakKiv25m_FD_114539 | JGI IMG/M metagenome (GOLD analysis project Ga0172369, IMG submission 114539) | Freshwater microbial communities from Kabuno Bay, South-Kivu, Congo - kab_022012_11.25m | ecosystem: Environmental > Aquatic > Freshwater > Lake | place: Democratic Republic of the Congo...
GACCCCAAAACAGGACTCAATGTTTTCGTAAAAATCGGCCGGTATGGTCCGATGGTCCAGCTGGGAGATGCTGACACAGAGAATAAGCCAAAATTTGCAGCCCTGAAAAAGGGACAAAGCCTCGAGACCATCACCCTGGAAGAGGCAATGGACCTTTTCAAACTCCCCCGCACAATAGGTGCAATAGATGGTTCGGATGTTGTTGTTGCGACCGGGAGGTTTGGCCCTTATATCAAATATAAATCGCAGTTTTATTCCCTGATGAAGACGGATGACCCGCTCTCCGTCACAATGGAACGGGCAACTGAGATCATGTCTGAGAAAAAAAGAGCAGATCAAGAGAAGACGGTAAAAGAATTTCCGGAAGATATAAACCTGAAGATCCTGAAAGGGAAATATGGGCCCTATATCTCCTTTAACAAGCTGAATTACAAAATACCGAACGGGAAACCTGCTGAAGAACTGACCTTTGAAGATTGCCGTCAGATCGTAACGGATTCCAAGCCAACAAAGTCGAGTAAATCACGTAAGTCAAAATAGACACTAATCAGATTGACCTATGGAAGAGTTTTTTGACCCGATTGATCTTATCGAAATTCTTCCCGCGGAAGAAAAACACGGACATCGCAGGATCGGCGACCTGATCCGTTTATTTAACGAAGCCGGAGCTTTCCCTGAGTTCGAAAAAGCAGATCTCGCCATCATTGGCGTTCCTGAAGACCGCAATGCATTTGATAATGACGGGTGCCGGCAGGGTCCCGATTTTATTCGAGAATACCTTTACCGGCTTTTTCCGGGAGCATTCACTCCCCGGATTATCGACCTCGGAAACCTGAAACCCGGGAATACCTATAAGGATACCTACTTTGCCCTTACCACAACCATTACGGAGTTGCTGAATGCCAATATAATTCCGGTAATCCTGGGAGGAAGCCAGGACCTGACCTATGCCAACTACCAGGCCTACCAGAGCCTTGGACAAATCATCAACATTGTCAGTATCGATAACATGTTTGACCTGGGCAAGTCGGAAGGCGAACTCACTTCACAATCGTGGCTGAGCAACATCATCCTTCATCAGCCCAACTATCTCTTCAACTATGCCAATATCGGATACCAGACCTACTTTATAGACCAGGAAGCCCTGAAACTGATGAATAACCTGTTCTTCGACACGTACAGGCTTGGGATTGTAAGAGCCGATCTTGAAGAGGTTGAACCTATCGTCAGAAATGCAGATTTGCTGAGTTTTGACATCTCTTCGGTCAGGTGTTCAGACGCTCCCGGAAATAAAAATACAACACCCAACGGCTTTTACGGGGAAGAGGCCTGCCAGATCGTAAGGTATGCCGGAATAAGCGATAAACTGACATCCATCGGATTTTACGAATATAATCCAAAGTATGATCATGACGGACAAACCGCACATTTGATTGCTCAGATGATCTGGTATTTTATGGAAGGATTCTACAGCCGCCCTCACGATTTCCCATTTAAAAATGAAGACGACAACCTGAAGTACCATGTGACCATCAACGATCATAAACAGGATATCACCTTCTACAAAAGCAAGAAGACTGACCGCTGGTGGATGGAGATCCCCCTGCCGGCCGAACAACGGGCAAAGTACGAAAGACATTATCTGGTGCCCTGTTCTTATAAAGATTACCTGCAGGCGACCCGAGAAGAGATTCCCGATCGCTGGTGGATGGTATACCAGAAGCTGGTGTAGTTGGGGCTGTCTCAACTTTTGAGACAACCCCCTTAAGGGGTGGGGTACACCCCCTCCCTTTTTGGGGAGGGGATCAAGGGGAGGGGTACACTTCATCCCTTTTTGGGGTGGGGTCAACCCTTACGGTCGGGATTGGCCGATAGATAACTTTTCCAGCCGGTGAATTTCTTTTCTGATCCCGTTTTTCCTTTCTGAAAATAATGGCATACTGCAACAGCCAGTCCATCAGTGGCATCAAGGTGCTCTGGGGTTTCCTTCATAGAAAGCATATGAAGAAGCATGGCGGCTACCTGCTCTTTGGAAGCGTTTCCTTTGCCGGTGATCGATTGTTTGATTTTTCGGGGAGAGTACTCAAAAATCGGAATGGACCGGGATAACGCTGCAGCCATGGCAACACCCTGGGCACGGCCGAGTTTCAGCATCGACTGAATGTTTTTACCAAAAAAAGGAGCTTCAATGGCCAGTTCATCCGGATGATATTCATTGATCAAAGCAATGGATTTCTCAAAAATATACTTCAGTTTGAGTGGATGATCATCAGTTTTCACTAATTTTAAAATCCCAAGTGAAACCAGTTTCAGGTTGTTTCCGGAAACGGAAATAATTCCAAATCCCATGATGTTGGTTCCGGGATCAATACCCAGGATGATTCGTTCTCCAGTCAATCTTTTGCGTGATTAATAAAACAAAAATAGGTAAAACTTACAATAAAGTCATCCAGGTGATCATCCTGGTGCTTACCTATGGATTCATATATGACCAGGTATTTTACAGGAAAAACCTTCCGGAGGTTTTCAACGCAATCAGGCAAAATGTAAACGGCACCGACTATTTAATGCTGCTGATCCTTGTGATATTGCTTATGTTCATCAATTGGGCAATAGAAGCTATAAAATGGAAATTCCTGATGGCAAAGATTGAACGGGTCGGATTCTGGAAATCTTACCAGGCTGTGCTTGCCGGTGTCACCATCAGCTCGTTCACCCCGAACCGCATCGGTGAATATTTCGGACGCGTCTTCATCCTCAATTCAGCAAGCAGGATAGAAGGCATCCTGGTCACCATCCTGGGGAGTATGAGCCAGCTGCTGATCACGATCCTGACAGGAAGTATTGCCCTCCTGGTTTTTATCCCGGCATTTCTGACACACTACTGGAATTACAACAGCTACCTCTATTGGGCCATGGTGATGATTGTATCCGGCTTCAACGTGTTGATCTTCGGGTTTTACCTGAATGTCTCGTTCTTATCAACCCTGAAGGAGAAGATTCTCAGGAATGGACTGAAAAAGATCCGGAGATTTTTCAGGGTCTTTGCTTTTTATCACAACAGGGAACTCATCAGGGTATTGCTCTACAGCCTTCTTCGGTACCTGGTTTTTTCCTTCCAGTTCTTTCTCCTGCTTCGTGTTTTTGGAATTGATGTCCCTTACCCCGATGCCATGATGCTGATCTCACTGGTCTATTTTGTGATGGCTGTCATCCCAACTATCGCCCTTACCGAACTGGGCATCCGGGGCTCTGTTGCAATCTATTTTTTTGGTATCTATTTCCTCGGCCAGACCGGAGCAGCGGAACGTTTTAATTTCGGGGTCCTTGCAGCCTCAACGCTCCTATGGGTAATTAACCTTGGATTTCCGGCCCTCATTGGCAGCATTTTTGTGTTCAGGCTGAAGTTCTTCAGGAAACATGCAAACATCCCCGGTACATGATGCTTCTTGTAACCATAGGCATACTGATGATGTTGCTTGGGCTTTTCTATGCCTTGATTATACTGGCAGCTCTCACTGGATTATCACTTCCGGGGAGAAACAAGGCGAAGGAACATTCCCAGGATCCGTTTGTGAGCGTAATTGTCCCTATGCGGAATGAAGAGACCCGAATCAATGATTGTCTCGAATCATTGATCTTTCAGGAATATCCTTACGAAAAATATGAATTGATTGTAAGTGATGACTTTTCCGAAGATAATACCGTTGATGTGGTGAGTGCATTTATTAAAAGCCATCCAAAGTTTACTTGCATCCTGGCAAAGGGTGATCCGGAAAAAATCACGTTCACTGGTAAAAAAGGCGCTATTGCAAGAGCGGTTGATATTGCTTCAGGAAGCCTGATATTAACTACCGATGCCGACACCCGGCATGATCCCCGCTGGATCTCCTCTATGGTAAATGGGTACGCAGGGACCGGTGCGAAAATGATCCTGGGTCCGGTGATGTTCTCAGAAACTACAATGGTTTTCGGAAAAATCCAGACACTGGAGTTCCTTGGCGTGATGGGGCTGACAGCAGGATTCGCCGGCATCGGGCTTCCAATGATGTGTAACGGGGCAAACCTCCTCTATGAAAAATCGGCGTTTCTGGAGGTGGAAGGATATAAAGGAAACGAGCAGTATGTTTCTGGTGATGATCAGTTTCTATTGTGGAAGTTTAAACAAAAATATGGCGCCCATTCCATTCATTTCCTGGATACCCGGGAAGCGGTCGTAACAACAAATCCTGAGCCAACCATCGGATCCTTCCTTCTGCAGCGGTTTCGCTGGATATCAAAGAGCAGGGGGTATCGCGATGTATTGACGCTTTTTGTAGGAGCAGTCACATACCTGTTTCAGGCAACGATTGTCGGAGGCTGTTTGCTGGGATTTTTATCGACCCTCTACCTTTACCTCGCTTTCGCATTGTTCTGTTTCAAGATCCTGATCGATATTCCGCTTGTTTATCCGATGGCACGGTTTTTTGAAAAACGGCATCTGGTTGCCTGGTACATTCCGGCTCAACTTTTTCAGGTGGTATATGTCACGGTTTCAGTACCGTTGGCTTTTCTTTTTCCGGTGAAATGGAAAGGGAAAAGGGTTTGATTCTTTACTGCCGTGAACCCAACAGCGCATCTGCTATCATCAGGTCATCAGGGTAGGTGATTTTGAAATTGACCGGATCCCCTTCCACCAGGTGAACAGACCTGCCGGTTGATTCCAGTACGGTGGAATCGTCGGTAAATCCGGGCTGGTTGGGCTGCATGTAGGCTTGTTGAATGACCGTGGTGCAGAACACCTGGGGAGTTTGCACAATCCGGAAGATGGACCGGTCGGCAGGCTGTGACGATGCTCCTGTAACTTTCCGGAGAGATTCGTTAACAGGGACGACAGGGATTGCATTTCCTGAGGATTCGGCTGCCGCAAAAAGTCGTTGGATAAGTTCTACGGAGACCAGGGGCCTTGCTGCGTCATGAATTGCAACCAGTCCCTCGCCCGTGAGGTGCTGTAAACAATTGAAAACTGAATGAAAACGAGTCTCTCCGCCAGGAACCAGTTCATGCGGAATGTTGATGCCATAGGTCTTTTGCAATTCCTTCCAGGGATCAAACAGATGTGCAGGTAAAGCCACCAGAAGCTTCATGGATGGCTCAAACCGGTAAAAAGCCGTCAAAGAGTATGCTAAAACAGGCTTATTCTTCAACAGAAGAAACTGTTTTGGTGTAGTGGAATTCATGCGGGTAGCCGACCCGCCGGCAACGATGACAGCAGCCTTCATCAGAGGATCAGCATCGGGTAGCCGTAGGTAAAGAATTTATACTTCTTCTTAACAGCTTCCTGGTAAGCCTCCATCAGAAAATCGTAACCGGCAAACGCAGCAACGAGCATCATCATCGGCGATTGGGGAAGATGGAAATTGCTCACCATGGCATTTGCTATGCTGAAATCGTAAGGAGGAAAAATGAACTTGTTTGTCCATCCCCGATAAGGCTTCAGCATATTGGAAATGGCAACGGATGATTCAACCGCTTTCATCGTGGTTGTTCCTACAGCCACAATTTTCTTTTTATTCGCCTTGGCGCGATTAACAATCTCAGCAGTCTCAGGTTCAATGATGATCTCTTCGCTGTCCATCTTGTGTTTGGTAAGATCTTCGACATCGATCGACCGGAAGTTACCAAGTCCGACATGCAGTGTAACCTCGGCAAAGTTAACCCCTTGCAATTCCATCCGCTTCATGATCTCACGGCTGAAATGCAGCCCGGCAGTGGGAGCAGCAACAGCTCCTTCATGTTTGGCATAGATGGTCTGGTACCGTACCTCATCTTCGAGCGTGACAGGCCGGTTATGGATTTTAGGCAATGGTGTCTGGCCTAAACGCTGGATCGTTCTTTTGAATTCTTCGTAAGAACCATCAAAAAGAAACCTGATGGTTCTGCCGCGCGAGGTTGTATTGTCAATCACTTCTGCCACCAGGGAGTCATCATCTCCAAAGTAGAGTTTGTTCCCGATCCTGATTTTACGCGCAGGATCAACAAGCACATCCCAAAGCCGGGATTCCCTGTTCAGCTCCCTGAGCAGAAAGACTTCGATTTTGGCACCTGTTTTTTCCTTTTCTCCATAAAGGCGGGCAGGAAAGACCTTGGTATTGTTCAGGATAAACACATCCCCGTCACCAAAATAAGTCAGAATATCTTTGAAATTCTTATGCTCGATGGTTTTGTTCTTCCTGTTCAAAACCATCATAGGGACATCATCTCTCTGCTTTGGGGGCTCGTTAGCGATTAGTTCCTGGGGCAGATGAAAGCGAAAGTGTGAAAGCTTCATAATGGATTGTGGCCTCTAAATGGGGTGTGCAAAGTTAATCTAATTTAGACTGAATGTCAAGTCCTTTGTAATAGAAGTATGCATGGTATAATTCTGACTTCAGGAAGTGTTGCGGTAACGATTATATTTGCCTGGAAAAACTGACGAAGTTGACAAACAGGATTGTCACAAAACGAAGCAAGCAGATTGGAATTATCATCAGCAGTTCTCTTGCCGGGTTTATGGTTTTGCTTGATGGCAACATTGTAAATATATCCCTTCCTGTCATCGCTTCTTATTTCAATATATCCACAGCCAGTGTTATCCAGATTGCACTTGTGTATCTGCTGATGCTTACAAGTACCCTGATCATTTTTGGGAAACTGGCGGAGATCTATGGTGTAAAGTGGATTTTTACCGGGGGTTTTATCGTTTTTACATTGAGTTCCCTGTTGTGCGGGCTGGCACCCACATTCATACTCTTGCTTGCAGCAAGGCTATTACAGGCCCTGGGCGGAGCAATGCTTTTTGCTACATCCATCTCCCTGATCTCGCGGTTTATTCCTGCCGACAGGAGAGGTTGGGCGTTTGGAATCTTTTCGCCATTCACATCATTGGGATTGCTCATTGCCAATCCGCTGGGGGGGTTGATTTCCGGGATGCTGAACTGGCACTGGATCTTCCTGGTAAATGTCCCTATAGGGATCATGGCTGTGCTGTTTGCGTTCAGGACGATTCCCGCCGACATCCGCGATGAGGATAAACCCCGTGCAGCAAAACGGTTTGATTACTCTGGTTCGCTGCTGAGTTTTTCGGGGTTGGCACTCCTGGTTTTTTTCGTTAGCAAGGGACGGGATATCGGATGGGATTCCTGGATGACCATCAGCGGACTTATCGCTTCTGTTGCCCTGATTTACGGGTTTGTCCTCTGGGAAAAAAGAGCGGAAGATCCCATCCTGGATCTCACTATTTTCAAAGACCGGAGTTTCTCTTTTGCGCTTCTTGCTTCAGTAGCCGGATTTGGCCTGATGTCGGGCAGCAATGTCCTCCTGCCGTTTTACCTAGTGTATGGACTGAAAATAGATGTGACCCATGCAGGTTTTATCCTGATGACCTTCGCCGTGGTTTTCAGCATGACCAGTCCTGTAACCGGCAGGCTTTCCGACAAGGTATCAAAAGTCAGGCTGACCATTGCAGGCATGCTCCTGGCTGCCAGCATCTGTATCGCATTTGCCCTGTTGCTACCCCTGCTGCACCTTGGAATCCTGTTTGGGTTCATGGTGCTGTTCGGGATTGCCTATGCATTATTTATCACTCCAAACAACAACCTTGTCATGTCGCTTGCCCGGGAGGAGAAGCAGTCGGTATCATCCAGTGTTTTTAAACTGGGAACAAACATGGGGCAGATGTTTGGCCTGATCCTCATGCAGATGATCTTCACTATGAACTTACCTGATACGGAAAAGGGAGCAGGATTCGCCTTGAAATCAGTGCCACTTTCAGAGATGATGACCGGGTTTTCATGGGCTTACGCCGGCGGTGCAGCCTTGTGTGTGACAGCCATCGTTTTTTCCCTGTTTATCCGTGAAAGCGAAGCCCGCTCTAAAGAGGTCGAAGAAAGTGCATTTCTGGGCTGAAAAGGTCAGTAATGTCTTCTTTTTCAGTAAGATGGTATGCCTTTAATCCTGCTTTCCGTGCCCCTTCAACATGCTGCAGGGTATCGTCAATAAAGAGGGTCTCTTCCCCCTGTATGCCTGCATAGTTCAACACATACTCAAATACCTCCCGTGATGGTTTTCGGAGATGGATCTCATGCGAGAAAAAAGCGGTTTCCACCAAGTCATGAAAATCCTGAAAACCAAAATTATCCTGAAGGTCCCTGACGTAATGAATATAATGGATCAGGTTTGTATTGCTGAGAAGGAACAACCGGTATGCAGAGCGTAACTTTTTGAGCAGGTCAATCCTGTGCACCGGAATTTTATGTAGCAAAGCATTCCAGGCTATGTCAATTTCAACATCCGTAACAGGTTTTGAGAAGAACTTCTTCAACGTTTTCCGGAACTCTTCAGGGGTTATGAAACCGGTTTCAAATTTTTCAAAGAAACGATCGCGTTCGGCAGATGAACCATTTCCTGGTACCGGCTTTATCCCGAGGTTCACGAAAGCTTTCTCAGTCAATGAAACATCAATGTCGCAGATGACATTTCCAAAATCAAAGATGATATTTTTTAGAGCCATTGTTCAGAAAAAATATTTTTTTACAAAGGTGAGATTTTTAAACACAATCCATGGATTAAATCGGTAGAATAATTAAATTGCACTGATGAACAAAAAGCTCCTAACCATGAGAAGATTACCCGTAAAACCTGTTTTATCCCTGAGGTACTTTTTGCCAGTGATCATGACGCTTGGCCTGTTCTCCTGCAGCAAAACAACCGAGTATATTTACATACCTGCCGACTGGATTTCACAGTATACCCTCGACAAGACCATCGTGGAAGTGAACACCACCATCGTGGCTACCGGATTTGAGACGATATTCCAATCCATGATCCCCGACAGTTCGGGGAGGGCCGGGCTGTGCCAGGCGTTTGTTGAACCGGTACGATTTTTCAATGATCAATCAGGATATTTCTTTGTGGAGTCTTACAATGCCTGGATGGTCGCTCACGCAACAAATCCCGCACTGAACGGAACCTACAGGATGGATGTTCAGGATGCCAACGGGAAATACTATGTCAGGGATATGGTCAACACCATCGTTTACATCGGATATGGCTTTGTGGAGTATTATTTCAACAATCCTGCAACAAACCTGACCGAACGCAAACTCGGTTTTGTTAAAAGTGTACCATCAGCAGAATTTTTTATAGGATCGGGTTTTTACGGTGATCCGCCATCTTCATGGCACACTCCGTCAGAAGCCAAAATGCAGGTTGCCAAAGAAGCTACCCTGGTGATGGCCTTTGGCATTGGAGGGGTGTTTTCAAACTACTATAGCGATACAAATGACCGGGTCCAGTTTTGCCGGAAAATGATCGATTATATCCGGTTTTTTGATGATCAGTCGGGTTATTTCTTTATGTACGATTTTGATTGTGTAAATGTAGCTCACGGAACACAGAAAAACCTCCAGGGGCAAAACCTTTACGACTACCAGGATTCCAGGGGCAACTATGTGATCCGCGACCTGGTAGCTGTTGCCAAAGGACCCACCGGTGAAGGGTACTATGAATACTGGTGGAACAATCCTGTAACCGGAAAGGAAGAGCCCAAACTCGCTTATGTGATGAAGGTTCCGGGAATTGATTATTTTATTGGTTCAGGGATTTACTTGAAGTAATAAGGCATTTCAAAAAATAAATAATTCTTATCTTTGCACCCCTGTTTATAGCATCCGGTGGACGAGTGAAACGGGATGACAGGAAAGGCAATTCGTCATTCGTCATTCGGATCATTCGTAATTATAAAAGGAAGGGCCCATAGCTCAGTTGGTTAGAGCAGTAGACTCATAATCTATTGGTCCCAGGTTCAAGTCCTGGTGGGCCCACCACTTCAAAACCCTTAACAAATTGAAAAACAATTGTTAAGGGTTTTTCATGTTCATAGGTGTAAAACATAATGACAAACAATATGTAAAATGATTAACCAGGGATAGAAATTTGCAAATTCGCCAAAGTGATTTTTTTTTGCTCAAACCGAATGTCATGAAAACAGTAATTCTATTACTTGTGGCCGTGGCTTCTGCGGGCTTGCCGGTTGCAAGAATTGCTCGCAACCCGACAACGAACCGGAAAAAACAATCAGTGTTCTGTGGAACGATATCCCATTTAAAACGGACGAATATCTAAGGATCTCATATACGCTGAAAACATGGGAATACTCCAGGAACGGCCGTAAATTCAGGAGCCTGACGATCCTGGATAACTAGACCCAGGCGGGATAAATTATCGGATTATTATGTATCTATCCAGGTTCCGGTTGCCCTCAACCAGGTTCCTCCCTCGAAGGTGACACACCTTTTTGAATTCAAAGATACCATCCATAACAACGCAGTGTTTTACAACTTATTCGGATGCGAGAACTTACAAGGAATCATCCGGTCTGTTAAATATTCCGCACACCCATGCTCAATCTATGATGCATTTCCTGGTGGCTTCTGAAAAGCCTGCTTTTAACCGGAAGAAATATAGGCCTTTTGTAAAGCCCGTGCCGTTAAAGGTGATGCTATGTGGCCCTGCTTTTTCATGACGGCTGACCAGGGTCTGCACAGGTCTTCCGGTAATGTCGCAAAGCAGGAGTTCAACAGGTGCATCTGTAGGCAGGACATAGGAAATACGTGTTATACCGGTAAAGGGATTGGGTACGTTCTGATCCAGAAGAAGACCGGGCTCTGCTCCCTGCCGGTCGCCGATTCCAATGATCGAATTCAGGACCTTGACAGCGTAATTAAGCTCCACATCGATACCGTCGAGGTAAAGCTGATCGATGACCGTATCGTTGATGGGAATCCGGATATCGGGTATTACTCCTCCCGTCATGGTGCTGTCGCTGTCAAGCTGTACCTTCATCTGTTGGTCGACACTCAGCCCGAATTCAAAGGAAACCTTCAGGTCGTCCGGGGAAGGGAAGAGGTAATATTCCAGCGAGCATAACCCAAAGGATCCGTTGGAGCCGTAAAAGCTAACTACTTTGGCGCGTTTCAACTTTTGCAGCATCATAGGGACTCCCTCCCCGCTGCTGATGCTTCTTGGATTCACCATCACGACCACGGGTTTGTCGTAATACAGCGACTGTGGTTCGGTATAAAGGGCCCCGGGCGGATATTCGGGACGATAGACCGGGTTGAGTGTCAGGGGATCGTAGTGGGCAATCCTGTCGGGCCATATTTCTACGGAACCGCTGACCGGGTTGAACAATGTCCAAAATTCATAGAAGGCCGTGTCGGGATGAAAGAAACCTGCTATGGCTGCTGCAAGGGCGTCATCTCCACCTGAGTTTACCCTGAAATCCAGGACCACACCCCTTACACCCACCTGGTTAAATCCGGTGAGCGCATCCCTGAAATCAGTGTACTCCTTTTTCTTAAAGGCCGAATCCCCGCCTTCGGTATTCATTTTGATGTAACCGTAACCCGACGGCTGAATGATGCGGGAGAAGACGCCGAGTTCCGGTTCAACGGGATGCATCGAGGTCTGATTATAAGTCAGGTACTGGTCATCCACGGCAGTTAGGGTGGCCGTGAGCGCGACGCTGCTTCCCCGGTTCAGGAACCTGATCTTCATGGAATGTCCAACCGGGGCCCTTCCGATCATCCTTTCCTGGTTGATCCGCTTAAACTCCAGGGTTGCAGGGATCATTTCTGCCCACAGCACGGATACCGTATCAAGGACCTGGTCGACTGGCGCATCGTTCACCTCCAGCAAAGTGGCTCCGAAATGCATACCTGCCAGGGCGGCCGGTGAGCCGGGATTGACGATCCGGGCCACCACCCGGCCATCGTCGAGGCGTATTGCAGCAAAGCCGTAACTCCCGCCTATCTGACGGTACCTGGCCTGGTTCTGGACCGATTGCCAGCCATGCCTGAAGCCCACATGACCATCGTGCGTATGGTCAAAATAGGATTTCAGGGCGATGTAAAAAGCCACCGAATCACTTGAAGCTGCTGCCGCCAGCACCTGCGGCCTGATCTTCTGGTTAACCTCGTTCCATGGAATGGCTTTCCATTTCGTGTAGGGATAATTGTACGAAAAGACCTGGTGCAGGGAGTCGTAGGCATTTACAAATCCGTTCACCTGGGCGGGAACCACATAGGATAACAGGAGGACCGCCATCATAATTGTGATTCTTTTTCTCATGTAGTAAGTTAATTTTGAGATTCATACAAATATATCCAATAAAAACCAATCAACTGACAAATTTTATTGAACCAGATAAAATTGTAATGAACTTATTTGATCCAGAAATTCACGTCGAGGTGGTGAATGGTAGAATTGATTTGAATAAAATCACCTTGAAAGTATTGAAATGCAGAGGACTTGATAAAAACGGAAAATGGGATGGATTTGACAGCAAAGCAAACAAAAACAATTACTTGCAATAATTTTGGATTGTAAAAGGCATAGTGAAAGGTGTATGAGGTAAAGTTGAGTTGCATCATAAATATTGTATAGTCATTTTTTTACCTATAATTTTTCCCAAAATTTTATGATATGTATTTCAACCTTACATAAAATTAGTTGTAATCCAGGTGGGACCATAAAAAATCCCCATGAATTTTCATGGGGATTTTTTCGTGAGCTACCGGAGGGTTATCCTACAGCTGGAGTTACTGATTTACCGCAAGCCTGATATCAAGCGTGAAGATATCATCGATCGCCGTGTTGCCGAGGTTGTCGAAGAATGAGTTGGAGCCGTAACGGACATTGAATTTCGACCGGTCGATTTCGATTTGAGTCGTGTATTCATTCCCCTTCCTAATGACCTCGAATGTGATCTTCTCAGTTTTGCCTTTGATAGTGATCTCTCCGGATATAGTAGCCTTTCCGTTCATGAACTTTGAGCTTTCGGTAACGGTAAAGTCAGCAGTTGGAAAGGTGGAAACACCGAAAAAATCATCTGATTTCAGGTGATTCACCAGTTTTTGATTGTATCCTTCATCTTTCAGGTCGGTATTGGTGATCGTTTGCATGTCGACTACAAAATTTCCGGATACAATTTGATCATCCTGTAACTCAAAATGGCCACTCTTTAACTGGATGGTACCCTCATGCTGACCAGTAATCTTTTTCCCGAACCATTTTACCTGGGATTTTGAAGTATTTACTTCTACTTTTTGTGCATACATTAACTGGCTTGCGAGGATGATGGCAGAGGCCATTACTATAGTTCTTGTTTTCATGTTTAAAATTTTATTTGTGACTATTTGTTGTTTATAACTACAATTGTTTAAAACGATTAAATCAATGAGACTTATATTTTTCAAATGAAATGCAGAAAGATTTGTTAGTCGAATTGATCCCGAGAGAGAAGTGATTCGGGATCTCAGGGTTATATTCCACGCTGCTTGCGGTGGATTTAGGGTCCAGGGCTTGCCCTGGGGTTCATACCCATTGATTAAATAATAAAATTTATAACCTTATTTTAATCAGAATTCTTCTAAGTTCTTTTGCTTCACTTTCAGTTAGTTGATTCTCAAAAAATTCCCCAAGCTCCTGTTTTGCAGAAAGATGAGCCTTGTTAAACAAAGTTCTCCCGCTATCTGTCAGGGAGATATCAATCTTCCTTCTGTTCTCGGGACAGGTCTCTCTAACTACATATCCCTTTTTCACCAACCTGTCAAGCAACCTGGTAACATCAGGATTGTTTACCAATATCCTTTTTTTTACCTCGTTTGCACATACCGGCACCGGATCATTTTCCATTAAGATATACAGGGCATTTAGCTGGGCATGCGTGAGGTTATATGGCTTGAGGGCCTTTTTTATCCTCTCCTCAATCCAGTTTCCTGTCTTCAGTAAATTGAAATAAGCCAATGCATGTATCGACTCAGAGTTCTCCATTGCTGTTAAATTTTCAAAATTGGTACAAACAACATTTGTTTGGAACGACAAAAATACATAAATTATTTTTCCTGCAAAATTTTTTTTATGGTTGCCTGAGAGATCACAGGCATCTCCAGGATTTTTTGGATAAAATACTGGTTTTTGGCGATACCACTACGTATTTGATACTTTCCGAAATTACCGACCCTGGATGACCATTTACCTGTCCCGCTGTGGGTAAGGCCAGTTTAATGCCTTCTTAAAACTTATAAAATTTTCAGTGCTGTTTTCAAACAAGCATCAAATTCTATTTTTAACCCTTGCTTCATCAACGAAGTTTCGATGGCTTTCAGGGTTGTCACAACTTCATATTTACCTGTTATACCCATGTGACCAACTCTGAAATAGCTGTTTTTTATCTCGGGCAACAAACCGCCTGCCACAATAACTCCTTCTTCCAAAATACCTGAGATTATTGCTGATCCCATCACGTTATCAGGGAAATAGGCTGCAGATAATGTATTGGCAGCAACACGATCGTAAAGCGGAATAATTTTCAACCCCAGGTTTCTCAGACCATCCCGAAAGGCATGACCCACCTTGCTGTGCCGCTCAATACGTTGCTTCATTCCTTCATTCAGTATGAGGTGTAAGCTTTTTTCCAGGGCCAGGATAAGATTTACTGCCGGAGTTCCAAAATAGGAAGGCTTTCGCTGTATATAGGCTTCCATGATGGGCAACCAGTTCCCCCAATCGGCGTAATAATTTGCAACAGGTTTAGAGCGGTTCTTCCACTCCGACATGGCTTTTGGTGAAACAACCAGCAATGCCAGCCCGGGAGGAACGCCAATGGCTTTTTGTGAAGCGGTAAGCACCACATCAATGCCCCAGGCCTCTTGTTGAATCTCTTCACCCGCCACGGAGCAAACACCATCAAGTATTGTGAGCACGTTATACTTTTTACCAAGCGCTCCAATGGGTTTTGGGTCGTTCATCACCGCTGTGGATGTGTCCACATGGGTAAAGGTCATCAACCGAAATTTCTTTTTTTTCAGTGCCGCCTCAATTTCTTCCACTGGAACGATGTCGCCGACAGGTGCTGTGAGTAGCGTTATCTCTGCACCATAGCGTTTTAAAAGATTGGCAAACCGCTGACCAAAATACCCGGTTGAAATTACCAGGGCATGATCGCCCGGTTCAATCAGGTTGGAGCCTGCAATATCCATAGCAAGTGTACCGGTTCCCGCAACAACAAATGGCTGACCTGATGGGCACATCCATACTTCTCTCATCATTTCCAGGCTGTGACCAAAACTCTCGATAAAATCAGGAGCCAAATGACTGGGAGTGGGAACACTCATGGCATCCATAACTACAGCTTCAAACTCTATAGGCCCAGGAATCATTAAAAGTTTTCGTTTCATTCAAAATGGATTTGATGTTATAGTCGTCTAGTATCTTCCTTAGTTCAGCTTTAGTAGTTGCATCAAGTGGAAGAAGGGGTTTACGTGCCGGGCCTCCATACAAGCCGATATAATCCATTGCCGCCTTCAAAGCCGGGACACCCCACCGTTTGGTTACAGCATTGTTGACAGGAATAATTTCCAATTGCAACCTGGTTGCCTCGGCCATATCACCGGCATGAAATGCTTTGTACATAGCAATACATTGCGCAGGGGCAATATTTGCCGAAGCCAGAATACCTCCGCAGGCACCCACACTCATGGCCGGGACAAGGAAACCTGCTGATCCGGCCAGGATCTGAAACTCAGGTTTTACCCGCTTTCTGATGTCTCCCATTTTTGCTACATTTCCTCCGGAATCTTTCAAGCCTGAAATATTTGGATGCTCCGATAGCATGAGCAGAGTGTCTGCATCCATATCCATTCCTGAATTGGCAGGCATATTATAAATAATTACGGGTATCCTTGAACCGTCAGCCACAGCAAAATAATGCTGTTTCAACGCTTCGGGTTTCATCAACCCTTTAAAATAAAAGGGATTCAAAACAAGCGCTGCATCAGCGCCAGCCTTAGCAGCTGCCTGGGTGAGCATGATCGTTTCGCGTGTTGACTGTCCTCCGGTGCCGGCAATCATCAGTTTATCCGGAGTGATGACCTCACGTGCCATTTCATACACCTGAATTTTTTCTGCATCCGACAAATGCACCAGTTCACCGTTGGATCCCAGTACCAAAAAACCACGAAAGTCAAAAGAACTTAATTTTTCGATATTGTCTTTCATCTTATCCAGTGCCAGATTTTCATCCTGATCAAACACACTGGGCAACGGCGGGAAAATTCCATTTAATTGTATCATGTATCAGAAATTTTCACAAAAGTAGGCACTAATCCAGGTCTGGAAAAATGGATTCAGCGGAATAATGGATATTTTGCCTTTGAAGTAAAAAGAATATTCCCAATATAACTCAGATTTATCCCTGGAATCCCTATTATGTGATCCCTGATGCGTTTTTTTCCGGATTCAACCATCAACAGCAAGATCACACTTGGTTGGCTGATTTCCGTCATCATTTTTTACAATACTTTTATAATTGTTACCAATTCGTTTTTCCTGGTACACATCCATCTGTTTTCAGAATCAAAAATTATATGCAACCGAAACTCCTGTCATTTGCGGGGTTGATTTCAGGGTCATGGAGAATCCCTTTTCCTTTTTATATATTGAGAGATTCGATGAATTTACGATCGCTATAAGACCTCCAGAGATAAATAATCCCGAACCCATGGCCAGTCCCATGACACTGAAAACACCCCCCAGTACCACATTTGCGTCGTGATTTTTGGCATTGACAGTGCTGGTCCAACCGATCACCCCGGCAATGGTAAGTACTGCTCCGGTTCCCATCATGATACCTCCTGTACTGATCCTTCGTTTGTAATTCAGATAGGATTTATCCGTTGGAAGTGGAGTGACGTGCTGACCAGGTTTATACTTTTCAGAGTACTTTAAAGGAGTGATCTCCGCCACCCGTTCCAACGATTCGGAATAGATAGCACCAGGATGTTCATAGTTGAGGTATTTTACGCTATCCTGGGTAAGGTCGACAATATTTACTTTCAACGAAGATCCGTTTGTAAATGTGATCAGTTGCTGGGAGCGAGTCACCAACGAACCGGAGAGAATGGCTGTGCAAAAAATGACACCTGTGATGATACGGATGATTGATGCTGTTTTCATGGCTTTTGTGTTTTTTGGATATGGCTCAAAAGTAAACACGGATGATTGGATGGTGAAACTGAAAAACGAGCAGGAGGGATCCAACGTTGCAACAAATACTTTCGGGAAAAGGTTGGTTACGTCTTATTGGGATTCTAGACGGAAGTCATTTGTGAAAAGGGAAGTTTCAACATCCTTTTTGTGAAAAATGCAAAATCATCCGGCGTGTTTTGCAGAATTTAAGAAAATTAATGAGATTTCATACCTGCACTTTGATGATGCCGGGGCTCTCTGCATACAGTATCGCTTAATTAAATTAGGATTTTACATCATATTGATATATCTTTATATGCTGTAAAGAACCACATGGATTCATTAAAACAACCGTTGCCATGGATGACTTAAAAGAAATTATCAGACAGTTCATTATAGACGAATATGTTGAAGATGATTCTGAAATACAATACGATACCCCTCTGATCTCTGGAGGTATAGTCGATTCATTCTCGATGGTATCTTTGAAAATGTTCCTGGAAAGAAATCACAGCATCTCAATCCCCGACAGCAAAGCTACAGTTGAGACGTTTGATACTGTAAATAAAATCTATGCACTCGCAAAGGAGTATATGGTCTGAAAAAATTGATTCCATCCCCGAAGAACGGAGTCACTTCTATTACTTCCCCTTCTTTTTTCCTTCACCCTTTGTAATACTGCCTTCGGGTTTCTGATTCTTCCGGCTGATTGTGTGCTTATTTGTAGGAATGACAGTTCTTACCAAACCGCTCTGAATGGTCTTCCAGATATAGTTTATGATCCCCTTGTTTTTGTCACGTTCGTATCCAATCTCAACGGTCTTGAGCGGTTTCCCGGGAATAGGGTTGTTTGATACTGCCACCCAGTTAGCGACAGCCGACAGGAATCCTTTCTCTTTTCCCGGTTCTTTCTTTAGTAATTCCACATCCAGGTCGTGGAACAGAAATTCCATCCACCCTTTGGATACATTGTCATCAGCGTTGAAGAAAAATGTCATCCTGTCTACTTTCCCGCCATTGAATCGTATGTTGAGGGATGGCTCCAGCATCTCATTCAGTGGTTTGATTTGCATGGCCCCTATGCTACCGGAACAGGTGAAGTTGTGAAGGTCGCCCGTCAGAGGAAGGATCAGTTCCGCTTTCATAAGCCCTTCGCCCATCACCTGTGCCTGGATAAACGCATTCATGACATGGTCAATCGTATCGTTTGTCTGGTTTGTAAGATCATACATCTGAAGACTGAATTTTTCCAGGGATATTGTCCCTGACACCGGATGCTCAGCGGCCAGTTCGCCATAGGTAATGGTTGAATTGCTGACTGCCACCGTATCTATCAATATCGGTACTGGGATCTTCAGGAATGATTCATTGTAAAAAAGCGGAAACCGGTTCGTGTTGAAGGGGACATTCTTATCACGATAGATGTCCGCTTCGAGATTGTCGATCAAGATGGCTGAGATCTCCAGGGTCCCTTCTGCAAGGAACCGGGCAATACCGATGCCGCTGATCATAACCTGACCGATCTTTACATCAAACCGGTCATTCTGGAACTTCAGTTTTCGGGAAAATTCCTTTTTATCATATTTTGGCATCATCCTGAAACCATTAAGTACGATCAAAGAATCACCTTTATCAAAGGAGAATTCTTTCAGGCTCAGATCATAAAGTCCTGTTTCTGAATACAGGTCTATGTTGGAAAGGTTCAGGTTAACAGCCCCGTATGTAAAGCCAACCGGTTCCTGCCGGTTGTTTCTTACAAGTGATATGGATTGGGCAACCAATCTGATGTCATTTGCCTTCGCCAGGATCGTTGTGTCATGGATGAGTTTGAAAAATCCACCTGAAAATATGATCTTTTCCAGAAAAACATGTGTGAGCAACGGGGAGCCTTCTTTTCCGGCCTTTTTGATCTTTTCCTCCCGCACAACACCTTCCACCTTCTCGGGCAGAAGTACCTTCACATCCGGATTTTCTATCACCAGATCTTTGATTCTTAGGGTCTTGTCAAATAGCATCTGCCAGAGGCTGAATCCGGTAAGTTTGATCTCCCCCACAAGTATCTCCATCCTGAGATCTTTCCCTGACAAGGTGGAATCAGGAAACATACTGGCATCTTTGAGGATGATTGAACTTTTAAACAGGTTTACACGGATCTTTTGGTACTCGATGTTATGCCCCATCGGTTTCGTCACTTCAAGTAAAGAACGGACATACGGGTCGATTACCCTGTCGGCATACCATCCCAGAAAAACGAAGGCACCCAGGAAAATTGCCAGCAAAGGCAATAATACATACAAAAGCAGTTTTTTCTTTTTCATAGCGGAATGTTATTAAAAACCTGATTAAGTGAATAGCGGTTGACTAATCCGGGTCACTTGGCCGCTTGTGCCCGAACAATCCTTTTTCTTTGATCTCTTTTTCAATATAGTTGGGTACCATCTCTTCCCAGCCCGGTTCACCTTCACGGATCATTCTCAAAACATTGGCGGAGCTGATGTACAACCACTCCGTTTTGACGTTTGTAATGTCAATGATCTTCCTGTTTGTGACAAGGTATTGATACAAGCCCTGCTGCTCCTTTGACAGGAGGATATCTTTTGACGTCAGGAGTTCGCCTGAAGCTTCCCGGGTATCAATGGAAACCGATGAAATGGTCGGGTAAATATAAACCTTCATGTTATCCACAAAGATCTGCCCGAACGCCTCAAGAATCCCCCCCTTTAGATCGGTATAGTATTTTTCATTGATGATATTCATAAATGCCGGCACACCAATGACAATCCTCAGGTTCTTTAAGGCAAACCTTGAAAAATAGCTGACAAGCTTGTAATATTCCTTGAATTTTGAGATCATTACATTTTGTCCCATGCCATTTAAAAGGTCGACACGTTCCAGGAAATCGCGTTCATCTATCTCCCCTTTTCGCAACAGGTTGTTGACGGAAATTTCGCATAAAGGCATCGTATTGTCCCGGTCATAATCTTCATCCCGCTTGAAGATGCGGTAGCTGGACTTCAACATATCAAATCCGACATTATGAATAGGCCGGAAAGATCCCCGGAAAAGGAGCACATTCTTTTTATAGAGCATATCGGAGGGTTGCTGCACTTCTCCTTTCCGGTCGAATATCATGGCTGACGTCATACCGTTCTTTACCAGCTGGACACCCAGTAAACGATTGTCAACATAGTTAAGATCGGGCCCGCGCATCCGCATCATTGTTATCTCTATCCGGTCATTGGAGATGTTATCCATCAGAGAGAGGATGAAATCAACCGGATTATTGATGAAATTATAACAGGCGAAAATCAGGTTGACTCCCAGTATTCCAAGGGTCTGTTGCTGGAGGAGAGTGTCCTGTTCAAGAAGGTTTACATGAAAAATCACTTCGTTTGGATCTGTTCCGGGATTGCACTGGAAGCGCATCCCCATCCAGCCATGACTGTAGTTATCCTTATTAAAATTCAGGGTGGCCACCGTATTTGCAAAAGCAAAATATCGGGTAGCAATATCCCGCTTGTCAGAGAGAATGCTGACCAACTCATTGTATTCGGCATCCAGCATTTTGCAAAGCCTTCCCTCAGACACATATTTGCCTGGTTTATTATGATTGTAGAGCCTGTCGCTGAACAATTTATCGTAAGCAGAAATGGATTTTGCGATGGTCCCTGATGCCCCTCCTGCCTGAAAAAAATTACGGGCAACCTCCTGTCCTCCCCCAATCTCTGCGATGGTGCCATAGATCGACAGATCAAGGTTGATAACCAGGGCTTTACGCGTGGTGCTGAGAGGCTCTTTGTCCATATTTCACAAATTTAAAAGAAAATCATCCAGTATTGCTTGTTTTGCCTTTAGTTGACTTAATTATATTTCTTGAGAATACCTTACTCCTAAATTTATACGAAAAATGAAGAGAACGCTATTTTTCCTGCTTCTGTTTGGTCTCCCGTTCGTGACATTCGCCCAGTTTGCCTTTGCTCCTGAATTCATCCCAGGAAATAGGAAGCTGACAGACCTTTCAAATCCGGCTAACTTTACAGTGATCGGAACGGGTCCAACCCAGCTTGGAGCCTCAGACTTTGGAGCCGATGGCATTTTGTATGGATTAAGTACCGGCACCAACAAACTTTATCAGATCGACACGACGAACGCAAGTTCAGTGGAAATAGGCACGGTGCTGCCTCCCGGGGGAAACCAATGAACAGGAGCGCATCAGATAACTGTCAGTTGGGAAGTTGTCGAACCAGGCCTTTTAGTAGTCACTGAAGATAATGGAGATTGTTTGCAAACGAGTGATCCATATGAAGTAACGGTCGATGACTGCACCGGTTTGAGCGAATGGAGGTCAGAAGAAGGAATAACAATATATCCAAATTAGGTTATTTTGGGAGCTTTCAGGTTACCGATGACCTTGAACAGGATTTATCATTATATTTTACAAATATTGCAGAGGGAGAAATCAGTTGGGCCAGCTCAAAAAAGATCAGGGCAATGCTGAAAATGATTGATGAGATAGAAAGTACAGGAGACGCGATCTTTGCAATGTCAAAAGTAGTCAGTCGGATCAAAGAGAAGAAAATTAAATTAAACCAGCACCAGAACGAATCCATGGAGGAGAGGATTGACTCCTTCTCCAGGGATTTACCGAGATGAACCGAAGCCTTGACAAGGGATTCAGTGAAGTAATACAGAAAAGGCAGATATTTTGGAAGCGCAGATCAATGAAAAAAGAGACCAGATCAGGCAACCCCCGTGGAGGGCCTGAAAGAGAAGAAGTACAAGCACAAGACAGGAGCCTGTTAAGCGGACCTGTTTTCGCTCAGTGAGCGAATCGATGGTTACATCCTGAATGTTAGTGAGGCTTTTAAAGAATACCAGGAGACTGCGTGAGGCATTCCTCTACCGCCATTTCCTGCTTCCGGACTTGGTTGAGCCGCCGTAAAAAATCATGATGCCCAGGATAAATCCAAGGTTATATGGCCAGCCGGTGTTATTTGCCTCATAGATTCCCACATCATTATTAAACAGGCTGACAAAGAAGGTTATCAGGGAGATGAAACCATGCCAGAGGCCCATCCAGAAGCCGGCAGGGTCAACGTCAAATTTTATATTTCCCGGCGCACAGGAAGCCAGGATCAATACCGCAATGATGAAAAGCGGCATCCAACTTGTTAATCTGGAATATTTCATGATCAGGGGTTTAGGGATGAGCGAATGTAAGAAAATACTTTTGTAAATCTGCAAAGAAGTTTTATCTCCGCGGAAGTTGAATTACCTCTTCACTGCCTTGATCACCAGCACTACCACCAACAGGAGCAGGACAACTCCGGCGATTCCAAATGCCCAGTTGTTAACCACCCTCGACTCAACGGTCATTTCGTATTCTTTGAAAAGGAAATTGAGTGGCTGGATTTCCCATCCCACCTGGTTTCCTTTCAGCATCAGCGAATTGGTTTCGATGATCAGACCGGGCATCTCCACGGTTTCGGGATACGATTCCATCAGGAAAAGGTTATCAAAAATGGCAACTTTCCGGTTAAAATCAGTAAAAAGATCCGGGTTCGCCTCCCGCAATTTTCCGATCGCCGGATTTCCGGTCCAGTTACAAAAGGAATCAATGAATTTTTCAGGTTCATTGAATTCCCATGCCTCGACGTACCGCTCAATGCTGTCGTGAAACCTGTCAACCTCACCGGGAAGGAGCGTTAGATCGTTCAGATTTATTATACCTTCTTTCAGGATATGTTCAAATTCTGCGGTGACAGAAGCCTCGAGAAACAACATTGCCTTCTCTTCTACCGCATCAAACCGGGTACTATCGCTAGGACTGATAATACTTTTTTGTCCGGATAACCACAGCAGGTCATCGGATGTCAGGTAATCCTGGTATGGGAGGAAAGTAAATGGATTGGAGGGCTGAAAAACTTCCCTGAATCCAAGATATGAATAGAAAAAACCAAATCTCCGGGTTACCGAGATCTGCCGGTCCAGACTTTTCCGCCAGCTCGTGTCCATAGCTAGCTCTGTCATCAATTCATCACTGTTTCTGAATGTTTTAGTATATGTAAGGATATAGTTATCGTTCTTTTCAGGATCTCCGGTCGAATCTTTGACAGCCACCTTTGTCCATGTGGAATCAACTGGATAAGGCAGGTCTCCCTTGAAAACAGAGGAAGAGTCTCCAGTAATACGAATGATCCGGGTGAACGAACCATCGCGGTTCACTTTCGTGGTGAACGTAATCTCACGGCATCCACAGAAGAAAAGGAGAGCTGAGAAGAGAATTATAAGGATCTTATATGGTTTCATGGAACGAGGGTTTTTAATGGTTCAACATGTTGATTCTGGGAGAAGTACTCATGAGCTTCAAGCAGTTTCAGACGGCCGGGAAATTGTCGCCTGAGAGTTGCGACGTCAATGCCTCTTTTAAGCATCCGCCTCGGGAGGGTGTTGACGGGTTCAATCCTGATGGAAGCAGTATGTTGTTCAAGGACATTCATCTTCTTGAGAACCATGAACTCTTCTGCTCCAAAAAGAATCAGAAGGCAGACAGAGGCCGCAGTTAGCAACCGTTGTGCATAGATCAGATAACGGATACGGGAGGCTTGCGGAAATACGGTTTGCGATTTCCCAAGCGGAAGGTTCCTGATCGAATTCATTACTTTTTCAGGAATCTCATCAGGATCACTCAACCGGGGTTCATTTTTTTGTAAACTGTCAACAATATGACCGAATAAACCGTTGGGATCCTTTTTTTGGTCATTTTTCATAATTGCCTCCTTTCCAGGAGAAACAACCGGTCTATCTTATTCCGGATCGACCTCCTGGCATGATGAAGATTGCTTTTTACAGTTGTATCAGACAAACCCAGGACTTCCTGCACTTCTGATGAGTCCATTCCCTGGATATCACGAAGAATAAAGACCAGCCGTTGCTTTTCAGGAAGCGCGGAAGCCATCAACCTGATGATCTGGGCTATCTCTTTGTTATCCATTTTGAGATCCGGGCCCGAATCAACTATTTTTTCAATTATTTCTGAATAATTCTCCATTTTGACTTCCTTCATTTGCCTGATCTTGCGATAACGGTCGATTGCACAATTAGACATGATCCGGTTCATCCAGGAAGAGAACTTATTTCCGGGATGATAGGTTCCTATGTGTTGCCAGATTTTGATAAAGCCTTCCTGCACGGCATCTTTGGCTTCATCCTCATCACCCAGGATCCTGAATGTCAATGTGAAGGCCTGGTGTTGATAAAACCTGACCAGCTCACGGAAGGCAGTCTGATCTCCCTTAATGATCCGTGGAATTATTTCCTGCAACTTTTCCTGCATTCGGTTTTCAGTCTCTTAAATCAATACGTTAAAAATCCCCGGAAGTAAAATTAGGGATAATAACCAATTATCTTTTTTCAAATTAATGCTGTTACTTTGCAAAAAAAAGGCCTCAAAAACGATTAACAGCTGTGCGATTTTTTCTTGTTTTAATATACTTTCTCGCTGGTATTCAAATCTTTGCACAATCTTGGGATTTCATTAAGGAGCGAGACGGAATAAAGATTTATACCCGTAACGAAAAAGGAAGCGCGTTAAAATCCTTCAAAGGGGTAATGGAAGTAAACTCTACCATGGAGATGATCGGAACGGTGGTTGGTAATGTGAAAAATTTTGACTGGTGGGACGAAGATATCAAAGAACTCCAGGTAATTGCCAATGAAGATAATGTATTCACTCAGTATTACCTGATCTATGATGTTCCATGGCCTCTTCAGGATCGTGATTTATGTGCCGATGCACGGGTCACAATAGATTCTTCCAGCGGAAAAAAAATTATTTATGCCACACCTTTATTTGGTGTGATCCCGGAGAAAACTGACATGGTGAGGATAAAAAACTACTGGCAGCGATGGACCATTGAACCTCTTCACAACGGGATGAAACGCCTCATCCTGGAAGGATTTGTTGATCCAGGCGGGATCGTTCCTGCCTGGCTTTACAACATGGTGATCACCGACACGCCGTTGAACTTAATGGGAGAGGTGAAGAAAAGGGTGGAACTCCCGAGAGATTAATCCCTATTTCCTGTACATTACAGTTTGACATGTTTGGCCATTTACAGAGGGTTGATCAATCTGACTGTCAATCCGATAAACATTATAAAATTCTCGATAAACTTGGTTCGTCCGTTAAAAAGTACAATTTCCCGGGATATCGGTTAATTAACCGGCTTTAAAGAATAAAGTTGGAAAACAGGCATATATGGAGACATCTTTGCTTTACAATAATTTTCAGTACTGTGAATTTTTAAAAAGCAAAGCCATGAAAAAGATCCTCATTACCAGTATTGCGCTCCTTTTCGGTTGTGCAGTTTTTGCACAGAGCGCAGGCGAACACCCGCAATTTCCTTACGCTTCCTATAAATGTGAATTGATGAATCCTGATGCATATCCGCAGTTTCCATATGCATCTTATTACTGGGAAGAGATGAACAGCGACGCCTTTCCGCCATCTGTCTATTCTACCAGCAAAGAAATCAATACAACGCCCCCTGCCCAGGGACCCAATTCTCCGACAACAAAGTACAAGGCGGAAATGATGAAGCCGGATTATCCAAGCTACCCTCCAAGTGCTTCACCTTATAAGAAGAAGATGTTGCCCTACTAAACAAAAAGCTGACAGTTACTACATTTTAACTCAAAAAGAGGTTGTCTCTAAAGATTGAGACAACCTCTTTTTTCATTACAGTTTCCTGCCTGCGTTAACAATTAATTAATATTAAGGTAATATCTCCTTAACCTTCAGGTGGAATCCTTGCCATACTTTTGCATCAACAAAAACCTGAAACCATGATTAAAAATTTACAAAACACGAATGTTTTGGTGGCTGTGCTTTGCCTTGTAAGCTGTTTCCCAGTATCGGAGATTCTCGCCCAAGCCAAAAATGACACCATCAAGCAGGAAGTCATTACCCTTCGTGACAAGATAACAGGGGTTGAGGAACGGCTTGCTACTGCAGAAAACAGCCTGGAGAAACTTACAAAAATTAATCTGTCAGGGTATATCCAGGCTCAATGGATGCATTTTGAAGATCCTTCTGTTTACCCGAATAACACGTTTACCATCCGCCGGGCCCGCATTAAGGTTCAGTACAAACCGGCGGAAGGTGTAATTTTTGTCCTGCAACCTGATTTTTTTACCGGCGGTGCAACTTTGAAGGATGCTTATGTAGAGTTGCATGACCCGTGGTTAAAGACCTTCTCCCTCACAGCGGGTCAGTTCAACAGGCCGAACTATGAGGTGGAATACTCATCCAGCAAGCGCGAAGTTCCGGAGAGATCCAGGGTCATCAGAAGGTTGTACCCGGGAGAACGGGGTGTGGGAGCTAAGCTTGAAGTAACCCCGCCAACCGTTCCGCTGAAATTCCAGTTTGCAGTACTGAATGGAAACGCATTTATGGTGATCGACGACATCTATGGAGAAAACATCAATCCGTGGGCTGTCGATTTCGACCCGTTTAAAGATATCATGGGCCGTTTGACATACAACTTCAAGTTGGGAAATTTTGGAGGACTCGATGTTGGGGTGAACGGATATTATGGCTGGATCAAATCGAATTCAACAACCGTGCTGAACAGTGATTACACGCTGGATAAAAATGTTACCATCGGTCAGAGTGTAACCCGCCACTGGGTTGGAGGAGAGATGCAGCTTTACATGGATATCCTGGGTGGGATGGCCATCAAAGCAGAATACATGATGGGGATCAATGCCTACCCTGGTGCTGTTGGAAGCTTTTCGGTACAGGACCCGATGGAAACCACCCTGGCCAATGATACCCTCACGATGACAAATATGATAACCAATACGAACCAGATCAACCCCACAATTCGCCGCAATTTCATGGGCGGATATGTTTACCTGATCAAAAATATTGGCAAGCGCAATCAGTTTGCATTCAGGTGGGATTTCTTCGATCCTAACACAAAACTGGGCAAAGAAGAGATCGGAGTGGTTAAATATGATAACAGTTCATCTGATGTGGTTACCAATAAAACCATTGATGGGACAAACCCGGTCATCGTTTTGAATAATGTCACCAACAATGTAATCAAAAATACCCTGAAAAGCGGAAGCTCCGATATTACTTATCATACCCTCACGTTTGCCTGGAACTATTTCTTTACGGATAACCTTAAAATCCAGGTAGCCTATGAGATGCCTTTCAATGAAAAGGTAGCTTTTGATGCTTCAGGGAATTCAAACCTTGTCAAGAAATATACTGTCAACGATCAGACCGTCTACAATGACTACAGCCGGATCTTCCCGCAAAATATATTCACCCTGCGACTGCAGGCAAAATTTTAATTACCCGCCCCAATACCCACCCATTCCAAGTGAATCGAAACAAACCGTGTGGGCTGGTTTGGGTTCTAAACCAAAAATCAATGAAAAAAACAAGAAAATTAATTGACATCCTGGCAGTTCTTGCAATTGCCCTTTCCGGTCTTGCCTTTACTCCGGCGCCCAAAAAGATTACAGTTAAAGGATCCGACACTATGGTGATTTTATCACAGAAGTGGGCGGAAGTGTTCATGAAGAGTCATCCCGACATCATAATTCAGGTGACCGGTGGCGGATCAGGAACAGGTATCTCAGCGTTGATCAACGGTGCTACAGATATTTGCAATGCGAGCCGGCCGATGAAGAAATCCGAAATCGAGAAGCTGAAAGAGCGCTACAATACACTTGGCGTTGAAATACCTTGTGCCAAAGACGGCATTACGGTGTACCTCAACAGTACGAATTCTGTAAGCGAACTTTCACTCCAGCAATTGAGTGATATATTTTCAGGAAAAGTAACCAACTGGAAAATGGTTGGAGGAAAAGATGCTCCGATCAAACTGTATGGCAGGGAGAACAGCTCCGGTACATATGTCTTCTTCCAGGAAGAGGTGGTAAAAGGGGATTTTGCTTCGAGTTGCCAGACCTTGCCCGGAACTGCGGCTGTCGTGAATGCCGTGATGAAAGATGTCAACGGGATTGGATATGGCGGAGCGGGTTATGCCGAAGGGATCAAGATATGCAAGGTAAAGAAGGATGCAGGCAGTCCTGGTTATGAAGCCAGTGCCGAAAATATTAAAAAGGGTCTTTATCCTATCAGCCGTTATCTCTACATGTACACAACAAACCGTCCTGCCGGAGAGATCAAGGAATTTATTGATTGGACCCTATCCCCTGAAGGACAAAAAATGGTAACTGAGGTCGGGTACTTCCCGGTCAGGTAATTATGAATCAGCAAGGTTTTACCAGGGAGTCTCTGAGAAAGAAGTTCAGGCTATCTGAGTATCTTTCTCAGAGAATTATTACCGGGGTTGCCTTTCTCTCCATTACGATCATTGTTCTGATCTTTTTCTTCGTCTTTAAAGAGACGCTTCCTGTTTTTCAGCAATCCGATTTACGTTCGGAAATTCCCGGCGAAGAGCTTGTTCAGGAACAGTATGGGGTATATTCTGAACCGGAAACATCGACTGACAGGCCGGAAGTTTATGGAATAGAGCTGGATTCAGCCTTACTTGGAAGCCGTGATTACGGAGCGGAAGGGACGACATCAGAGAATGAACGGGTAACGGTAAAGGGGTTATTTGGAGACGAATGGTACCCGGTTTCTTCTAACCCACGCTATGGCTTGGTGCCATTGTTTGTTGGAACCATCAAAATCACGATCATATCCATCCTCTTCGCCGCTCCCATTGCTATCCTTGCAGCTCTCTTTTCAGCCGCTTTTGCACCAACCTGGTTGCGCGAATGGATCAAGCCTGCTATCGAGCTGTTGGCTGGATTCCCATCTGTCGTAATAGGTTTTTTTGCCCTGATGGTGATGGCCACCGTTTTACAGGATTTGTTCGGGTATGAAACCCGCCTGAACGCATTTGTGGGAGGTATTGCTATGGGACTGGCTGCCATTCCGATAATCTTCACAATCACTGAAGATGCTCTGACTGCCATTCCAGCGTCCTACAAGGAAGCAAGCCTCGCTTTGGGCGCCACCAAATGGCAGACGGCTCTTTTTGTCACATTGCCCGCAGCTACCCCCGGAATTTTTGCTGCAATCCTTTTGGGTATCGGCAGGGTGTTCGGAGAGACCATGATAGCCCTGATGGCTACCGGAAACGCAGCACTGATTTCGGCCAATCCGTTCGAATCGGTACGTACACTTGCTGCAACCATTGGCGCTGAAATGGCTGAAGTTGTATTTGGCGATACACATTACGGAGTATTATTCCTCATAGGCTCCTTATTGTTCGTATTTACCTTTTCCCTGAATGCACTTGCTGAATTCTATGTGAAAGGACGGCTTATGAAAAGGATACAAGGGAAGATCGCATGAAAAGCAGAAGAAAGATCACCGGAGGAATTGTGGTTGGGGCCTCGGCTTTTTCGGCCATAGCTATCATTGCCATCATAATAGTCATCCTGGTAATCGTTGTCATCGGGGGGAAGGATCGCCTCTCCTGGGAATTCCTTACGGCCTTCCCGGAAAACGGTATGACGGAGGGAGGAATATTTCCGGCTATTTATGGTACTGCTCTGATGGTGATCATCATGTCGATAGCTGCAGTCCCGTTTGGGGCTATCACCGCCATATACTTAACAGAGTATGCCAGTGAAAAATCGATCTTCGCCCAAACTATCAGGTTTGCCGTAAGAACCCTTGCAACGGTGCCCTCCATCATCTTCGGACTGTTCGGACTTGGATTTTTCATTAAGTTTGTGGGAGGAGAGATGGATTCCATATTCCTTGGCGGCGAATTACGGTGGGCCCAACCCAACATCCTTTGGGCA
>Ga0172369_10001856_pt1 | contig 29877 bp, 28 predicted proteins | sample LakKiv25m_FD_114539 | JGI IMG/M metagenome (GOLD analysis project Ga0172369, IMG submission 114539) | Freshwater microbial communities from Kabuno Bay, South-Kivu, Congo - kab_022012_11.25m | ecosystem: Environmental > Aquatic > Freshwater > Lake | place: Democratic Republic of the Congo...
ATATCGGCGCCACCCACGAATTTTCGCTGGTGGATGAAAAAGCCACCGGCATCAGTACTTCCGAAAGTAAATAAAACCGATGGCTGAAAAGCGGTGCAAATTTCTTCTTTTGTCGCTTTTTCCTCGTTCAAGGCAGCGCGTCAGCGCTGCCTGCCAATATCACGGACAGCCAAAAGCAGGCAAAAAAAGCCTTCCTGCATTTCCAAAACTGAGCATGGAAAGCCATCTTTCAGGGGACTTCAGCCATAAATTGAATTCCTCAAACGCCTTTCTCATCAATTCCTTGAATCCAGCAATTGTCACGTGCTCGTCAGAAGTTGAGAAATTGAAAAATAGGTTTATCCACACCCACAAGTTGTAGAGAAGGACGCTCACCACAAAGAACAGGTAGCGCACCTCAGCAGTCTTGCACGTCGTGGGAATTCTAAACTTGTCTTCACTTCTGTGGGCAGTTTCAATTCCCCACCTCATTCCATATAGGCGTGAGAGGATTTCAACTTCCTTGTCAAACCTGCCCTTTGGCAGGTTTGTGAGATAGCCGTATTTGTGCTCACCTTCCTGCAGGACAACAAGCTGCGTTGATATTTCCTCGCCGCTTTTGTTGGCAATCCTCCAGTCGTCGCAGTATGCAGGAAGCTCCTTTCCCTCGATGTGCTTCCTGAATTTTGCATCCTGGTCGGCAGGGATTATGTACCTGTATTTCTCCCCTATCAGCGCAAGTGCATCTGTGAAGTTGAACTCCCTGTCGAGAAGAAGCAGATGGACGCGGATACCAAGCTCATCAATTTTCATCAGCGCCTTGTTGAGGAGCCACAGCGTCTCCTTCCGGTCCATCATCGGGTAAGCCCAGACAAAGAACCTGCCCTCTGGGGTGACAATGTTCACAGTCATGTACTTGAAGGCATAATTGCTGCCGTTCTTGTGTTTTGTCCCAACAACGCCCACAGTGCCTTTCTCCCCGTAAAACATCTCATCCGTGAAGTCTATTGCCACGTAGAAGCCCCAGCCGCCGAAGCGGCGGCGCAGCAGCTTGATGTCGCGCTTTTTCACAAAGGAATTGAGCATCAATTCTGCAGATTCTACTGAAACCTTGTTGTTCAGGTGGTGGTACAACGCATCAGAGGTGAAATTGCGTTCATTCTGTGCCCTTTCTTCAGGAGAATGCCCATAAAATGCTGCAGTTATCAAAAGCGCAAGCAGCACTGACTGCTGAAGCAGGCAGTTTTTTCTCATGCCAAGGAGATGGTATTGCTGCATCTTCATTGCCTGCTGCAGCAAAACAGCAGGTATTTTATCTTCAAATGCCCTTCTCATGCCCGTCGCTTCCATCTGCCTTCTGGAGTTGGTCAGACTCTCTTTCAGGAGGCAGATGGCGACTTTTCACAGGCTGTCGCTAAATATGTTCGGAAGGACTGTGGCATAAAAAGTGTTTTATTACATCCCATTCCAATGGTCAATACGAGGTAGGTTCATCTGGGAAAATACTATATTACCACGGCAATCCCCTATGTCAACGCAGCACCGCACCTGGGGCATGTGCTGGAGTTCATACAAACTGATGCGATTGCGCGCTACCAGCGGCTGCTCGGCAATGATGTTGCGCTGGTGACTGGCGCTGACGAGAACAGCCTGAAAAACGTGCAGGCCGCCGAAAAGCTAGGCATCAGCGTGGAGCAGCTTTGCAGCAAGAACTCAACCATCTTCGAGCAAACCGCGCGCAGCGTGGGGCTGTCCTACACCAGCTTCCAAAGGACTTCGGACAAGCAAAAGCACTGGCCCGGCGTGCAGCGCGTCTGGGAGCTTTGCAGCAAGCGCGGCGACATTTACAAGAAATCATACCGCGGGCTTTACTGCGTGGGCTGCGAGGCGTTCTATGAGCCTGACGAGCTTCCAGGCGGAATCTGCCCTGAGCACAAGACCAAGCCCGAGGAGATAGAGGAGGAGAATTACTTTTTCAGGCTGTCAAAATACCAGCAGGAGCTGGAGCGGCTCATCGAGTCAGGCGAGCTTGGGGTGCTGCCTGAAACGCGCAAGAACGAGGTGCTAAGCTTTATCCGCGGCGGCCTGAAGGACTTTTCCATTTCCCGCTCGGTTGCGCGGGCAAAGGACTGGGGCGTTCCTGTGCCAGGCGACGCCAGCCAGCTCGAGTATGTGTGGTTCGACGCGCTGGGCACCTACATAACTGGAATTGGCTATGGCACTGATGAGAAAAAATTCGCTGCGTTCTGGCCAGCCGACGCGCACGTGATTGGCAAGGGAATACTGCGCTTCCATGCAGTATATTGGCCCGCCATGCTGCTCTCAGCCGGCTTGCCCCTTCCCAAGATGGTATTTGTGCACGGCTACATCACGGTGGAAGGCCAGAAAATGAGCAAGTCGCTTGGCAACATCGTGGACCCGAATCACCTTATCGGCAAGTACGGCATTGACCCGCTGCGCTACTGCCTGCTTTCCTCAGTGCCAACATTTGAGGACGGGGATTTTTCGGAAAAAACGCTTATTGAAACCAACAACAACGAGCTTCTCGCAAACATCGGCAACCTGGTGAACAGGACGCTGGTTTTTGCAGGCAGGGAGTTTGAAGGCAAGGTCCCGCAGCCTGAATTCTGCGCAGACGACAGGAAGTTCATGGAGGAGCAGAACGCAAGGCTTTCCGATGTGGGTGCGCTGCTTGGCAAGCTGCAGCTCAAAGACGCGCTTCACCTGGCAATGCACTGCGGCAAGGAAGCAAATGCCTATTTCCAGAAAAACGAGCCTTGGAAGTCTGCAAAAGAGGACAGGGCAAAGTGCGCAGCGTCCATATACGTTCTCTTGCACCAGGTCAAGGACCTGGCAATCGCGCTTGAGCCATTCATCCCGCACACCAGCGCAGCGATTTTCAAGCAGCTCAACATTGCTCCCCAGAAGTGGGATGACATTGGCAAGCTTTCACTGCCAGCGGGGCACACCCTGGGCGCGCCGGAGATACTTTTCAAGAAAATCGAGAGGGAAAAGCCGGCGCAGGCAGTCGCAAAGCCGGTGCAGGCGCCGCCCGGGCCGATTGCGGCATCTGCAATTGACTTTGAGGTCGGCAAGATTTCAGCAATCATCCGCCACCCAAACGCGGAGAAGCTTTACGTGGAAAGGGTGCAGATGGGCGACGGCTTCAGGCAGGTGGTCTCAGGGCTGGTGCCGTACCTTAAGGAGGAAGAATTGCTCGGAAAGCTCGTAATCATAGTGAAAAACATGAAGACTGCTAACCTGCGCGGCGTGGAGTCACAAGGCATGCTGCTTGCATGTGAAAAGGATGGCGTGCTTGAAGTGCTTTCGCCTGTTGGGGCAAAGCCTGGCGACAAAGTGGTCATCGAGGGCGAAACGACAAAAATCCTGGGCCAAATCACAATTGACCAGTTCGCATCTGTGAAGCTCGAGGTTAAGGCGCATGAAGCGCTTGCCGATGGCAAGAGGATGCTGGTGAACGGCGCGCCCATAAAGACTGAGAAAGTTGCCGAAGGCAAGGTAAAATAGGCAGATTTATAATCACCTCATTACATATTTAACAACATGCATATGGCGCCTGGAAAGCAATTCACCATCACTATAAGGAAGAATTTCAACTTAGGCAAACCCATAACCTTCAGCGGAAGGAGGGCACCCGAATTTGCGGGAAAGCTTCTTGAGAACGCCATTGCCATGAACCTCGGCTCAAAGGCTGAGAAGGCGAAGATGCTGAATGCGCTTTCTGATGCAATAAGCAATGCGGAGGCTCTCCTGGCTGCCCCGCAAGATGGCAAAGGTGAGGTTGCAAAGAAGCTTGGCAAACGCCTGTACGAGTTCAATACATCTTCCCAGCAACTGCGCAACAAGCTGCTTTCCGGGCCCATGCCAAATGAGGGGGTTTATGCAAACGCAGCCAAGCAGATCATAATCGGTGAGCATATAACAAACACGCTCGAGAAAATTTACTATTTTGGCCTTGAGCTCGTGGGCGCATCGGATAGGGAAGATAGCAGGATGGCAGAAAAATGGCTCCATAGGATGAAGTGCGGGCAGGAAAGGATTGCAAAGCTGTCGCTCATGCTGGACGGGCTGTCGCAAGGCAGCATCTGGGAAATCAAGGCGCTTGCCGAGAACACATGCACGCGCGCAGCGCTTAATATTGCAAAGGCAAGCAATGCTGCGGAAACTGATAGGCTGCGCGCCTCTGCATCTTACCTCCGGGCCCTGAATGGCGAAGTTGCGTTTATCCTTGAAACGCTTGTGCCCCTGCTTCGGGAAATCCGGGTTGCGCCTGTTGAGAAGATTGCGAAAAACGGAGCGGGCTATGGGAAAGCGCTTGCCGCGCATGTGGCTGCAATACGGGGCGCAATCGAGAATGAAAGGCGCATCGTCTCGGGCCTGCCCGAAGGCAGCCCGCAGCTTGTCGCATTCAATGTTTTCGAGCACCACATCGTCAATTCCATGTCGGGCATGATTGGCATGCTTTCTCTTGCCGCTGAGATGCCCGGCAGGGTTTCCGAAATATCTGCCAGGTCCTCAGCCAATGCCCTTCTCTTCATTGAGATAATCGGGCGCGTGCGCGAAAGCGACAGCCCGGGCGACCTTGAGCTGGTTTTCAGAAGCGGCGATACTGCCAATTACGTGAAGGCGCTTGAGGGCAAATACCTCTAGGCGGCGCCGGCATGCACCCTTTTTATTCTTAGCGCGCGCGTTTATGCGCGGTGGGAAAATGACAGTCTTATTCGGCGAGCATACCAGTGCTGAAATTGCGAAAATTGCAAAGCAAAAGAAAAAGCCAGTTGTCATACTGCCAATGGGCGCGCTGGAGGCGCACGGGGAGCATTTGCCGCTCTGGACTGACACCATCACGCCTTACAAGCTGGCGCAGAAGGTGGCTGAAAAAACCGGCGCGCTGGTGCTTCCGCCCGTCCCATATGGCTTTTGCTACACGCTTCGCCCCTGGGCAGGCACGGTGTCGCTCAAGTCGCGCACCTTTGCGCTTGTAATCCGCGACATCACGCGCGAATTGGTAAGGAACGGCTTTGACAGGATACTTTTCATGAACGGGCATGGCGCAGACGGCACCATTGCGGGGCACGTTCTCAAGGAGCTTGCGGATGAGATGGAATTCACCGCCTGCGTGGTCTCATGGTGGAACATAGAAGGCGCGGAATGCGAGGGGCATGCCGACGAGAACGAGGCATCGCTTGTGATGGCGCTTACTGGCTGGCAGAAGCGCAAGTCCAAGCAGGCGCCCTCAAAGCGCTACTTTGGCAGGGTGATTCCCATGCCTGCCGACCAGTATGCGAAATATGGCTATCAGGGCAAAGTGGGCGGGGAGAGCGCTGCGCGCGGGCGCAAGATGGAAAAAGCTATCGTGGGCAAAATGGTCAAGCTTGTGAAGGCGGATTTGCTGCTCAAGGAATAGATGGAGGATGTGATTTTCATGATGCCTGGCATGGACCCGAAAGGTATGGCGAAGATGATGGCGCAGATGGGGATAAAGAGCGAGGAGATTGACGCATCAAAAGTGACAATCGAGCTGAAAGAGGGCGGCAAGCTTGTGGTATTCGAGCCCCAAGTGGTGCAAATCGAGATGAAGGGGCAGAAGTCCTTCCAAATCACGGGTAACGTGCACGAGGAGCAGGAGGCGGGCGAGGACGACATCAAGATGGTGATGGAGGCGGCGGGCTGCGGACGCGAAGAGGCGCAGAATGCGCTGCGCGAAACACAGGGCGATATCGCCGAGGCAATCATCAGGCTGAAGGGCGAAGATGAATAGCTGGGGCGGCTTCGACTGCGCTGCAGGTTGAATAGCCTGCTAAAAGCGTCTTTTTTTCCTCTCAAAACTGCGAATACGCGCACAATGGCACAAATGTGTCCCAAATGAAACACTTTCCTTTTATATTGCACCCATCAAACAGAAAAACAAGATTGCCATGACTGCATTTGCTAACCGCGCATATGGACGCTTCTTTGCGATTAGCCTTGATTTTGCCATCCTTGGCTGAAAAGCCTTGGTTTTCCGGCTTGGCGGGTCGGGAAGCCTCCTGAAAAAAATTGACCGTAGCGCGGGCGCTTTTTGCCTGCGCGCGGGCGGAAAAAATGGAGGTTGTGATGATGGTTGGATCGGTTGTTTCCGCGCCAAGCGAGGCGCTGTCGCTTCAGCAGAAAATAGTGGGTGCAAAGCTTGCAGATATGCGCAGGCTTTCGCTGTGCATGGGCGCGCAAGGTTCCCTTCTTGCCCGGGAAAAGGCAAAATCCGCGCTTGATGGCCTTGCCCGGCTGAAAGATGACATGGAAGGCGAACGCGGAATATCCATTCGCTTCAGGAAAAGCCTGGGCGCGCTTGAAAAGGCCCTTTCACAGCTTATGGCGGGCAGCGAGCCGGTGCTTGTGCCCTATGATGCTGCGATGCGCATGGACGCTTTCAAGCACAACATAGACAGGAAGCTGAGGATTACCGTGGAGGATGGCAGGCCGATGCTGTGCCCAGAAATGGTCGCAGTGCTGAATGCGGTGTTTTACATGGTGAGCGAGCGCAAGGACCGCTCCATAGGCCTGAACTTCCACAAGGTGGTCAATGGCAGCGAGAGCCAGTTCATTTATATCTCGGGCTCATCCCTGAAGAACCTTGGCAGCGAGGTGAAGGATGCGGCGGTTGCTGCGCTCGAGCTTATGGGCTGCAAGGCAGAATTCAACGGGCTGCATATGGAAAGCACCGGCAATCTGGTGAAAATCACAGTGCCCCTGCGCACAAAGGCGTGAGCCCTGCTGCATATATAAATTTTCACTGGAGATTTAGCCCACTCCGAAAGGGGTGTGGGAGGCGAGGCGGAGCCTTCGGGTGTACCGTCTCCCTCTATTTTCAACCCTTAGCTCAAGCATTGCCACCTATTTTATATCTCCATCTGCAATTTGTACATCATGCCCTCTCCGTCAGAAACTGCCAAATCCGCGCCCCAAACTCCAGGCGTTTACATCTTTCGGAACAGCTCGGGCACGCCCATTTATGTCGGCAAGGCAAAGAATATCAGGAACCGCGTGGCAAGCTATTTCGGCACCGGCTTGCTGGACAGGACGGCGCAAATGGTGGCAAGCGCGCACTCGCTCGAGTTCATAGCCACTGACAATGAGGCTGAGGCGCTTTTGCTTGAAAGCAATCTCATCAAGCAGCACTACCCCAAGTACAACATTGAGCTGAAAGACAACGAAAAATTCACCTACATACTGATTACTGAGGAAGAATACCCGCGCATGTTGCTTGTGAGGAAAAATAGGGCAGGCAAGGTGAGTGCGCGCGGGAAGCTTTATGGTCCCTTCCTATCTGGCTCAGCCTATGTTCTGGTCGCCTCCACCCTGCGCAAGATATTCAAGCTAAGGACGTGCCGGCTGGGGCAGAAGCGCCCCTGCCTGCAATACCATCTGGGATTCTGCACTGGCGTGTGCGCAGGCCTGGTGACGCGCGAGCAGTATATTGTGCAGGTGAAGAAACTGCAGGATGCGCTTTCAGGCGGCAAGAAGCTGGAGATTGTGATGGAGGAGATGGAAAAGGAAATGAAAGAGGCTGCGAAGAAAAAGCAGTTCGAGCGCGCGCTTGAGCTGAGAAATTCACTTCACTCACTTTCCTCGCTGCTTGAAAGGCAGAAGTTCGAGCGCGAGGGCGAGGGCAATGAGGATTTTGTCGCTCTTCTTTCCCATGGCGGCGGAACTTATGTGCAAATATTCCGGCAAATATCCGGCGTGATACGCGACAGGCGCAAGTATGAGTTTGAGGCGCTTTCTGGCGAGCCGCTTTCCGAATTCCTGCCGCGCTTCTACGAGGCAGGCGGCATCCCGCGCAGGATATATGTTGAAAATGAGCCCGAGTCGCGCGATGCGCTTGAGAAATATCTTTCTGAAAAGCGGGGTGGCGCAGTTTCCATCCTGGTGCCTGAGCGCGGGGACAAAAAAGGCCTGCTGGAATTGCTGCGCAAGAATATATTGCTTGAAATATCTGGCACCGCAGATCCAGCACTTGTGGAGCTGCAGCATGAGCTTTCCCTTTCCACAATTCCGCGCGTGATTGAGTGCTTTGACATTTCCAATTTATTCGGCACCAATGTTGTCGGAAGCATGGTGCAGTTTGTCAACGGCGCTGCTTCAAAGGCAAACTACAGAAAATTCAAGATAAAGTCTGTGGAAGGGCAGGATGATTTTGCTTCCATGAAAGAGATAGTGTTCCGCAGGTATTATCGCATCAAAAAAGAAAATTCCCAGCTGCCAGACCTCATAGTGATAGATGGGGGGCCTGGGCAGCTTTCCGCAGCGCTCTCCGCGCTAGGTGAGCTGCAGCTTGAGGTGCCGGTTGTTTCACTTGCAAAGGAGTTTGAGGAAATCTACTCGTCCGAGCGCGCGCTTCCCATACGCCTGCCGCATTCATCCGTCGCGCTCAAAGTGCTGCAACGCGCGCGCGACGAGGCGCACAGGTTCGGCATTTCATACCATAGGCTGCTGAGGAAAAAGAAAATGAAGGAAAGCAGCTAAATAAGCCCGCCGTGCCGGGCTATTATGTCTGAAGAGCGCCATGCTTTTGATTTCGAAATCGGTTCTGTTTTTGGCTCCATATGCCTTATTGCATTGTTTGCGCAAGCAATGTCGCAGTTTTGCAGCCCGTCTATTTTCCGCTGGAGCTTCCTTCGCATTTTTTCAGGCGGAACTATTTGCAGTGCGCATTCATATCTGTCAATAGCTTCGCGGAAGTGCTTCAGCGCCCCACCCATACTGCGGCGCGCTTCTGTAAAATTGCCTGCCCTCTTTTCCTGCAAGCCTTTGTGGAGAAGAAACTCCCCGTCCTTTACCCACCTTAAGGCTCGGATGTATATATCTTGGGCCTGCCTTCGCTTTGTCTCGGCAATGCCTGGCTCCCCTGTTTTTTGGACGACTGCCATGTTGCCCACCATGCAGAATGGGTGGCAAAGGGAATATAATAATGCTTTATGGCGAGTTCAGGTCAGAGCACTTTTTTCAGATACTCTCCCGTGTAACTGTTCTTGCTGCGCGCGATGTCCTCTGGCGTGCCCTGCGCGACGATTTCGCCGCCCTCATCTCCGCCTTCAGGCCCCAAATCGATTACCCAGTCTGCGGTTTTTATCACATCCAGGTTGTGCTCAATCACAATTATGGTGTTGCCCTTGTCTGCAAGCCTCTGCAAGACGGCAAGAAGCTTGGAAACATCTGCAAAGTGCAAGCCAGTGGTGGGTTCGTCAAGGATGTAAAGCATGGAGCCGTTGTCCCTGCGCGCAAGTTCTGCAGCAAGCTTTATCCTCTGCGCCTCGCCGCCCGAAAGCGTGGTGGCGGGCTGCCCAAGTGAGATATAGCCAAGCCCGACATCGCTCATGGTTTCCAGCTTGTTCTTGATGGCAGGAATGTTGGTGAAGAACTGCAGCGCCTCCTCCACGCTCATGGAAAGCACATCATGTATGTTCTTGCCCTTGTACTTTATCTGCAGCGTTTCAGAGTCATAGCGCTTGCCATTGCATTCCTCGCAAGTAACATAAACATCTGCAAGGAAGGCCATCTCAATCCTTTTCACGCCATCTCCTTCGCACGCCTGGCACCTGCCTTTCTGCACATTAAAGGAGAATTGCCCTGGTTCATAGCCTCTCGCGCGCGCCTCAGGCACTCCTGCGAACAATTCGCGTATGGGTGTGAACGCCCCAATATAGGTAGCAGGGTTGGAGCGCGGTGTCCTGCCGATTGGCGACTGGTTAACTGCAATGACATCGGTAAGTGCGCCTGCGCCGTCTATCCTGTCAAACTTGCCAGGCTCTTCCTTTGATTGGTGGAAGTATTTCATAAGCGCAAGGTGGAGCGTTTCATTTATCAGCGTGCTTTTGCCTGAGCCGGAAACGCCTGTGATGCATATGAAGCAGCCGATGGGGAATTTGACATCTATTTTCTTGAGGTTGTTCTCGCGCGCGCCTTTCAGGGTGAACCACCTTGCAGGCTGGCGGCGTATCTTGGGAACAGGTATCTTCAATTCACGGCGCAAGTAGGCGCCGGTGAGTGAGTCGCGCGTCTTTTCCACCTCTTCGGGCGTGCCTATTGCCATTATCTTGCCGCCATGCACGCCTGCGCCAGGGCCCAGGTCTATCATGAAATCAGAATTCCTCATGGTTTCCTCATCATGCTCTACAACCACCATGGTGTTGCCCAGGTCGCGAAGCGTTTTCAGCGTGGAGATGAGCTTGTCATTGTCGCGTTGATGAAGCCCTATTGAAGGCTCGTCCAGCACGTAAAGCACGCCCATAAGATTTGCGCCAATTTGCGTGGCAAGCCGTATCCTCTGCGCCTCGCCGCCAGACAGCGTGCCTGTCACGCGCGAAAGCGAGAGATAGCCCACGCCAACATTGAGCAGGAAGTCAAGACGTGCCTGCACCTCGCGAAGCACCGGGCGCGCAATTGTCTCTTCTGTCTTGGTAAGTTTTAGCGAGCTGAAAAAACCAAAAGCAGACTCCACGGACAGGTCGGTAACTTCTATGATATCTTTGCCGTTAACCTTTACCGCAAGCACTTCGGGCTTCAGCCTCTTGCCCTTGCATGAGGGGCAAGCAAGCTCGCGCATATACTTTTCCATTTCCATGCGCCTGCCTTCCGACTGTGTCTGCTTGTAGAGCCTGTCCAGGTTGTTTATCACGCCCTCGAATTTTGTCCAGCCTTGGTATGTTGAATCGCCGCTCTTGGATTCCAGCTTGTACTGCAGCTTCTCATCGCAGCCGTTCAGGATGGCATTCTTTGCCTCTTTGGTAAGCGCATTCCATTGCGTGTCAAGCGAGAAATCAAACTTCTTGCCAAGCGCTTCCAGCAAATGCGAGTAATAGCCGCCCATCACGCTGTTGCGCCAGGGCAGCACCGCGCCCTCGCGCAGCGTCTTTTGCTTGTCAGGCACCACCAATTCAGGGTCGAATTCTATCTTCACGCCCATGCCCTTGCACTCCTCGCACGCGCCATATGGCGAGTTGAAGGAGAACATGCGCGGCTGCATTTCGCCCAATGAAATGCCGCAGTCTGGACAGGAATTCTTCTGTGAGAAAAGGAGTTCTTTGCCCCTTTCTATCGCCACTATTACAAGCCCGTCGCTGCTTTCGCGTATGCCAACTTTCAGCGCTTCCAAAAGCCTTTGCCTGTTCTGGTTGGTGGCAGTGAATTTGTCCACCACAACTTCAATCGTGTGGCGCTTGCTCTTGTCAAGCTTGGGAACGTAACTGTCCAGTTCCATTATGCTGCCGTTCACGCGTGCGCGCGAGTAGCCTTTTTGCCTGAATTCATCGAACAGCTTTTCGTAAGTGCCCTTCTTGCCGCGCACCACCGGTGAAATTACCTGCACATTCTTTCCCTCCGCGCCAGCAGTGGAAAGTATGGCATTTGCAATCTGCTCGGTTGTCTGCGAGGTGATGGGCTTGCCGCATTTTGGGCAATGGGGGATGCCTATGCGCGCGTAAAGCAGCCGCAGATAGTCGAATATTTCAGTAGTGGTGCCCACGGTGGAGCGGGGATTCCTAGTGGTGGTCTTCTGCTCAATTGAGATGGCAGGTGATAAGCCTTCGATGGAATCCACATCTGGCTTGTTCATCACGCCCAAAAACTGGCGCGCGTATGCTGAAAGCGACTCCACGTAGCGGCGCTGCCCCTCTGCGTAAAGCGTGTCAAACGCCAGCGTGCTTTTTCCAGAGCCAGAAAGCCCAGTGATGACAGTAAGCGAATTGCGCGGAATCTCCAGCGTGAGGTTCTTCAAATTGTGCTCGCGCGCGCCTTTAATGACTATTTTATCTTGCATGATGTTGCCTCTAGCTATGGCTTGATTTTTTGCCCTTGGGCGCCGTTGTAGCCCTGCGGTCTACTTCGCCCCCAACTCGCATACGAGGCGAGTTGGCGGCTAGTTATGAATAAGGAAGCTTTAAATGGCTGGCTACAGCTAAATGCCAGTGGTTTGCTGGAAATTGAGGGGGATAAAGTGGCGGTTAAGATAGTGAAATTCTTCGGGGCAAAAGGCGAAACTGCCGAGTTCTCAAAGCCCGACCTGCTTTTCTTCAGCCAGCCGGTTTCGCCAAGAAAGGCCATCTATTCCATCCCTATTCTTCTGAGGCTGGCGCGCAACTTGTCTTTGCGCGGGCTGGCGCTTTTCTTCAAGCTGTCTATAGACTCTCTTGCCGGCCACCCTATGTCTGCACACAGCAGAAGCGAATACCGGCAAATGGTGGATGATTTCATAGGCTTCAGGCCAGTCAAGGCAATCGGCCTGCATAATTTATCCATGTCGTTTGCCCGGCAGGATGAAACAGCATCTGAGTTCTTGGCAAATTTCATGACATTAGTCGTAATCAATCAATATTGCCTGTCAAGCGCCAACACAAAAGGAAAGGTCATGGTGGATGCAGGCGCCAATGTGGGGTTCTTTTCAATATTTGCAGCCAGGCTCGGGGCCAAAAAAATCTATGCGTTTGAGCCGGTGAAGATGACATATTTGCTGATGAGGAAAAACATCCGTGAAAACGGTGTTTCAGGCATAGTGGTTCCGATAAATATGGCGCTGGGCGACTGCCCTGGCTCGGCAACCATCCATTACAATTTTCCTGGCGATGGCATGGCATCGCTGCTGGATTTGGGGCTTGACATGAAAAAGCAGCGTGTAAAGGTCACTTCAATAGACTCATTCGCCAAGGGCAAAGGAAGGATTGACTTCATAAAAATGGACGCTGAAGGGTATGAGGGGAAGATACTGTCAGGCGCAAGGGAGACCATCCGAAAATTCAAGCCCATCCTTTCATTTTCGGCATATCACCGGCCTGAAGACAAAAAAGAGCTGCCCGAATTGGTCAAGAAATTGAATCCTGGCTACAACTGCGTGCTTATGAACAAGGCAGAAGAGGATTTTTACTGCAAATAGGAAATTATTGAGGATGCCGCTGTGAAGACCACCAAAAACCCAATCATGTTCGGCGCCCCGCTGTTATCGATATGCATTCCCACTTACAACAGGGCAAGGGCATTGGACCGGCTGCTTGAAAGCATCTACCGTGAAGCAAGAGACTTGCCTGCGCCAATCGAGGTTTGCATATCTGACAATGCATCGACCGACAATACACAGAAAGTCATATCAAAATGGAAAAAAATCCTGCCGATCCGTAGCAGGAAGAACAGGACGAACTACGGGTTTGACATCAATATGGTCAAAGTTTCTAAGTTGGCAAGCGGTAGCTTCTTGTGGTATGTGGGCGATGATGACGTTATAGCCAAGGGCGCATTGCCAGGATTTGTTGAAAACCTGAAGAAAGCCAAAAAAATGGCGGTGCGTGCCGTATTCGTAAACTATGACCATGAGAAAGCGGATACGCTATCCAGCCGGTTTGCCTTCACAGAACTTCGGGTTTTCCCAAAGTCATGCTTGGCTAAATTCCCCCTGGGCATAAACTATATCGGGGCGATCTGTGTTTCAAGAAAAGCTGCAATGGATATACTGGACAAGCAGACCATCATGCGGCCGCCAATGATCCTTAAGCGGCACAAGAACCGTTTCCATATGCATGATTTCATCCATACCTATATTTTCCTGGAATGCCTCTCAAAATATGGCCTTCTTGCGATTGAACCGCAAGCCAGGGTCGTGTCGATAGAAGACGGTTCGGCATTCACATATGAGTGGTTCCTCTACAGGTTCATTATACACATGTTGATGATGTGCCGGGCTTTGGAGTGCTACCCTTGGGTAAAAAAGATGCTGCCGCTTGACACGTTGCAAGGCAACATAGTGCGCGCAGCGATGGCCGCAGACCGGCCGGAATTGGAAGGGGCATATGGGGTCTGCCAATACCTTGCAGGGCGCTTCCATCTCCTAAACAAGGATAAGCAGTCATTCTTTACGGCTGGAAAGTTCAACGCGCTTAGGAAAAATGCGATATTCTCCAGCTGCCTTATACTGTTTGTGCGCCTATTAATCATGCTGGGCTGGCCAATTAAGATTACGCGTAAACCGATTGTTAGCCCTGAAATGAGAAAAAAGCTTGAATTCGCCACTCTGCTTGCCGAATGCATGCAAACTGGGGGGCGTTCAAAGCTGGAAGAATTCAGATGGTAACCATGGACGTAATACTTTGCCAGCCATATCTCGACGGGATGGGGGGAGTTGAGCGCGTTACGCTAGAAATTGCCAAGAAATTCAACTGCAAAATATACACCATGCGTTATGAAAAAGGAAAAACTTTTTGCGAATTTTCGGATTTTGACATTGAAACCATCAAACCCAGCCTGGCAAGCAAGCCATTTGGATTCGCTGGCGGGCTTGACGCAGATGTTCGGGCAAGATTGACTGCATCAGCCGGATTGACGATGCTGGGGCTGAAGCTGAAGGGAGACTACGACGTCTTAAGTTCGCACCTTTCACCGAGCGAATGGCTGAGGAACAGGAATCCGAGGATGTGCTGGTACTGCCACGGGCCAAACGGCGCGTTTGATACATCGACTGATTTCTATAATATCATGTTCAAGGAGCGCCTTCCCCATCAGAGATTGTTCCTCCGGGCTGGCTTTGCGGCATATCGCTCAGTGGAGCTTGCGCTCATAGCCCCAAAAATCGAGAAGATCTGCACGTGCTCCGAGCTTACGAAGGAAAAGATCAGGTCATCACTCGGGAGGGGGGATGCCGAGGTAATCCATCCACCTGTCAATTTAGACGACTTCGCATGCGAAGAATATGGGAAGTTCTTTCTCCACACGTCCAGGATTGTGCCTGAAAAGCAGTTTGAGTATACTATAGTGGCTTTCAAGCGATTCAACAAGAGCAAACACTGGAAGATGGTCATTGCCGGGCACATGTATGCAAACAAAAGAAACCATGATTACCTTGAGATGCTCAAAAAACTCGCAATTGGCGCAAATATTTCATTCGAGGTCAATCCATCTGACAAGAGGCTAAGAAAGCTTTATTCTGACTGCTACGCCATGCTCTTCTCATCCATTGACGAAGATTGGGGCATTGTCATCCTTGAGGCAATGGCATCGTCAAAGCCCGTGATATCGATAAATAGGGGCGGACCGACTATTTCCATAGTGGATGGCAAGACCGGTTTCCTAGTCAACAGCCCTGATGAGATGGCTGAGAAAATGCACCTCCTTGCTGGACACCCAGGCATTTGCGAGCAGATGGGCAAGGCGGGCAGGAAACGGGTTGAGCAGAATTATACCTGGAAGATTTTCCTGCGCAAAATGGAAAACGCGTTCAAGGAAACTGCGAAGTTGTGATGCGGCTTACTTTCCCCTCTTCTTTTTGCCCCTGCTTGCCACTTTCGTGCTTGTTTTTTTCTTCGCCTTTTTTGCGCCGTCCATTCTCCCTGACAACTCAGCCAATTGGTCTCTCAGCTCAATGGCGCGCTCGAAATCAAGGTCCTCTGCCGCGCGCTGCATCTCCGCCTCCAGGTTGATGGCAAGCGCGCGAAGCTCGTTGTCGGAAAGCTTGCGCTTTGCAGCCTCGTCCTCGCCTTCGATGCCAGGCGCGAGCTGCGAGGTGCCGACCAGCTTGTAGATTGTTTTTGGCGTGATGTTGTGCTTGCGGTTGAATTCCTCCTGCACTGCGCGGCGGCGCGTGGTTTCTGCAACCGCGCGCTTGATGGCATCTGTCTCTTTTTCGCAGTAAAGTATGACTGTGCCTTGCACATTGCGCGCGGCACGGCCCATTGTTTGTATGAGGGAAGTTTCATTGCGCAGGAAGCCTTCCTTGTCTGCGTCAAGTATTGCCACCAGCGACACTTCCGGGATGTCCAGCCCTTCGCGCAGCAGGTTGATGCCCACCAGGCAGTCAAACTCGCCCAGGCGCAGCTTCCTGATGATTTCAGTGCGCTGTATGGTTTCCACTTCAGAGTGCAAATAGCGCACTTTCACGCCCTTTTGCGTAAGGTAGTCTGTCAGGTCTTCGGCCATCCTCTTGGTAAGTGTGGTGACCAGTGTGCGCTCCTTGCGCGCTGCGCGCTGCTGCACCTCGTGCATGAGGTCTTCAATCTGCCCTTCTGTTTTGCGGATGGAAATCTGCGGGTCCAAAAGCCCTGTTGGGCGCACTAGCTGCTCCACAATCTGCTGCGAGGTATTGCGCTCATACTCTGCAGGCGTGGCAGACACGAATATGACGTTTTTCATGTGGGTTTCAAATTCCTCGAACTTGAGGGGGCGGTTGTCATAGGCGCAAGGCAGGCGGAAGCCATAGTCTATCAGGTTTTTCTTGCGCGTGCGGTCGCCATGGTACATGCCGTGCAGCTGGGGAAGCGTCACGTGCGATTCGTCAATCACAATCAGCGCATCTTCAGGAAGGAAGTCCATGAGCGTATAAGGCGGCTTGCCAGGCTGCCTGCCGTCAAAGTGGCGGGAGTAGTTCTCAATGCCCTTGCAGTAGCCTAATTCTTCAATGAGTTCCAAGTCATAGTTCGTGCGCTGCTTGAGGCGATAGGCTTCCATCTGTGGCAAGTCTGGAAGGCGCGCCTCAAGCTCGGTGCGGATGCCGCGCAATGCCTTTTCCTTGGTGCTCTCAGGCACAATGTAGTGCTTAGCAGGGAAGATTCGGACCTCTGGAAGCTCTTCGAGCTTGGCGCAGCTTATGGGCTCGCAGATGAGGATTTTGCCCACTCTATCCCCGTCCAGCACCACGCGGATGATTTCCTGCTGGTAGCCTGGCACAATGTCAATAGTGTCGCCCTTTGCCCTGAAAATGCCTGGCTTGAGGTCGATTTCATTGCGCTCGTACTGGATTGCTATGAGTGAAGAGAGAAGCGCGGAGCGGTCAATTTGCGCGCCTTGCCGTATGTCCACGGACATGTCCAGCCACTCTTTTGGAGAGCCTAACCCGTAGATGCACGAAACTGTGGAAACAATGATTGCAGGGCCTGGCGAAAGCAAATACGCCGTGGACTGGAGTCTCAGGCGCTCGATTTTCTCGTTTATCTGCGCATCTTTCTCAATGTAAGTGTCAGATGCCGGAATGTAGCTTTCAGGCTGGTAGTAATCGTAGTAGGAAACAAAGTAGCCTACCTTGTTTTTCGGGAAAAACTGGCGAAACTCGGAATAAAGCTGAGCAGCGAGGGTCTTATTGTGGGAAATTACCAGTGCGGTGCGCCCTGCGCGCGCGACAAGATTGGCAATGGTGAATGTCTTGCCACTACCAGTCACGCCAAGCAAGGTCTGGTTGCCGCCTTTTTTTACGCCCTTTGCCAGCGCTTCCACTGCCTCTGGCTGGTCGCCTGAAAGGGAGAAGGGGGAGACGAGCTTGTAATCATTCATGGTGGGATTTCGCGCCGCTTCGAATTTAAAGCATGGTGGCGCGGGGATGGGGAAAGTTACCCTGTCTTGTAGCCGAACCTTTTCTCGTACTTTTTGTGCGAGTCGAACCATTCGAGGATTACCGATACGATTTCTATATCGCTTCCGTCAAGGGTATAGATAAGCCGCCAGGCACGCGTGAGGTTGTACTTCCTCAAATTTGTTATCCCGTACTTTTTGACATAGAAATCGGGCCAGACCGCAGAGGGCACCTTCACGCCAAGCTGCGGGTTTTTCTCAAGCTCGCGGAATGCTTCAGTCAGCACCCGATAAAGTTCAATCTCTTCCGATGTGCCGTCTTTCAGTGCGTCGTATGCCTCGAAAATCTTTCTGTCTGCGAACTTCACCTTCTTGGCACGGTTGTCGATTTTCATACAAAGTCAACCCCATGCTTCTTCACGTATTCATGAAGCTTCGGGCTCCACAGCCAGCTCACGGTCCGGTCGTCTTCCACGATTATTTTGCCGGAATACTCCAAATAGTCAAGGATGGTGGTGTAGGTGGACCACATCATCTTCTGCGGCAGCGCCTTCCAAATCTGCCTTATCGTCTTGCCGCTCCTGTGTTTGTAGAGCGCTTCCTCCACCATGAGGACGGTGTCAAGGCGGGGGTAGCGGCCGAGATTGCGGGGCGAGAAGCGCGCGAATCGCGGTTTTTTGGGTGCCATGGAGTATATATCAGTTGATACATTAATAAAACTTGCTTCCATGGCATTGGTTAGCGCTTTTTGAGAATATAAAGGAACGCAGACGGTAGGATGCCGGTGGATTTGCCAGAAAGGGCGACAATTCAGGCACCTTCAATGCGCGCAGATGTGGCGCCAGTTTCCCTTGTTTTTATAATCCTATTCTCCCTAATTCGGTACGGAGAGAGTGATACTTATGCCAGATGGAAAAATGCACATGCTTACGCCTGGTCCTGTGGCGCTTGTTGATTCTATTCGCCTTGCCCAGAGCAAGGAAATGATATACCACCGCGGGCCTGAAATAAAGGTGCTGGTGGGCGACATTGTTGCTGCCATGAAGAAGGACTTCAATGCAGACCACGTGTTTCTAGTGACTGGCTCAGGCACTGCTGGCCTTGAGATGGGCTGGGCGTGCTTGACAAAGCCAACTGACAAGGCACTCGTGCTCACCAATGGCACGTTCGGGGACAAGCTTGCTGCCTGCGCAAAGATATACTGCGCAAACACGCAGGTGGAAAAGCAGCCGCTGGGCAAGGGATGGAACTTGGAGCGCGCGAAAGCCGCGATAGACAGCTCGGGCGCGCAAATATTCGGAATGGTTTACAATGAAACCAGCACAGGCGTGCTCAATGATGCCAAGGCGATTTGCAAGTATGCCAAGAGCAAGGGCATGGTCACGATATTGGACGCAGTGTCTGCATGGGCATCTGCTCCGCTTGACATCAAGGAGTTTGGCGTGGATTTCACCGCAACAGGCTCCCAAAAGGCGATTGGCGCTGCACCCGGCATGGCAATAGTTGCCTGCACGGATGGGGCAATGAAGCTTGCAGAAAGCATCCCTGCGCGCACCTTCTACCTGGACATGAAGAAATTCAAGAAGGAAATGGATGGCTTGCAGACGCCAACCACGCCCGCAGTCTCCGTTCTCTTTTCCATGAAAGCTGCGATTGACTACATCAACGAGCGCGGCGGGTTTGGCGCGCACCGCGCAAAGCATGCAGCGGCTGCTGAGAAGTCAAGGAAGTTCGTGGAAAGCATAGGCTTCCAGGTTTATGCAGAGCCAGGCTTTTACTCTCCGTCCATTACAGGCTTTATCATGGAGGACGCGGACGGCTTCAGGAAAAGGCTGCGCGAGAAGTATAATTTGGTGACTGCGCGCGACTTTGGCGACCTGAAGGGCAAGTTCTTCAGGATTTGCCACCTGGGCAATTTCGACGACGCGCACCTGGATTTTGCATTTGATGCGATTAGGAAAGAGCTTGGCAAGTGAGTTGATCGTATGAAGATAGTCATTGCAGACAACATGGAACCAGAAGTGGTTGCAGAGATAACAAAGCTAGGTGAAACTACGGTGTCGCCTGCAGACCTCAAATCTGCGCTTGCAGATGCAGATGCGCTCATTGTGAGGAGCGCCACCAAAGTGACTGAGGGGCTGCTCACGAATGCGCCCAAGCTGAAGCTGGTGGCGCGCGCAGGCGTGGGCTTGGACAATGTGGACAAGGCAGCGTGCGAAAAGCGCGGCGTGAAAGTGATGAACACACCTGGTGCTTCCACCAACGCAGTGGCAGAGCTTGCGCTTGGCATGATGTTTGCGATTTGCAGGAAGATTCCCAAAGCCGATGCCGGGATGAAGGGCAGGCAGTGGCTGAAAAAAGAGCTGACAGGCACCGAGCTTATGGACAAGACGCTGGGCATTGTGGGCCTCGGCAGGATTGGCTCCTCTCTTGCACTCAAGGCGCAGGCGCTTGGCATGAGGATAATCTACTTTGACCCGAGGCACGCAGGCACCTCGATTGGCAAGTCCGTTTCCTTGGATGGGCTTTTCGAAAGCTCGGACTATATTTCGCTTCATGTGCCCCTCACGCCTGAGACAAAAGGCATGATAGGCGTGGCAACCATTGCGAAGATGAAGAAGAACGCCGTGATTGTGAATACAGCGCGCGGTGGACTGGTTGATGAGGAGGCGCTATACAACGCGCTGAAAGAGGGGCGGATTGGCGGCGCAGTGCTGGATGTTTACCCTGCCGAGCCGTATTCCGGAAAGCTTTGCGAGCTTCAAAATGTGGTGCTCACACCCCACATTGCCGGCAGCACCAAAGAGGCACAGGCAAGGATTGGGCAGGAACTGGTCGCGAGGCTTCGCGAGGAGTTGGGTTGAATGCTGTCACTTAAGCTTATCCGCGAGGACCCGTCGATTCTGGAGGAATCGCTCTCCAAAAGGCAGGCAGACACTGCGCCTGCTTCTGAGCTTATGAAGCTTGACAAGAAATGGCGAGTTATCAAGAACGAGGCGGACAAGCTCAAGGCAGAAAGGAATGCTGCTTCTATGAAAATCTCTGAGGCAAAGAAGAAGGGCGAGGACGTGGCAAAAGCCATTGCTGCCACAAAAAAGATTGCCGATGATATTGCTGCGGCGGATGAAAAGGCAAATGCGCTTGAGGCGCAGATGAACGGAATATTGATGACAGTGGCGAATTTCCCTGACAAGAGCGTTCCCGTGGGCAAGGATGAAACCAGCAACCCAGAGGTGCGCAAATGGGGTGCGCCCAAGCTTTCCAGCAAGACAAGCAAGCCGCACTATGAAGTGGCTGAGAAGCTGATTGATTTTGAGCGCGGCTCCAAACTGTCGGGCCACCGCTTTGTTTTCCTAAAAGGGCTGGCTGCGCGCCTGGAGCGCTCGCTCATAAATTTCATGCTGGACCTTCAGATAATGAACGGCTACACCGAAGTGCTGCCGCCCTTCATGGTGACCACCAAAACCATGACTGGCACTGGCCAGCTGCCCAAGTTCGCAGAGGAGCTTTACAAATGCGAGAATGAGGACTTGTGGCTCATACCAACAGCAGAGGTGCCGGTCACTAACCTGTTTTCAGGCGAGACTTTGAAGGAAGAGCAGCTTCCCATGTCCTTTTGCGCATATTCCACATGTTTCAGGCGCGAGGCAGGCTCTTACCAGAAGGACATCAAGGGCATAATGCGCCAGCACCAGTTTGACAAGGTGGAGCTGGTGAAATTCACCACGCCAGAGGATTCTTTTTCAGAGCTTGAGAAGCTCACCAAAGATGCCGAATCCGTGCTTCGGAAGCTTGAGCTTCCTTACCGCGTGATTGAACTTTGCACGGGCGACCTGGGATTTGCAGCTGCAAAAACATATGACATTGAAGTTTGGCTGCCCTCACAGGACAAGTACCGCGAGATTTCATCCTGCTCAAACTGCACTGACTTCCAGGCAAGGCGTGCAAACATCCGTTTCTGGCGCGCAGGAAAGCCCGAGTTCGTGCACACGCTCAACGGCAGTGGAATCGCAGTGGGCAGGGCAATGATTGCCATCATGGAGAATTATCAGGATGAGAACGGCTTTACTGTGCCAAAGGCGCTGCGCGACTATATGCGCTGCGACAGGGTGGAGTTCTAGCCGTTTGCAGAGTCTTTTTCTATCTTCCCCTTAACTTCGGCAAGGTATTTTCCATTTCCCTCTAGAAGCATCTCGAAAACATGCTCAGGCTCATCAAGCGTGAAGTTCGCCTCTTTCAGCTTTTTTCTCAATATTTCCATACCCTGCTGCTTGGCCGAGAGCTTTTTTTCGCGCGAGAGCTTGATTTGCGCGATTCTCTCCTTCAGGTTTTCGCTGTTCATGCCATTGTCAATGAAAACATTGCCGCCCATGTTCGGCATGGATAGGTCTGCAGTGCCGAAGCCTGGCGCCAGCGTGCCTTTTACCACGATTTTTACCAGGGGCTCAGGTGCGCCTTTGAGGAGGCGCAAAGCCTCGGCTTCGACCATTTTCCTTATTTCGTCAGGCTTTGCAGCGTCGAATGTGAGAATGCTGTGGAAGAGCTGGCGCGAGGCAATGGGGCGGAATTCGGATTTGCGCGCACGCGTATCGTAAAGCAACCAACCTCGCGCGCCTGCCTCATCCCAGCGAAGCTGCGTCACCACTGTGCTTCCTGGGTTTAGCACCTTGCCGGTGAGGCAGGGCTTGTGCACGTGCCCGCACAAGTACAAGTCATAGCCTTCTGGAAGGTCGTCAAACGTGATGTAGATGTCATTGCCAGTCACGTCAAACTCCTGGAAGGACTGGTGCACCACAAACACATTGAATGCGCCTTGCACAGGCTTGCAGGCAATTGACGTGAGCGCTGTTTTGGCATAGTCTTCAGGCACGCTTCCCATGCCTGAAATGGCAACACGCTCGCCACCATGCTCGTAAAGCACTGTCCTGTTGTGGAAATCCTGGAGCAGGCCGGCATGCGCCAAGAGGGCAGTTGGGTGCACAAACCCCTTGGCGCGCCGATCATGGTTGCCCTGTATTGCGTAAATTGGCGTTCCGGATATGCCGCGCGAATGGAAGATTTCCAGGGCTTCACGCAGTATTCCTGTCACCTCTGCAAGTGTTTCCATTCTCGGCAAGGAGGTGTCGAAGTTGTCCCCGCCCAGTATGATAAGGTCTGCCTCGCGCGCCGCGGAGAGTATGGCTTCCTTTCCCTGTTTGTATGCGTCTTCTTCAAAGCGGCGGTAGCCGAAGTGCATGTCAGTAACAAAGGCAACCTTCATATGGCAACTTTGGGCATGAAAGCTTTATAAAAAGAGAAATCCAATACCCTTCTATGGTCGACAGGCTGATATTCGCCGGCGTAATGATAATCGCCGTTGTAGTTGTGGTTTACCTGCTTTCGCGCTAGTTTTTATCCTCTGAGCCACAGAAAAGTTTATAAATTCTTCTATAAATAACGAGATAACAACTTTTTAAAACCTAACTATCTGCTGGGTCAATCAATTTAGAGGTGGGAGAATGGCTATAGAGAAATGCCCTGAATGCGGAAGCGCAAGGCTTACGCGAGACTATGAAAAGGGCGAAATTGTATGTTCAAACTGCGGCTTGATAATTGCTGAGAACCTTGAGGACCCGCGCCCTGAGTGGCGCGCGTTTGATGCCGAGCAGCGCGAGAAGCGCGCCCGTGGAGGCGCACCCATCAAGTATATGCGCCCTAACAAGGGGCTTGTTACTGAAATTGACCAGTACAACCGCGACATCCGCGGCGCGAAGATTTCACCCAAGAAGCAGGCGCAGCTTTATCGCATGAGAAAGTGGCATAAGAGGGCATCCATTGCCTCCTCGATGGAGAGGAACCTTGCCATTGCGCTTTCCGAGCTTGACAGGATTGCGTCCTATCTAGGGCTTCCAGACTCCATCCGCGAGTCTGCAGCGCTCCTTTACAGGAAGTGCATCAAGGCTGAATTGATACGCGGAAGGCTGATTGAGTCTGTGGTGTCTGCCGTCATCTATGCAACCTGCAGGATGCAAGGCATTCCCCGCACGCTTGACGAGATTTCGCGCGTTTCAGGCATTGAGAAGAAGGAAATCGGCAGGGCTTACAGGTTTGTCAGGCGCGAGCTTGACATTGACGTGCCCTTGACCGACCCGGCGCACTATGTGCCCAAGTTCACGGCAGCTCTCAAGCTGTCCGGGCATGTGCAGGAGCGCGCAATTTCGCTTCTCAAAAAGGCGATTGCCAAGGGGCTTATCTCCGGGCGCGGGCCAACAGGCGTGGCAGCAGCAGCCGTGTACATCGCATCTGCAATGTATGGCGAGAGGCGCACGCAAAAGGAAGTGGCTGATGTCGCAGGCGTGACAGAAGTGACAATCAGGAACCGCTACCGCGAACTCAAGAAGGAACTTAACTTGAAGGTAACGTTGTAAGTTCCTTCTTTCCCCCCAACTGCTGCGGCAGTTGGCGGTCGAGAAAGAACTGAACCTCAAGGTAAAGCTGTAAGTTGCCTTATTTTTTTATTTTTCCTGCCTTTTTTTGTTTTTCTTCTTTTGCTTAGCGCGGCTGGCGGGCAAACCTGTCGACATCTGCCTTTGCCTTGTTGAAAACCTCTGCAGGAACGCGGGTTTCGTCGCGCATTGCACCATTGTAGTATCTTGAAAGCACATCTCTGCTTTCTCCACCCCAAGGCAAATTTGGATACAAATCTGCCATGCGCTGCTTGAGCGCCATGACATCGGCTGCGGGAACATAGCCTGTAGCCTGCGCTGCCTTGCCAGGCGCGCCAGTATAGTTCCTATTCAGCCTTTCAAGCAATCCTTCAAGCTCAGACCAATCAGACGGGTCCATCATCCCGCCTTGCATCCACCTTTCAAAAGTGGACAGCCTGGAACGCTCATTCTCGGCTAGGCGCTCCCATTGGTGCATCCATTGTTTGCATTCGGCCTTCAGCCTCTCCTTTTTTTCAGTTGCGCCCTCTGTTGCGCGCTTCTGCGCAGGCGCCGGCTTCTCCTTTTTCGGCGGGGCTTTCTTGCCCAGCTTTTCGCCGATTTTCCAGACGCTTGCATAAATCTTGTCAAATTCATTCTGCCCCATGTTTGAATTGTGCTCAAGCTTGTAGTGGAATTCGTTGAGCGCCTTGGTGTAGATTGGGTTGCTCTGCCCGTTGGATAGTATCGCGAGGAGCTCGACAATGGCATCTTTCAGCGGACCTTTTTGGCTTGACACGCTGCTCCTTTCTTGCATCATTTCCCTCTCGGCATCATCGAAGCTGCGGCCAAAATCGCTGCCGCCGCTTCTTGACTGGAAGGAGCCGCTCCCTCCTGCGCTCTTCTTGTTCGGTATGTGTGTCTTGAACGCCTTGGAGTGGATATGCAGCAGCAGCCCTGCGCTTATCTGGCCTTCCTGCATCTTGGTCAGCATGGCGGCCAAATAGCCCCTGTCAGGCCCATCATATGAGCTTTCCATGATGGCTTTGAGCCTATCCATTGTCAGCTGCTTGAGATTTGCCGGTGCACGCTCGCAATTTGCCTTCCTCATCAATTCACCACAAATGCATTTCCTGCCACGAACGGTTTAAAAGGCATGCGCTGAGGCTGAAAAAGGAAAAAAAGAAAGAGAAAAATGCTCAGAGTGGCTTGTGTTTGTTGAACTCGCTTTTTGGCGCTGCAGCCTTGATTGCCTTGTGGAGCGCCATGAGCTCGCCCTTGTAGGCTGAGAGCTTTTCAGTGTCATGCTCGCTTTTTGCAAGGTTGGCGATCGCCTGCGCCCTTTCTGTTGCTTCAAGGAGTTTCGGCTTTGCAAAAACGACGTGAATCGGCTGTTCCGCCTGCTTCTTGGGAGACGGGACCACCGAGGGAAATGCCTTTTTGGAAAGCTGGTCGGCCACGCGCTTGTTGCCAGCGTATGCCCTGATTGAGGAAGCAAGGCTGAAGATTTCCTTCCTCATGCTTGCCACTTTATGGCTGTTCACTTTTTTGTCGCTAAGTTGCATGTTCCCACCTTGTGCCATTTATTGCAAAGAAGAATTTAAATAAGCGGCGCTAGTTCTGCCTTTCAGGCTCAATGATTTTTGCAAACTTCGCCTGCGCGCGCTTTATCTGAGGGTATTTCAGTTCGCTGTCCTTCGTGCCCTGGAGCGTGGAAAGCAGGGTGCGCAGCTGCTCGTTTGACTTGCTTTCCAGCACTTGTGTGATGGCTTTTATGAGCTGTTTCTTTTCGTGGCTGGGGCTGACGAGTTTTGCAGTATAATTGATAGGGGCAAATGTTTTTCTCATATTCTCACCTGCGCTTTTCCTTGCCATTCAATTTAAAAAAGTGTCTTCAGGCGCTTTTTTAGACCTTGAGCCGCAGCTCAAGGACGATAAAAAACCACTTTCTCGACCGCGCCGACAGCTTCCAGGGCATCCCTTTTGCGCCTATAGTCTCGATAGAGGAAGAAGTAGCAGATGCCGAAGATGAACCACACGGCGGCAAAGTTCCTGCCCTCCACATGGAGCGTGGCAACAAGATAGAAGATGGCCAGGCATGCAAGCGTGCCGAATACCGTTATGAGCGGGAGCTGTGCGTTGCCTATCTTGAGGTTGAAGGGCACCTTGAACGGACGGGGAAGGTGAGGCTCGGCAAATCTCAGCTTGAGAAGCGAAAAGTTGGTGACTGTGTAGGCGGTAAGCGCGCCGAACGCATAAAGCTCGCCTAAGAAAATCATGTCGCCAGTGTAGGCAAGCGCCATGGCGATTATGGAGAATATCACAATGGTAATCCATGGCGTGTGGTATTTTGGATGAACCCAATTTATCCTGCGCGCCATCATGTCTGCGCTGCTCATGAAGTAAGCCACGCGAGACACGCCTATGATGCCGGTGTTTGCCGACACAAAGCAGACAAGGAAGCCCGCCAGGGCCACCACTGGCACCACGACGTTGGCAAAAGGCAGCGCCTTTGCAATCGGCACCAGCGGGCTTTCCATGTTTCCGGCAAGCGTCTGGGGTGAGACAATGCCCAATGCCATTACTGATAGCAGCATTGCAAAGAGAAGCACGAAGAAAATCGCCATGAGCGTGGCGCGCGGAATCACTTTTTCAGGGTTGCGTGTCTCATCGGCGCCCTGCGAGATGCTTTCAATGCCCACGAATGCAACAATGGCAAGCGTGATGGAGTACAGGAAATTGTCCATTCCCGGGTCTACGTTGATGGGCGTCAAGCCTGCAAGGAAGCGGTCAAGCGAAAAGGCGGATGTGAAGCCAAGGTCCACAATTACAATCAGGATGATGATTACAACCACGGTGAGCGCAGAGTTGATGAATGATGATTCGCGGATGCCAAGAAGATTTACCACTAGGAGCACGAAGATGATGAATGCGGCTGCGGCTGGGATATGGAGTGCAGGAAGGAAGAAGGAAAGATAGCCGGCTGACGCCACTGCGAAGAGGGAGATGTCGATTGTATAGTCAAGCAGCAAGCCCCAGCCTGCGATGAAGCCCACAAACGGGTTGAAGGCGCGCTTGCCAAACGAGGAGGAGCCGCCGGAAAGCGGGATGGCAGACCCAAGCTCTGCATAGGACAGGCCGGATGTCACATACACTATTGCAGCAATCATTATGGCAAGCGGCATCAGGCCGTGCGCATATGCCGCAATCAGCCCCAAAGCAAGGAAAATGTCTGCGCCAACGTCTGCAAAACCCATGGAGAAACTGCCGAGAAGCCCAAGTTCTTTCTTAAGAGGGCTATGGCGCGGGGTCAGTTCCATATCGTTGCCTCGGCATCGCTATTTCTTGCCTGCCCCTTCTATGAACAAATAAGCAGAATACGCCGCCGAGACTGCCTCGCCTGCGCTTATTATCGCCTGCTTGAAGCGCGTGTCTGTCACGTCGCCTGCGGCGAAAAAGCCAGGCACGTTGGTTTCTGCATTCCTGCTGATTTTCACATGCCCCTTTGCGTCTATTTCCGCGCCAGCTTCCTTTGCGAGTTGAGAGAGCGGCGTGTGGCCTATTGCCACGAAAGCAGCGTCAACTGCGAGCCTGTCGCTGCCATTGTGCGGCTTGTCAAGAAGCACGCCTGCAGCTTTTTTCTCCCCGTAAATCTCAGTGACGTTTGTATTGTAAATTATCTCCACCTTGGGATTCTTGGTGATTGCATCGTAGTTCGCAGGCTCGCAGCGCAGCTTGTCGCCCCTGTAGATAATGTAGACTTTTGAAACGAGATTCGCAAGCACCAGCGCATCCTTTACTGCGGAATCCGCCCCGCCGATGACTGCTGCCACCTTGCCCTTGTAGAAACCGCCGTCGCAAAGCGCGCAGTAGTGCACGCCCTTGTTGGCAAATTCCTTCTCGCCCTTTGCGCCAAGCTTTCTCCATTCGGTGCCGGTTGCATAGAGGATGGTTTTTGACGAGTAGGTGCCGGCGTCAGACTCAACCGCAAATGTGCCGTCTGCGTTGCGCGCAATCTTGCCGACTTTGCCATCCTTTATTTCCACGTTGGGGTAGCTGCGCGCATGCTGCTCTAGCTTGTCTGCAAGCTCCATGCCTGTAAGGGAGGTGAAGCCTGGGTAGTTTTCCACGATGTGGGTGAGCGTGATGGTGCCGCCGCGCATTTCGCCTATCACCAGCGTTTTCATGCCCAGCCTGCCTGCATACATCGCGCCAGCCAAGCCCGCACAGCCCGACCCTATTACTATTATGTCGTACATCATCCAAACCACGTTGGCATATTGCCATAGCAACCCTTTTTAGGCTATTCTTGCCATCTCCTGCCATGAGATGCCCGTACTGCTCACACACCGAATCAGACGTTGTGGACAGCCGCGACACCGACGACTACAGGATAAGGCGCAGGCGCGAGTGCGCAAAATGCAAGCGCCGTTTCACGACATACGAGGAAGTGGACAAGGAAGACATTTTCGTCATCAAGAAGGATGGCAGGCGCGAGAAGTTCGACAGGCACAAGCTCATGTCCGGCCTGGAACGGTCGTGCGAAAAGCGCCCGGTTTCACGCGAGCAGATAGAGGAGATGGCGAACTGGGTGGAAGGAAAGCTGCGGAAAAGCGGGAAGAAGGAAATTGCGACAGATGCCATAGGCGAGCTTGTGATGGAAAGGCTGCGCAAGGTGGATGATGTGGCATACATCCGCTTCGCGTCAGTGTACCGCTCGTTCACGGATATAGATTCATTTGAGGACGCGCTTAGGAAACTGAAAAGGAAAAAATAACTATCTGAAATCAATGGTGAAAACATGAAAACTTACCTTCAGGTCGCGCTGTTTTTTGCGCTCACGCAGATACTGGGCATTTACGCCGGCGTGGTGCTCATCCATGCTGCAGTTGCAAATCCTGGCATAAGCGAACTTTCGGTCGCGCCCATGCCAAGCTCCAACGACCCCCTAAACGCGCTGTTCTTCCTTGTTTACATCCTTATAGGCGCAGGCGCGATAATCCTTTTCGCGCGCCACTACAAGGGCATGCTGATGTTCCAGCTGCTGGAGACAATGGTGATATTCACGGCCTCCAGCGTGATATTCTTTGCATTTGCCCTGTTCCCGCTGAATATGGGGCTGTTGGAGGCGCTGGCATTCGGCGGGGCATGCGGCGCCGCGCTTGCTGCGGCAAAATTCGTCTGGCCGCAGGCAAAGAACACCGCAGCAATCATTTCGGCTGCAGGCGTGGGCGCCATCTTCGGCTTTTCATTAGGCTTCCTGCCCGCAGTGCTTTTCACCATACTTCTCTCAATATATGACTATATCGCGGTCTTCAAGACCAAGCACATGGTGGAGATGGCGCGCGAGCTTTCCACACGCCAGCTTTCATTTGCAGTGACTGCGAAAAATGCCCCTGTGCGCAAGCCAAAAGAGAGCGCAGAGGCATATGTGGAGCGCGCGAACAACGAGGGCGAAAGGCTGGACCTTGGCACAGGCGACTTGTCAGTGCCTGCCATGCTTTCAGTCTCGGCATACACGCTTGGCCCCAATGGGCTCATTTATGCGCTTGCGGTTGCAGCCGGCTCCACTGCCGCGCTTTACGCGCTTTTGAAGTTTGTATCAAAAGAAAGGGTGTTCCTTCCTGCGCTCCCACCCATTTGCCTGGGCGGCATGCTCGCGCTTCTGCTTGCAAAACTAGCCGGATTTTGATTTTTTGGATGCCTGTTTTTTGGTTTTCTCTTCCTTAGCTGCTGGCTTTTTGGCTTCCTTGGCGCCGGCAACGGCTTGCGCCAGCATTTTTTCCTCGTTTTTCACTGCATCCTTCATTTTCTCCACAAGCGCATCGATCGACGCGTCGTCAAAGCCGTGCGCGGCCGCGCCTTCCTCGATTGTTTCGTAAGCCGCAAGCCCGCAGCCTATGCAGTGGAAGCCGTGCTCCAAAAGCACCGAGGCTGCCACTGGGTGATTGAGCACGAGCTCGCCAATGGGCGTTTTGCGGCTGATTTCTTCTGCCATGTCGCGTTTGTTGCGCCAATGCCCTTTAAAGCTTTCCTACCAAATCAGCATCGCCTATGAGGGCGATGTCTGATGCATTTTGCCGAAGCAAAATGCACATTCTCCTCACTACGAGGTTTAGTTTGAATGGACGATTATGAAAAAATGCTGGACAGGGCGCGCGCTGCGCTTCCTGAG
>Ga0172369_10001857_pt1 | contig 29873 bp, 25 predicted proteins | sample LakKiv25m_FD_114539 | JGI IMG/M metagenome (GOLD analysis project Ga0172369, IMG submission 114539) | Freshwater microbial communities from Kabuno Bay, South-Kivu, Congo - kab_022012_11.25m | ecosystem: Environmental > Aquatic > Freshwater > Lake | place: Democratic Republic of the Congo...
GCGGCAGCCGGAGGCGGTGGCGGCGGCGGCGCGGCCATCGGCGGCGGCGGCGGCGGCGGAGGAGGTCCGGCCATCGGCGGTGGAGGCGGTGGCGGCGGTGGCTCCCACTCCGGAGCATCGCCAAAACGCGTCTCCTCGACCTCCCCTTCCTCCTCTTCGGGCGGGGCCTCCTCACCATAGTCATAGCCGGCGTCGCCCCGGGCGTTGTCCTCCGCATCCAAGTTGAAGCGCATTTCGAAGTTGCCGCACATCAGGAACTCGTCGTCGGCAACCTGCACCGGGACCTGCGGTTCCAGCCGTTCGTTCTGGTAGAACGTGCCGTTCGACGAGCCGTTGTCCTGCAGCCAGTAGGTCTCGCCGTCGAAGAACAGACGGGCGTGCTGGCGCGAAACGCTTTGATTCGCCGTTCGAATGCCGCAGGTCCGATGCCGGCCGATCATGACGTCGGGGGCCTCGGGACCGACTGTAATTTCGAGGGATTCTCCGGCGTCGCCGATATAGGTGATCCGTGCCACTGCTCGCTCCTGTGCGCCGCGCGCCCCCCGACTGCCGGGGACGGTAATCGGCGCGGGAGGTTAGCAGAGCCAGGGACGGCACACAATGGCCCGCAAGCGTGACATTCCGCAGCGACTTCGGTTGGCCGCCTTCCCGCAACGCGCCACCACCGCGACCAGCGCTGCGCGCTGCGAATTCAACGGCCACGTCTTGACAACCCGACGACGCAACCTACCTTGTGGTTGGCGACGGCTTCACGATTCCTGCGTAATTCAGGGACCTTACGCGCGAATCGGCGCCGCAACGACTTGGACCGCCCAGACGCAACGGGCCGCGCACACAATGCCGGCCACACACGCAAGAGAGTGAGACCATGGGAAAAATCATCGGCATTGACCTCGGCACGACCAACTCCGTTGTTGCCATCATGGAAGGCGGCCAACCCGTCGTCATCGCCAACCAGGAAGGCGGCCGCACGACACCATCGGTCGTGGCGTGGAATGACAAGGGCGAGATTCTTGTCGGCCAGATTGCGCTGCGTCAGGCCGTGGTGAACGCAAAGAATACCGTGTACTCCGTCAAACGACTGATGGGCCGCAAGCACAAGGAAGTGACCGCCGAGCTGTCGCGCCTGCCGTACACCATCCAGGCGGCGGACAACGGGGATGCGCACGTGCATGTCGGTGGCCGGCTGATGTCGCCGCCCGAGGTTTCCGCCAAGATTCTCGCGAAGTTGAAGCAGGCAGCCGAGAACTACCTCGGCGAGACGGTCACGCAAGCCGTCATCACGGTGCCAGCGTACTTCAACGACAGCCAGCGCAATGCGACCAAGGATGCGGGCAAGATCGCGGGGTTGGAGGTGCTGCGCATCGTCAACGAACCAACGGCCGCGGCGCTCGCTTACGGTTTGGAGAAGAAGGCCGATGAACTGGTTGCGGTGTTCGACCTGGGCGGCGGCACGTTCGACATCTCCGTGCTGGAAGTGTCCGACAACGTGGTCGAAGTGAAGGCGACCAACGGCGACACGCATCTGGGTGGCGACGATATCGACAACATCCTGATCGACCACTTGATTGCCGAGTTCAAGAAGGACCAGGGCATCGATCTCGCCAAAGACCAGATGGCCAAGCAGCGCCTGAAGGAAGCGGCAGAGAAGGCCAAGATCGAGCTGTCGCAGCAGATGGAAACCGAAGTCAACCTGCCGTTCATCACGATGGACGCCAATGGTCCCAAGCATTTGCAGCACAAGGTCACGCGCGCGAAGTTGGAGCAACTGTGCGAAGACGTGTTCAAGCGCCTCCTCGAACCTTGCCGCAAGTGCTTGGCCGATGCCGGCAAGAAGCCGGCGGACATTGATGAGGTGATCCTGGTCGGTGGCTCGACGCGCATTCCGAAAGTCCAAGAGATCGTCAAGACCTTCTTCCAGAAAGAGCCGAATCGCTCGGTGAATCCGGATGAGGTCGTGGCGCTCGGTGCAGCGGTGCAAGCCGGCGTTCTGGCAGGCGATGTCAAGGACATGCTGCTGCTGGACGTGACGCCCCTCAGCCTCGGCGTCGAGACGCTGGGCGGCATCATGACGGCGCTCATCAAGCGCAACACCACGATTCCGACCAAGAAGACCGAGGTATTCTCGACCGCGGAGGACATGCAGACGGCGGTGACGGTCAAGGTCTACCAGGGCGAGCGGGAAATGGCGCGCGACAACAAGCTGCTTGGGCAGTTCAACCTGGAGGGCATTCCGCCGAGCCCGCGCGGCATGCCGCAGATCGAAGTGACGTTCGATTTGGATGCCAACGGCATCCTGCACGTGACGGCGAAAGACAAGGCAACCGGAAAAGAGAACAAGATCACGGTGCAGGGCGGCAGCGGCCTGTCGAGCGCCGAGGTCGAAAAGCTGGTCAAGGAGGCCGAAGCCCACGCGGCCGAGGACAAAGCGGCACGCGAACGGATCGAGACCAAGAATCAGGCGGAGTCGACCATCTACCAGATGGAGAAAACGCTCAAGGAAAACAGCGACAAGCTCGCGGCCGACGACAAAGAGAAGCTGGAAGCCGCGATCAAGAAGGCGCGCGAAGCGGTCGAGAGCGGCGATACGGATCGCATCAAGGCGACGCAGGAGGAACTGAAGCAAGCAGCGTACAAGCTTTCGGAGGCGATGTATGCCTCCGCCGGCGCCGGCAGTGCCGAGCCTTCGGCGACGGGTCCGGCCGCGCCTGGTGGCGCCGCGCCTGCGGGCGAGAAGAAGAAGGACGACGTGGTGGATGCGGAGTTTGATGTCGATTAGGGCTGGCGCGGGGTGGACAGGTCTTCTGGGCGAATCCCGGCGAGGCGCCGGGACCGGGCTCTAGGCGCTGCGCGACCGCAGTCACCTCCGGATGCACTCCGGTGTCTGCGCCCTTCGGGTGACGATCCCTTTCGCTATCTAGTTCAAGCATTGGCGCCCGGTGCGAAAGGGGGCGAGACCCGAAGGGCCGAGGCCGCGGAACGCGGACTCGGGGAGCGTAGCGACTAGCACCCGGTCCGGCCGCTGCGGCCGGATTCGCCCATAATGTCTTATGGTTCTCGACCGCATCCAGAACGCGGCACGGCGTCAGCCAAAGAAAAGGGCGTGAGCATGAAGTCCGACTACTACGCCCAACTCGACGTGCCCCGCGACGCCAGCGCGGATGCGATCAAGAAGGCGTACCGCAAAGCCGCGATGAAGTACCACCCGGACAAGAATCCGGGCGACAAGGCGGCCGAAGAGAAGTTCAAGCAAGTGTCGGAAGCCTATGCAGTTCTGTCCGACGAGACGAAGCGCAAGCAATACGACCAGTTCGGTGATTCGCGCTTTCATTCCGAACACAGCAGCGAAGACATCCTGCGCGACTTCAACTTGGACGACATCTTGAGTCAGTTCGGGATGCGCGGCTCAGGCTGGGGCAACTTCAAGTTCCGGCGCGGGGGCGGCACGGCGCCGGGCGGTTCGCCGTTCGAGGACCTCTTCAGCGGCGCCGGGGCGCGCGGACGCGGCAAGGCAGAAGCGCCAGCGACGGGCACCGATGCAGAAGTGGCTCTGCTCGTTCCGTTTCTTGACGCGATGCATGGCGGCGAAAAACAGATACAGCTGTCCATTGACGGCGAACAGCGCGATCTGCACGTGCGCATACCGGCGGGGATCGCCACGGGCAAGAAACTGCGCGTCAAGGGCGAAGGCCACCGCGGCCCCGGCGGCAAGGGCGATCTCTACCTGATCGTCACGGTCGATGTCGACGCACGATTCGAGCGGCGCGGCAACGACATCCACACGGTCGCGTCGATCCCTCCCAGCAGTTTCCTGCTCGGCGGCCCTGTCGAAGTCGAGACGCTGAGCGGCAAGAAGACCATCAAGGTCGCGGGCGGCACCTCCTCAGGCGCGGTGGTGCGCGTGCGCAAGCAGGGTGCGCCCATCTTGGGCAAGGCCGGCGAGCACGGCGACTTGTACGTCAAGCTGGAAGTCGCGCTGCCGCGCGAGTTGAGCGACGCGCAGCGGTTGGCGGCGGAGGCGTTGCGCGACACCGGGTTGTAGGCGCTTGACTTCGGACGGTGTGCGCGCGACAAGCCGAACAGTTGCGCCAGACGCGCACACGCTCGGAGCGCCATGTCCCGCCTTCGCCTCCCGATTCGCAAACCCCTTGTGTTCCTTGTCTTCGTCAGTCTCGCGGTGCCGCTGTGCGCCTGGGCGGCCGGCGCCAGCACGACCCTGAGCGATCCCGCCGACGATGACGACGGTCCTGGCTCGTACAAGTACCCGACCGACCCCGTCTATAAACCGAAATCGTTTGATCTTCGCAAGGTGGAGATCACGGATCGCGGCGATGACGTGGAGTTCCGGGTGACATTGGGCGCGGCACTCGAAGACCCGTGGGATTCCAAGAGCTGGGATGGAAACGGCTTTTCATTGCCCTTCGTGCAGATCTACATCGACACGGACCACCAGAAGGGCAAGGGTTTTGTCGCGCCATTGCCGGGTCTGGGCAGCGCGCGCTTTGCCGATGACGAGGCGTGGGACAAGGTCGTGCTGCTGTCCCCTCAAGGTAAGAGCCGTCTTTCCGCGGAGTTGCGCGCCAAGGCCGGCGGGATGAAGGGCGCGGCCGTCGTTCCAAAGTCGACGCGCGCTTCCGGCAAGGCCATCGTCGCCGTGGTGAAAAAGGCCGACCTCGGCGGCGCACCGGCGGCGGGATGGGGCTACCAGGCCGTCGTGCAATCGAACGAAGGCTTTCCCGACAAGGGCGACATCCTCACGCGGCGGGTCAACGAGATCGCGGGCGCGCACCGCTTTGGCGGTGGCGACGACAGCGAGTGCGACCCGCATGTCATTGACATTCTTGCTGGAAGCGCCAAGGGCGACAAGTCTGAAGCCGCCGCGCAGCACAAGACGCTGGCCTACACGTGCGGCAGCAAGACCGCGCATTTGCCCATGATCTACCCCGCACCCTAAGCCAAGGCCGCCCGCATGCGCCGTCCATTCTTGCGCCTGTGCTGCCTCATCGGGGCGCTTTGCCTGTGCGCACCGGCGTTCGCCGACATCGGCAAGTTCGAGATCGACGGCCGCATCTACTCGAAGCACCTCTACCAGAACAACGACAGCCAGGGATTGGTCGGCTTGGGCAACCCCTTCTGGCCAGACACGATTTCTGGCAACAATGGTGTTGGCTCGGAACTGGAACTCAACATTCGCGGCAAAGTCAGCTCGTTTGTCGAGACCGGCGCACGCCTCGCCTCGCGCTTTGGCGAACGGTGGCACGACTGGTGGGAGAGCGGCAACAGCCTGTACGACAAGGCGAATACCTCGGGCGACTCCGGCGGCATGAACTCGGCTTCGTACATGAAGCTGCGCGGCACCTACATCCAAGTGCTGCCTGGGTTTTTGGGCATCGATTGGCTGCGCGCCGGCTCCTCCGATCTCGCCATGTTCAACCCCTGGACGATCGGCAAGGTGCGCTACATCGATCGCGACAACGGCCGCGGCTACTTCGCATCCGGTCACATCGGCGACGATGCCACCGTTCGATATCAGCTTGGAATCATTGCCCTTCCCAAGCTGTGGGCGGGCCCGTGGTGGTCGACCGGCATCGGCGATCCAGCGCTGAGCAACGCCTTCTGGTCGCGCGATTGGGCGTATGCAACGAGCGTGCGCGTGCAGGTGGCCGACGGCACGGCGCTGCGCCTGGTGGCGACGACGACGCAGGATCTTGAAGTCGATTTGAGCGACCCGGACGCCGTCGGCTCGAAGAATCCGAACTGCCTCGACAAACTCGGCAACGCCATCCCAGGGTGCCAGAACAACCACGCGGTCGACTTGCTGACGCGTTTTGCAAGCTACAACAGCACATTGGACTTCGAGAGCGATCTCAGCGACACGGTTCGTTTGACCGGACTCGTCGGCGTCTCAGCGCAGAACATCAACCGCAACCTGGTGGCCAACGGCGTGGCACGCAACCAGGGCGTCTCTCCTGTGGTCTACAAGGACACGCGCGACTTCGCGACAACGTTGCGTTTTGCCGCCAACGACCCCTTCGACTCGGGTTGGTCCTTGCAGGCAGAGTATTTCAACATCGGCGCGGACTGGAACGCGATTTTCGGCGCGCGCCGCGAGGCGGACGTCCTGCTGACCGACGGGTTCGTTGGCGGCGGCGGTCAGTTGCCGACCTTGAATCTTGCCAACGAGTTCATTGACTTCGACGATCAGTGGGTGGAGAGCTGCATCGGCTGGCACGGCGGGACCGGTGTCCTGTCCTTCGACCGTGACGACAACCGGTTGAAAGCAGAGTATTCCTTCATCGGTTACAACACGAACCAGCAGAACCGCGACGTGGACACGATCTACCCGGACTTCCTGCATGGCGACGGATTTACGGATACTTCGCTGTACGACTATGCCAACGTCACGGATCGCGGCCGGGATCCGCGATCGGTCTACCACCGCAACCAGGATCGGCGCAGCCAGATCGCGATGATCTCCGCATCGCACCAGTTTGACGTCGGTCGCGGGCTCGACGTTGAGTTCAAGGCGAAGTACATTCGAGACGAGGACTTCCGCAGCTTGACGACCGCCGACGATGACTACCGCGGCGACATCCTCATCGGCCGCGGACGTGTGGCAGTTCCGGTGTACGATGGCGTCAAAGTCAGCGTATTCGGTCAGATGGACCACTGGGATGAGCAGAAACGGCGCGGCACCTTGCAGTTGGGCTACGGCAACGACACGACGGACAAGCAGACGGCGGGGGTGACGCTCGATGTGCTGTTTGGCGGGATGAAACTGCGCTATGGTCTGGAGTACGTCCACAAGGTGCAAGGCCGTGAACGCGAACCGGATCAGCTGTGGAACGTGTGGCGTTCGAAGGCCACCATTGAGGCGAACTGGTAGGGAGCCTGACCCGTGTGTGCGCGTCCGGGCGTAGCGGCTTTCGGCGCGCGGCACGCCAGCGGCGCGGGGTCTGCAAGCCCCGGTCGGCGGCGGTTGCCGTTGACAAGGTGCCGGCCCGTGACGCAAACAAGAGGCGTTGGCACGTGCTTTGTGCTCGTCGCCGCGCCGCGTGAGAAGGGAGGTGGCCGATGGAATCCAAGGACGAGGCTGAGATCAAGGAACGCGATGAAGCAGCCAAGGCCGTTCTGAAAGCTGCCTACGAGCAGAAGAAGATCGAGATCGGCGACACCAAGGACAACACCGGCAAGGCGGCGGCGGCTGGCGCGGCGGCTGGCGGCAACACCACGGCTGGCAAGGGCGCCAAGTTGGAGCATGCCGACTACCAGCAAAAGACGATTGATATCGCCGATACCAAGGACAACACCGGCAAAGCAGCGGCAGCTGGCGCGGCGGCTGGCGGCAACACGACGGCGGGCAAGGGCGCCAAGTTGGAGCATGCCGACTACCAGCAAAAGACGATCACGATTGCCGAAACGAAAGACAATACCGGCGTTGCGGCAGCAGCAGGAGTCGAGGCTGGCGGCCACACGACGGTGGGCGAGGGCGCGACGCTGACGCATGTCGACTATGACGCCAAGGTCCTGGCAACCACGGACAGCAAGGGCAATGCGGGCATCGCAGCTGCGGCCGGCGTGGCAGCCGGCGGCGCGACGACGGCGGGCAAGGGCGCGACACTGGCGCACGTGGACTACCACGGCAAGAACATCGACATCGATGCAACGGTCGAGAAGAAAGGGGGGAAGGCCAAGGCTTCCGCCCACGTCAGCGTCCACGCGACCATCGGTGGCACACAGTCGGGCGGCACGAGCGGTGCGCGGTGGCATGACCATCAGGGCGGCTTTCGCTTCGAGCTGGAGTTCGGCAGCTTGAAGGCGGGCGGCTTTCGCAGCGTCGATGGTCTGGGCGTCTCGACCGAACTGATCGAGTACCAGAGCGGCAAGGACAAGTACGCACGCCAGATTCCCGGTCGGCCAAAGATCGCGCCGGTGGTACTGAAGAAAGGCTATGTGAATACGTCAGTTCTGTGGGACTGGATGAAGTCGACCATGGACGGCAAGATGAAGTTCGAGAATGTCAGCGTCATCTTGATGGACGATTCCGGGCAGGACGAGTTGGCGCGCTACGATCTGCTGGACACGTGGCCATCGCGCTGGTCGGGCTGGCAATTGGATGCCAACGGTTCGAACGCGATGGTGGAAGAACTGGAGCTGCAGGTGCGGCACATCAACCGCGTCGCTGGCAAGAAGTAGATCCCCCGCACACGCGGCTACGGATCGCGATCCGCGAAACTCAGAATCCACGGCTGACCACCGACCATCGACAGGACGGGCTCGGCCGGCGGCTGACCGGGCTGCGCAAGTTGGTCTGGATCGCGGGACCACAACACGAAATCGGCGATTGCACCTGGAGCCAACGCCACATCGGGCGCCGCCAAAGGGTGCGCGCGGCCGACTTGCGGCAGGAAGCTGGTTTCACGCGCGACGCGAACCGGCGCGGCAGTGTCTGGACGATGCAACGCCGCGAGCACCCTCGCCACTTGGGCCGTCGCTTGATCGCTGATGGCATTGACGGCGATCTGGTGACCGGTGCGATCGGCGGCTTGCACCCAATCTGTGAGTTGGGCATCGGTGTAGTGCAGACGCACCGCCGCGGCGGCATCGGTGCTGTCCAGCCAGAACTGCACGCCTGCGACGCGAACGAGCGCCGGGATCTTCGGGCGCGCCAGCGTCGCAGTGCTCTGGTTTTGCTTCGGATCTGACGTCTGCAACAGCGCGCGTCCCTCCGGCAATTCGCCATCCAAGTAGACGACACAGCGCAGTGGCAGGCGCCGATCGTGCTCGAGCATGGCCAGCGCCTCGACCAGGGCGAGCGAGCCACCGGCGACATGAACCTCCGTCATGCCTTGGCGTTGCATCGCAATCAGGGCCTGCAGCAGCAGCGGGCGCAGACGCTCCTGACGCAGCGGCGGCACACGGTGCCACACCGCCAGCGCGGCAAGGCCCGAGGCGCGTCCGCCATCGCGGGCAAGTTGTTCGGTCATCGACGGCGGTTCCAGCAGAATCATGGAGGAATTAAGCAGCGCCCACTGCCCGTCGGCTGAGGTCAGCAGCACCGGCGTGCCGCCAGTGGCAGCGTCGATGTCGGCCGCCGTGATCGTGCGCAGCAGCGAGTTGTCCACGCCATGCCCCCACACCCAATCGCCCGCGGCGCGCACATCGAGGCGTGCGGCTGCGAGCAGACTCCGCACGGCGGCGACGTGCAGGGCTCCGCGCAGATCAACCGCGTCCGGCAGCATGGCTGCGGCGTCGAGGCGCACGGAACCGGCAATCGCCCCCCTGCTCACAAAACTGCCTGAATAGCGAAGAATTTGTGTGGCAGACGCCAGCAAGGGCTCGACCACGGCGGCCGGCCCCAAGCCGACGATGCGGTTGCCGCGCACGGCGATGCTGCGCGCACTGGCGTCACCGCCGGCGATGCGGCCGACGTGAAGCACGACGTCCGCCAGGGGCGCCTTGGTGGTGGGCACAGCGCGCAGGGACGTCGCATGGACGCTGGCAGGGGGAATGAGGAAATTGCGCACGGTGGCACACGCACACAGCTGCGCGCAGGCTGCCGCGATCAGCAAGCGAGACGCACTGGAGACACAAGAACTCATGGTCGTCTTGTCCCTTGGCGCACGAGGCGCAGGCGGTCTGGATCACGGGGCCACGGTTCGAGCACGAAGTCATCGCCCGAGCGCCGCGCGATTTCGCCGAGCAATGCCGCGCGATCGATGAACACCGGCAGGCCCCATTGCAGCATCCTGGTCAGCAGATCCGGCCATGCCCGGCGCAGGTCGGTATCGCTGAGTTGCACTTTGCCCACTCCAGGATACACGCCGTACGGACAATCGACGGCGAGGTAGCCCAGCGGCGCTGCAGCGTCGGCTGGATGGCACCACGGCGCGACGCGGTACCGGTCGGCGTAGACGCTGCATCCAAAGTGCATGTCGCCGTCTCGCGCCAGGAACCGGCAGTGCAAACCCGGCACGACGATCGCGCGCCGTCCCAGCGGAATGGCGACGTGGCAACTCACGCCGCAGCGGCGGCACAGGGCCTCGTGATCGGCGTCTTCGCGACTGGGCAGGCTCAATGCGTTGCCTGCGACACGTCCGCGGCCGGCGCAGACTTGGCGGCAGCCGCAGGCCGCACGAGCAAAAAGTAGCTCAGAACGCCCGTCGCCGCGCCGCTCAGAGCATAGACGCTGCCCAACCACTTCTTGTTCGTCGTCTGCACGCCGCGTGGATCATCCGCGTCGCTCAAGTAGTAGGAGCCGAGACCCCAGGCACCGTAACCCATCACCAGCGCGCCCACGCCGACGCCGCCCCAGCCGATCGCGCCCACGGGCAATGCGCCCAGGCCGCGCCTGCCGACCTTGCCGCAATCGACCTCGGTTTGAACGCCCGGGCCGACATCGACGGATTGCGCCACGCGCTTGTCGCCGCGCGAACAGACGATGGAATGCTTCCCCGCGGCAACGGGCTGCGGCTGCGAACGATCGCCGATGTCGCTGCCGTCGGCGAGATCCAGAGCAATGCCGTCGACCAACACCTCAACGCCGCGCAGTCCGCCTGGAACGACGAGGACGATCGAACTGCCCATTGGCTGCAATACAACTGTGATTTCCGAGGTCTCGCCAGCCTGCACTTCGACCGAGCGAACGACGGCCTGGTGACCGGGTGCTGCGATTTCGACACGGCGCCGTCCGGCGTCCAGCCATGCCTGGAAGGTGCCGGTGCGCACCTCGCCATCGACCTTGACCCGGGCATTGGCCGGCTGCACCAGCACGCGCAATTCGCCTTTCGCCTTCATTTCCTCGGCAAGCGACTTGCGCTCTTCGTCCAGGGGCCGATGCAGCGCTTTGGGAAGTTGGGGCGAATCCGCCGTCCGATAGGCCTCCTCCGCATCGTGCAGCCGGCCCAACCGCCGCAATACCCGGCCCTTCAAGAAGGTGATGCTGGCATGTGGGAAGATGCGCTCGGCTTCCGTCGCGAGTTCGAGCGCTTTTTGCGTGTCGCCTGCTTCCAGACGTTCTTTGGCGTCCTTGTAGATGGCGTTGGCGCGCCCCGGATCGCCGGCGGGTTCGGCGCTCCACGCGGGCGCGGCAACGCATGCACACAGCGCGAACCCCAGGCCCAGCCACTGGCACACAGCGCGCGCGATTGCCGCCGACAAGACGCGTACTTCGATGACCGGACTGTGATCCTGGTTCACGGCTACTCCCAGTCCTGTTCTTTTGGCTTGCGCTGGTGGACGCGTGGCGGCGGCACCACTTGACGCGTCACCACCTCATCGGCCGCGCCGCGGTGCGCAGACACCTCGGCCGCGGGTTGCTTGGCATTCAACTGGATCGTCGGCAGTTGCGCCAGATGCCCGCGCAGAACCTGATCCGTGGCGATCTTGACCTGGCCATCGTCAAAGCCGTCGAGCCTGATCTGCAGCGCCATGTCCGAATCTCCTGTCTTGACCAGGACATCGAGCGGCGTGCGCCCCAGATCCTCGCCATTCTTGAAGACAACCGCGCCCGCCGGCTCGGAGCGGATCGTCACGCGCTGCTCGTCGGGCCGATCCGCAGGCAATGGCGGCAGCGGCAAGTGGACACGAGGCGACGAAAGCACAGGTTTATACAGATGTTCTGGCACCTGCTCGCGCGGTATCGGCGCCGCTGCGACCTGCGCACCCTCTGGCCGCGCCGCTGGCTCCTCGGCGTCGCGCGTCGCGACGATGATCGCGGCTGCAAGTGCGAACCCGACAACGGCCGCGGCGGCGATGACCAGCAGCAAGCGGCCGCGCACCGGCGTCACATCCAACTCCTTGTGCGTCCGGCGCACCGGCGCCTCGTCCTCCTGCTCGGGCGGCAGGTTGCTGATGTCGATGGCCAGCGTGCGCTCTTCGCGTGGATCCTTTGGCGAACCACTGGCATCCAGGGTCAGCGTACGTTCGACGTGCTGGAATGCCTTCGGTTCGGCCGCCTGCGACGGGCTGCGCGGCCGCGGCAGGACCGCCATCGGCTGCTGTGTCGCGCTGGGCTGCCGCTGCGACGGCAGGGATCGCGGCTTGGGCGGCGTGACCGCGGCGACCGGCGTGAAATGAGCACCATGCGCGATGCCACCCAAGGAATGCATGACGGCGTCGATCGCGTGCACCACCTCATCGGCGCTGGCGAAACGCTCCGCTGGCGTCTTGGCCAGCAGCTTGAACACGAGTTCGTCGAGTTCGTCCGGCACTGCCAAACCCGGGGCAACCTCTTCAAATGCGGGAGGATTCTCTTGAACGTGCTTGATAGCGACGGCGATCGGATCATCGGCGACGAACGGCGCGCGGCCAGCCAGCATTTCGAACAGCAGGATTCCGACAGCGTACAGATCGCTCGAAGCGGTCAGCGGCAACCCTTGCGCCTGTTCGGGCGAAATGTAGCGCGGCGTGCCAAACATCTTGCCCGCTTGCGTCAACTCCTGGCCGGTCGCCGCGAGGAACTTGGCGATACCGAAGTCGATCACCTTGATGAAGTCCTTTTCACCGTAGATCTCGCAAATGAAGATGTTGTCCGGCTTCAGATCGCGGTGAACGATGCCCTGCGAGTGCGCCTCGGCCAGCGACTTGCAGATCTGCCGCATCATGTAGAGCGCACGCAGCGTCTCGATGCGGCCGCGACGCAGCACGGCGGTCAGCGTCTCGCCGGTCAAAAACTCCATCACCATGTAGATATGGCCATCCTGACTGCGGCCAAAATCGAGCACGCTGATCGTGTTGGGATGACGCAGCACGTTGGCCGCGCGCGCTTCCTGCTCGAAGCGCGCAATCTGCTTGTCGTCGGACACGAGGTGCGGCGCCAGCACCTTGACGGCCACAACCCGATGATTCATCTGGAGATCGGCTGCCTGATAGACCGAGCCCATGCCGCCCTGCCCGACGAGCTTGAGCAGCTTGTAGCGACCGGCGAGCGCGACTCCGACGAGGTTGTGTTCCATCTCCCTTCCGGTCGCTGCCGACGCGCGTGCTGCAACCAGCAGACGGCGCAGAGGGACAGCGGCTGACTATACTACCCGATGCGCGAGGCTGACCAGTAGGCGATGCTCTCACTTCGTGCTAGATTTCGCCCGCGACGCTGCGCAGTGCGGCGACGCAGAGGCTTTGGCATGCATCGAGATGGTCCAGCACGGGTGACGAAGCGGCGCGCGCTGTGGCGCGTCGCGCTGTGCCTGGCGATGACATGGTTGGCCAGCACCGGCCTGGCAGGATGCAACCAGGGCACCAGCGTTGGCGCGCGGCAGTCGACGGGCGAGGCCAAGACCGGTTCGGAGCGCGCCGTCCAAGGCCAGGCGCTCATGCAAAAGGGCGGCCTGTGCGACGAGAATCGCCGCATCAGCGACCCGACGCCAGGCACGCCGGAGTGGGTCATCTACCGCCTGTACGAACTCGCGCTCGGCCCGGACAACGAGACGGCGTTCAAGGCATTTGTCGACCTGTTCCCGACGACTCGCAACACCAGAGAATTACGCGATATGTACTGGAATCACATCCGCAAATCGGTCGCCAAGTACACGCCGGATGCGCCCAAGGCCGACTACGTCATCTGCCGCAGCAACGCCACGGATGAAGGGCGCAAGTACTACATCGTCACTTCCGAGTCGCGCCAGACACCGCCGCCCATCACGGTGGGCGAAGTCGAAGGTCGCAACAAGATTATCTTTCTCACACCCTTCTGACCTCGTTCCTGGCCGCGCGGTCGGACTTGAGGTTCCTTTCCGACGTGCGCCGCTGCCGAGCCAAACGCCGACCGCCCCTGCCCTGGAGGATCTCGATGCGCCATTCCCTTTCCTACGCGGTCGCCCTGGGCGCGGCTGTCTGCGCCCTCGGTGCCTGCGCCGTGCAGGACGAGCCCGGCAGTGCGCCCATGGCCATGACAGTCGGCGCGCTGACAGGCACTTGCCCTGCAGGAACGACGAAGAACCCGTTTCCCGAGATCAGCGCATTCAAGCTGGTCGTGCGCGAGCGCACCGCGTCGGGCGCGATGTCGGTGACGCATACCGCGACTGCTGGTTTCGCCGCGGGCCAGAAGAGCATCAGTTTCTCCGACGTCCCCAGCGGCAGCCCGCGCGAGGTCACGCTCATCGGCTACGGTGCCGGGTCCAAGGCGACCTGGTTCTCGCGCAAGAGCGGCGTCAACATCAAGAAACTCTCGACCAACGCCATCGATCTCACGCTCATGGCCTTGGACGGCTTTACCTGCCTCGGCCCGGTCGACAGCACCGTCCCGAGCGTGGTCCTGCCGGCCACGACCCGCATCGCCAACGGCAAGGTCTTGATTACAGGTGGTTTTGGCGGCGCGGCCGACGACGGCGCGGACACCCGGCTGGAACTCGCCCAGGACACCGCCTACATTTTCGACCCCAACACCGGCAAGTTCACCCAGAGCAACAGCCACATGGTCAGCAAGCGCGGTGGCCACAGCGCGATCTACCTGCCCAAGTCCAACAAGGTGCTCATCGTCGGCGGCGCGACCGCGATGCGCGTGGCCAAGAGCGGCGTCGAACCACCGCGCTGGACGGCCGCAGACGGTTCCGCATCGGGCGGTGCAACATTTGAAATCTACGACGTCGAGAAAGATACCTTCAGCGCCGGTGCCGGCCAGGAGTTCACACAGAAACGCGTCCTGCCGAATCTATTGCCAATTTCCGACGACTATGTCGTCGTGGCTGGCGGCGCCCCGTGGCCGGAGCCGGCCGACGACGCGTACAAGAACTGCGACCTGTTCAGCGCGAATGACGGGGGATTTATCAACACACTTGCGGCATTACCACTCAACGGCGTGCGAGCAGGCTCGGCCGCCGCCTTCATCGGCACGACGTCCGTCGGCACCAGCAAGTACCTGCTGTGGGGCGGCAACGCACCGCGATCGGGCGACAAGGCCGTCGGTCCCGTGGCCGAGCGCTTCAAGGAATCGACCCTGCCTGGCGAAGGCGAATTCAACGGTGATCTGAAGATCGAAGGCGATTTCCAGGCCAATGGCGTCCTGTTCTTCCCGTCGCTGACCGCACTCGGCGCCGGCAAGGACGACGACGGCCAATTCCTGTCCGTCGGTGGCGCGCGCTACGATGCCGCGGGCAAGAAATGGCTCAAGCCCAGCGCTGACGACGTCTACCTCTTGAAGCTGCACGACGCCACGCCGGACACCAAGGGCCGCATCGAAACCAAGAAGATCGGCGGCTTGACCGCAGGCGTGTTCCTGCACCAGGCCAACCTCGCCGGTTTGAACCATGTCGTCATCTCGGGAGGCTTTTCCGAGTTCGGCGCAGCGGCCAGCGCCACGATGCGCGCCTACGACATTCCCGGCGCCAGGTGGCTCGACGCGGCCGCGCTCGGCGGCAGCGACGCGTTCATCAAGCGCGGCGGTCACGCTGGCCTGACCTTGAGCAATGACTGCATGTTGCTGTTCGGCGGCGTCGCCAGCTTCGATGCGCTCAAGACCCAAGGCAACGCAACCAGCGACATCTACTGCCCCAAGCTGCTGGTGCCATAGGCCGCCGCAGTACCCGTCAGAACCCACGACGTTTCTTTTTCTTGCAGCAGGAACAGCCATGACCGCTCGCATCCCCTCGTTCCGCACCGCGCAGACGCGTCCGTTGACGGAAACGCTCCGCTCTGGACTCGCTCGCACGCTCTTGGCCACGTTGTGCGCGCTGGCAGTGGTGAACCTGCAGTGGTGGTCCGTGGTCCGCGATGGCCACTGGATTGCTGCGGCGCAGGCGCAGAGCGCCGTCAACTCGACGCTCGCGGTGCTGGTCATTCCAGTGACCCGCAAGAACGCTGAAGATGCCGAGGCTTTGGAGCGCCTGTTGGCCGACGCCGCGGGACGGCTCGACACCGTGCGCTTGTTCGACCTGTCGCCCGTGCCTGGAGCGGAAGTGGGCGCAAAGGCAGCGGATCTCGTCGAGGAGGGTCTACGCGCGATGCTGCTGCGCACACCCAAGCGTGCCCAAGAGCGCCTGGCGTCGGCGGTGCAAGTGCTGAGCGAGGCGCCAGCGGCAGCGGATGAACGGCTCTATGCCCGCCTGTACAAAGGCAATGCGCTCGCCTGGCTCGCCAACAACGAGTTGCTGCAGGCACGGGATGCGCTTGTCAAATCTATGCTTTTGTTCCCGAATCAAGCATCGGAAGAGTACGCCGCTTATGGCAGCACGGCGCGCGAGTTGTTCGAAACCGTCAAGAGCGGCCTGGCCAACAGCCCCTCGGGCGACCTCAAGGTCACGGTCAAAGGTGGCAAGGCAGACATCTGGGTCGATGGCACACACCGCGGCAGCGGCTCGGTGGTCGTGTCCGACCTGCCGATCGGCCCGCACCGCGTGACCGTGCGACTGCCCGGTCAGACGGCGGATCGGCGCTTCGTTGACATCGTCGCGGACAAAACGGCCAATGCGGACTTTGACCTCAAACCTGCGAGTTTTGGGCCGGATTTGGATCAGGGGCGCAACGTGCTCGTCGCCAACTTCGCCCAGCCCAGCGTCGTCGAAGACCGCATCCGCGAACTGCGCAACCAGCTCGGCGCCGACCAGATGCTGGTGGTGCGCCCCAAGCTCTCGAAAAAGACGACGGAATTGACTGGGTACTTCCTCGGCGCCGACGGCGGCTTCAAGAAGGTCAGCGCCACCATCGACAAGGACGAGAACTACCTGCAGAAACTCGCAGACTTCGTGGCGACGACCGCGGGCTCCAAGCTGCTGCCGGAACTGGCCAACCGCCCCCTCGATCTGCGCGAGAGCGTGGTCAAGTCGAATGGCGGTGCGGCGGCAACGGCTGGCGCAAGCGCCTACATCGACCCCAATGCGCCGCTGTTCGAAGATGAGAAGAAAGAGGACAAGTCGATCACCAAAAAGTGGTGGTTCTGGGCGGCCGTGGTCGGTGGCGCGGCACTGGTCGGCGGCGGCCTGTATGCCATCTCCAGCGGCACCGGCGCCAAGGCTGCCACGGCTTCTGGCACGTTGCAGATCAACTTGTTCAAGACATCCGGCAACTGACCTTGAACTTTCGCTTTTCGCGCCGATTGCGCGTCGCGCTTGCCGTCGTGCTGGCGGCGGTCCTGCCTGCCAGCGCGGGCCTGGCGATCGCGCCGGCGCCAGACTGGGGGTATCTGCGCCGCCATGGCGACGCGGCATTGTTCGCCGTCCTGCGCAACCAACTGGCGCCGCAGCCCTGGCGTGCGACCTACCAGGAAACGCGGCTGCCGACCGGGCATCCGTTCGCCGGATTGCGCCTGACGGTGGCGCGCATGCCCGGACCCAAGCTCGGCGGCGCGCTGTTCCGCTTCGAGGATCCGCCCTGCTTGCGCGGTATTGGCGTCGTCACACTGGAGGGCAACGCCTGGGTGCACCTGCCGGGGCGCCCCGTCGAGCCGGCGACGCCCGCACTGCTGGGCATGGCGCTGCCGCTGCTCGGCGTACCCCTGATCGTGCTGGCCGGGACCGAGACCGAGGACTTGTTCACGCGCGAGTTGGTCGGCGACTTCGGCGAGATCAGCATTTTTCAGCTCGATCCTGTCTATGAGAAGGGCCCGGGGCTGCAGCGCATGAAGATGGCGATCCAAAAGCGCACGATCACGCTCGACGCGCTGCAGGTCGTGGACCGGCAATCGGCGCTCGTGGCCGGCGCGCAGTGGCAGCGAATCGAGTTGCAGCAAGGCATGTGGAGCGCGCGGCGCCTGACGTTGCGGCCCATCACCGGCGATGCCGCAACGTTCGATCTCGATCGCACCCAACTGCTTGTCGGCCAAGACGCAGAACGCCTGCGCTTTGACGCGAGTGCCCTGCAATGATCTGCTTGACCAATCGCGGAGATGAGGGACGGCGTCGCCGACTTGCGGCGCGTCCGGCGTGCAGCTATGCTCCGCCGCCAGTGTTCGTAGCGTTCTCTGGCCGAGGGAAACGATGATGGCACGCGCCTACAGACTGCAATCCAGCGTCGCTTTTTGCTGCGCCGTGACCACGCTTGGCGTGGTTCTCACCCTGTTGCCGGTCGGCCGCGCGCACGCGTCGGAAGTGACGGACGTCCTCGACGCCTTCGACGTCGAGAATCCCTACGACCTCAGCCTGCGCCTGCGTTTTGTCAGCGACACGCGCAACGCGTCGATCGGACGCGAGTACAAGTGCATTAAAAGCGACCAGATCGGCGCCACGGCGTGCAAGGGCGGCTCGGCCATCCAGATTGCACGCGAGCTGGAGTACCACCAGGTGCGCAATCAGTTGGCCATCGACGCCCGCATCGGCCTCTACAAAGACGTCGAGATCTACGCGACTTTCCCGATCGTCTTGTCCGATCAGTGGCAACACAAGTTCGCCGCAGGTGTCTCGTCGTCCAACTCGACCATTGCGCCGTCGGCCAAATCCGAGTCGCTGTTTGCGGTGCCCTACGACAGCACGACGCGTTCTGGCTTTGGCGACATGCACTTGGGCCTCAAGTGGGCGCCGTTCAACTACCAGCGCGATCACCTCTCGCCGACCTGGGTGATGGGCGTGGACTGGATGCTGCCGACCGGCACGGTGATGCAGGCGTCGAATTCGGGCGTCGGCCTCGGGTTGCACGAGCTCATCTTCTTCACGACGATTTCCAGACGCGTCGCGCAGATCGTCGAGCCGTTCATCAACATGCACGGCAACTTGCGCTTTGCTGGCGGTGACAGCCTGTTCGTCAGCAAGGGCGAGACGCAGAAATACACCACACCCGGCGACGTCATCGGCACCAAGTTCGGCGTGACGCTGCTGCCTTGGGAGAACTTGAAGCGCGATGAACGTTTCGAGATCGAGGGTGGTTTCGGCATGGACTACGTGTTTCGCGGCCGCGAATACACCGACATCTGGGAGGCACTCGCGTCGCCCAAGAACCCATGCAACACCAAGAACGGCTGCACCAACACGCTGCACTGGAACTCGGCACCTGACCCGTTGACGGGCAAGATCAGCAACACCGATGGCATCACCGACGTCGAGGCCTATGGCCGCTTTTCCGGCTGGGCGGCGCTACACTACCAACCGATCAAGTACTTCCAGCTGTCCGCCAAGATGGGCTGGATGAGCGAGACGCCGCACTACCTCACCTTTGGCGACTATGGCCGCGATCTGGATGGCAAGGACGGCGTACAGAAATCCAACTCGCGCGGCGAGAACGAGTTCAGCCCGTCCTTCCTGCCGGCGGTCGACACGCCGGGACAGCGCCTGCGCATGACGGCGGCGGACAATTTTGCGCTGATGTTCTCGATCTCCGGCAAGCTGTAGCGGAGCGGGCCGCGGCTGCGTGCGGTCGCGCCACCCCGGCGCCAGTCAGTCGCGATTGAAACACCAGCGGGCAACCGTTACTGTGTTGGACTTGGCCGGAGCAAGCGCGCCGCGGCACGACAACGGCTGGCGCCGCTTGCACCTCTGAAGCGCGATGCGATTCGCGGCCCAGGTCAGCAGCATGGACAAGCGTCAGTTTTTCGTATTTCCTGCGTTCATGCGCAGGGTTGCGCTGATGACCGGCTGCGTCGCGGCACTGGCCATCGCGCTCGGTTCGTGCGGCAGCGCCGACGGCACAGGTGTGCAGGCCACGGGCCTGGGTGCCGCCTGCGCAGCGTCAGGCGACTGCCCGACCGGTCAATTCTGCAGCATCGGCCACTGCAAGTCGTCGGCGTGCACCACGTCGTTGGAGTGCAACGGCTCTCCCTGCGTGGGCGGCAAATGTATGAGTTTGCAGGGTTTTGCCTGTTCTTGCCTGCCCGGCGACCCCTGCACGGCGACGACAGCCAAGTGCAAGGCCGCGGATGGCGGCGGCAGCGACGGCGGGTCGCCCAACACCGGCAAGACCGATGCGATCAGCAGCGCTTGCGCAGGGCCCCTGGAGTGCGACGATGGCGACCCTTGCACCCAGGACCTGTGCGCGAGCGGTACTTGCTCCCATGTTTCGGCCGGCACGTGCTGCAAGGCCAACGCGGAATGCGCCGACACGGATGCATGCACGAGCGACCTGTGCGTCAACGGCCAATGCGTTCACCCCAAGCAAGCGTCCGGCAGTTGCGGCTGCCTGTCGACCAAGGACTGCAACGACGGCAACAACTGCACGACCAAGAAGTGTTTGGGCGGACAGTGTTCCTACTCGAAATACACCAGCCCGACCAACCCGGATTCCAACTGCTGCGCCACCGACGCGGATTGCGTTGACCCCACCGGCGCCGCGACCGGCAGTTGCTTGCAGTTCCAGTGCCAGTGGCAACAGGTCGTCTCCTGCGCCAACGACAGCAGTTGCGACGACAAGAGCGCTTGCACGACGGACGCTTGCACCGGTGGCGTGTGTGTCCATGCGGCCATTGCCGGCTGCTGCGCCAGCCCGGACGACTGCAACGACGCCAACGTCTGTACGATCGACACGTGTGACAATGCCCAATGCGTTCACGTCGCGGGCGGCGACCCGAGCTGTTGCAGCAACGACGCCGGCTGCGATGACGCAAACAGTTGCACGACCGACACCTGCACTGGCAATGCCTGCAAGCACGCGCCAATACCCAACTGCTGCGCCACGGACGCGGACTGCAACGACGGCGACAGTTGCACGACCGACACGTGCAGCGGCGGCACCTGCCAGAACAAGGGCTCCCCAGGCTGCTGCGCGAACAGCCTCGACTGCGACGACAAAAAGCCTTGCACAAAGGATATTTGCACGGCTGGGGTCTGCTCGCACAGCGACGACGGCAAGTGCTGCACGGTCAAGCTGGAGTGCAATGACAACGACGCGTGCACGGCAGATGCCTGTACGGGCGGCCTGTGCGTGAACACGCCCAAGCCTGGCTGCACAGGCGGCGGATCTTGCGGCGACAGCGTCTGCGCCGCCAGCGAGACGTGCACGACGTGTCCCGCCGACTGCGGGGCCTGCGGCAAGGGCTCTTGTGCGGGCAAGTGCGGGAGTTCGGTGGACGCGGGCGGTGGCTGTTATTGCGACAACTACTGCAGCTCGAACAGCGATTGCTGTAGCGATTACACGGCTCTATGCGGCGAACCGAGCGCGGGAAAGTGTGGCGACGGCGTGTGCGGCGTCGGCGAGAGCAAGACGTCCTGCCCCGCCGACTGCGGCACGGCGAGCGGGAGCTGCGGCAACGGCACCTGCGAGAAGGCCAAGGGCGAGACCTGCACGTCCTGCCCCGGCGATTGCGGCCCTTGCGGCGGCGGCAGTTGCGCCGGATCGTGCGGCGGCACCGCCTCGAGCGGCTGCTATTGCGGCTCCTATTGCGATGTTAATTCGGCCGGTTGCTGCGCGGACTACGGCAAGATCTGCGGCAGTGCCGGCTCGCCCGACTCGTGCCAGGGTCAGTGCGGTGGCTCGGCAGCCGGCGGGTGCAGTTGCAGCGACTTGTGCCTGTTCGACTTGTTCGGCTTTTGCTGCTCGGACTGGATGCAGTACTGCTTTTAGTCTAATGATGCAAGGAGGTTATCCGCAAGCGGCGACGGTGTCCGATGCTTTCGCTGTTTGACAGTCGCGGGCATAGACGGGACACTCCCGGGGTTTCGACGATTCAAGGAGACAGGGCATGCTGAACGTACTCAAGGATCTCGCCGCCAAGCAGGTCGGCAGGGTGCTCGCTTCCGAGGCGACACTCAAGGTGCTGACGAACCCGCAGTTCAAGTCGGCGATTGTCAAGGCGATCAATCTGCGGGCAGAGGCGCGCGACGCGGTCGAGAAGAGCGTTCGTGAGGTGGCGGGCGCACTGGAGTTGGTGACGCGCGACGACGTGGCCGGATTGCGCCGCACGATTCGCGATTTGGAGGACAACGTCGCGGAACTGCGCGCCGAACTGCAAGATGCCCAGGCGCACGCTGCCACTGCCCCCGCGGCCGATACTGCGGCGCCAGCACGCAAGCCCGCAGCACGCAAGGGCAAAGCCGCAAGCTGAGCGGCATGGCGTGGAGGGAGTAGCGCATGGCCATTCGCCCCATCGTGACCTGGCCGGATCCGGTGCTCAGGCAGCGTTGCACGGAAGTCATTGCTTTTGACGCGGATTTGCATCAGTTGCTGGGCGACATGGCCGAGACGATGAAGGACGAGGGCATCGGCCTGGCGGCCAATCAGGTCGGTGTATTGCTGCGCGTGTTCGTGATGGACGTACCGCTGGGCGAAGGCGAACACACGGGCGTCATCGAGGTCATCAACCCGCGCATCGCGCAGGCGCGCGGCGAAATCCGCTACGAAGAAGGGTGCTTGTCCTTTCCGGGCGTGAACGAGACCGTCAAGCGGGCAGCGGAAGTCGATCTGACCTACCAGGATCGCAACGGCGTCGCGCACGAAGTCCATGCACGCGGCCTCGTGGCGATCTGCATCCAACATGAACTCGACCACTTGGATGGCGTCGTGTTTCTCGATCGGCTCTCGCCTTTGAAGCGCCGCATCGCCCTGCGCGACTACCTGCGCGAGAACCGCGAGCAGATCGAGGATGCGCAGCACCGCGCCAAGTCCAAGCTGCGTCGCAGCGCCACCTCGTGACCCTCCAGGTTCGTGCGACAAAGGGGAAGACCGTGCGCCGCATCGCCTTCATGGGCTCCCCGGAGTTCGCGGTCGTCGCGCTGCGGGCGTTGCACGAGGCGGGTGCGGACGTCGCGCTGGTCGTGACGCAGCCGGATCGGCCGGCCGGGCGCGGCCAGGCGCTGCGGCCTCCCGCGGTGAAGGAATTCGCGCAGTCGGTTGGTCTGCCGGTCCTGCAGCCGACCAAGGTGCGCGACGGCAACCTGAGCAAGCAACTGCTGGATTTGAACATTGATATTGCGGTGGTGGCGGCGTACGGCCGCATCCTCGGCCGCGACGTGCTCGACGCACCGAGGCTCGGCTGCGTGAACCTGCACGCTTCGTTGCTGCCGCGCTGGCGCGGGGCCTCGCCGATCGCACGCGCGATCGCTGCGGGCGACGCAGAATCGGGCGTATGCCTGATGCGCATGGAAGAGGGGCTGGACACGGGGCCGGTGCTGGCGCGGGTTGTTGTTCCCATTGGTGAAATGGACACGACGGCCACGTTGGAGGTCAAGCTCGCGGCGGCAGGCGGCCAGTTGCTGATCGCGCATCTGGACGACCTGTTCGCGCAAAGGCTGACGGCGCAGCCTCAGGACGAGACACTGCGCACGTTGGCACCGCCCCTGGAAAAAGCGGAGGGACGCATCGACTGGACGCTGCCCGCCGCGGTGGTGCACGCACACGTTCGCGCGATGCAGCCTTGGCCCGGCGCGGTCACCGTGGTGGGCAACGAGGCATGGCGTGTCTTTGCCGATGGTCTGCAACTGGATGATCGGCACGGCGAGCCCGGCACGATCGCGGCGCTGCAGGGCGACACCGTCTGGGTGCACTGCGGTCAAGGCACCCTGGGCATCGCGCAGATCCAACGGCCGAGCAAACGACAGATGACAGCGGGCGAAGTGCTGCGCGGCGCCCGCCTCGGCACCGGCGCGCGGCTCTCATGAGGCGCGGTTGGGTGGTCGCGGCGGCATGGCTGGCGTGGTGTTGGCCGGCCCTGGCCGCCGCTGCGCCGCGCGAGCGCCTGCACCTGGCGCCGCGAACCGCAGGCGAACAAGCCATCCACACGTGGCGCGACGATCCCATTGCGGCGCCGTCGCGCCTTACGGGTCGGTTGACGACGATGCCAGACCATGAGCTGCAGTCCATCCACAAGGCGGGCGATTCCACAGTGTGCCTGGATCTGGTCTTTGTCGCTGATGGATTCACTGCCTTGGAAAAGGAAGCATTTTGGAGCGCTGCGACCGCTGCCAGCGAGGCGCTGCTGAATTTCGCTCCCTATTCGGCAAGCCAAGGCCTGATCAACACGCACGCATTGTTCGTCGCCTCGGCGCAAAGCGGCGCGGATCACCCATCGGTCGGTCGGTACGTCGACACGGCCTTTGACACGACGTTCGAGTACGGCGGCTTCCAGCGCCTGGCCGTCGCCAACAACACGAAAGTCTTGCAGATTGTCGATGCAGCGCTGCCCGACTTCGATCTCGCGGTCGTGTTGGTCAACGATGCGCAGTACGGCGGCTCGGGTGGCCCGGTGCCGGTCGCATCCCTGGACACGGCGGCCCTATCGATTCTTCGTCACGAATTGGCACACAATATCGCGGGGCTGGCTGACGAATACACGGCGCCCTACCCCGGCTATGCACCAGGCGATCCGGAGCCAAACGTCGCCGCGGCGCAACATCTGCAGCCGCCGAAATGGCAAGCGTGGGTGACGCCGGGCACGCCCATTCCGACGGATCCGAGCGCGGCGCTCGGACCCCAACTACCCATCGGCGCTTACGAAGGCGCACGCTACCAGGAGACGGGCATGTTCCGGCCGGCGCCGCAGTGCCTGATGCGCGCGCTGGACCAACCGTTCTGTCCGGTGTGCGCGCAAGCTGTCACGCTCGGCATTGCCGCGCGCACCGAGATGTTGCGGGCCCGCGAGCCGGCAAGCGGTTGCGTCAGCTGCACGATCGGCCTGTGCCCCGTGTTCGCGGTCGCGACCGCCGACGTGCCGACACTCGCCGTCACATGGCGGTGGAATGGTGCCCGGGTGGGCAGCGGCGCGACCTTCCTGCCCGGACCCGATGTCAACGGCAGCGGCACCCTCACGGCGGAAGTCATCGACACGACCCCACTGGTCCGCGATGACCCGAACAATTTGCTGGTCGAGTCGGTGTCGTGGCAGATCAACGGTGGCTGCACGGCGCGATGTGGCGCGCAGTGTGATGGCGGCAGCGCAGACAGCGTGGGCGACGCCGCAGCGCCATTCGTACCCACGATCTTGGCGCCGAACCATGGCTGCACCGCGTCCAGCGCGGCGGCCCCACCATGGGCGCATGTCGTTGTGGTGGCGGGATTATCGGTAGGCGTTGCCGCTGGCCGCCGCAAGCAAGAGGAGTCAGCATGACCGCGCCCCTGCGCATCGGTATCGTCGGTTGTGGCAAGATGGCGCGTGCGATGGCGGCGCGATGGCTCGCGCAAGGCATATGCCGTCATGACGATCTGCGAGCCTGCACTGCCACTTCCGCGGGTGCAGCCACCGTGCGCGATCAACTCGGCATCGCATGTGGCACGGATGCCGCCGACGCCACGGCCGGCGCCGACGTCGTGCTGCTGGCCCTCAAGCCGCAGCAACTGCCGGCTGCGCTGCCGATGCTCGCAGCCTTGGCGCGGCCGCACCAGACGTGGCTGTCTCTGCTGGCCGGCACACCGGCGCACGTGTTGGAACATGTTCTGCCAGAAGGCGTTTCCGTCGTGCGGTGTATGCCCAACACACCCGCGCGCGTCGGGCACGGCGTGCTGGCGTTGTGTCCGGGCGTCAAAGCGCAAGCGTCCGCGGTCGAGGTGGCGCGTCGCCTGCTGCTGCCGCTCGGCCGCGTCATCGACGTCGCAGAGCCGCAGATGGACGCGTTCACGGCGATCGCGGGCTGCGGGCCGGCCTACGTGCTACTGTTCCTGGAGGCTCTCGCCACGTCGGCCGTGACGGTGGGTTTCGCGGCGGCAGATGCCCAAGCAGTCGCGCTGCAAATCGTCCTCGGAACCGCGGAGTTGGTGCGGCACGATGGTCGCGAGCCCGCGCTGCTGCGTGCCGAGGTCACCAGCAAGGGCGGCGTGACCCAAGCGGCCATTGCCGTGTTGCAGGCGCATGGCTGGTCCGACGCGCTGGTGCACGCCGTGCAGGCAGGTGTGGCGCGCAGCGTGGAAATGTCGCAGCCCAAGTAGACGTCAACGCTTGAGAATACCCAGTTGACCGAGCAGCCCTTCGGCCTCGGCGCGCAGCGTCTGCGCCACGTCGCCATCGTCCAAGCTGCGCGCCACCTCGGCAGCCTCTGTCAGGGCGTCCAGGGCCTCCGATGGCCGATCATCGGCGAGGTAGAACCCCGCCATGGCCGAAGCGGCGATCAAGAAACCTTGTGCATCGCCGATGTCCTGCGCGTGCAGCACGGACTCGGCGAGCGACTGCACCGCGCCGCCGCACGTGCGCGTCAAGCTGATGTCGATGGGAAACCCCAGCCACGGATCCGGCTGGGCGTGCTGGCACGGACAAGCCGCCGCGGCGGCGACGGCGGAGTGCGCATGCTCTACGGCGGCAGCGAAATCGCCGGCTTGCATCGCGATTGCGGAAATGACGACCTGCAAGTTGGCCAACTCAGCCTGGGCATTCTCGCCGTCAGCGAGACGCGCCGCCTCGATCAGCGCGAGCGCCGCCTGGGCGCGCTGGTGCGAACGCAAGTAGAGTTGCGCCAGCGCCGCCTGACTGGCATACGCAATGAATGCAAGACCATCCGTGCGTGGCAACGGCATCCGGCCCAGACCGGCCAACTCCGCGCGCATCCGCTCCAACTCTCCCGCAGCACCGTACCAGGCGACATGTGCGAGGGCCACTTCGGCTTCGAGAAGGCTCGGCTCGGTCGGTCGGCCGAGTTGCGACGAGACCGCATCGAGCAGGCGGGCATCGCGTGCGGCTTCGACTGGGGAGGGAATGGCGAGAAAGGGCAGGCGACTGGCGCGGATCGACACCTGCCTCGCAAGGTCACCAGCATCGATGGCACGGTTCAGGGCGTGCTCGGCGGCTGCCAAACCGGCCGTCGTTTCACGCGCCGCAAAGGCCGTGCGGGCAATGGCGGCGAGCATGCGGATCTCGATCTCGTCCGATGTGGCATCGCCCATCAGGGCCAGCAGCCCGCGCACCAACCCGAGCCACAACGAACGCGCCTGTACCTGGCTGGAAAAGGCAGGCAATCCTTCGACGACGTCGAGCATGGCGCCGGCAGCGGTCCTGACATCGCGAGACAGAACGGCCGCGCGCAGATCGGGCTCAAGCGATTCGAGCAAGTGCGCGGGCACCACCGGTCGGTCCAATTGCGCCATCGGTTCTTCCCCCTTTGCAGCTTGTCCAGGCGCGCGGAGCAGGGGATCCGCACCCTCCCACCGCCAAGGCAGGCGAACAATGGCACGCTGTCTGGCGAAGCGCCAGCCCATCGACGCGCGGGCCATTGTCGCGTGTCGGAGGCCAAGCTAGAGTGCCGTCCAGCGCTGCATCTCGCGGCGTCGCATGCGACGGGGAATGACATGGCCGCGGGCCAGAGGCCGCTCATCATCGGCATCGCGGGCGGCACGGGATCTGGCAAGACCACGATTGCACGAGCGATTTTGGCCGAGCTGCCGGGCGAATCCGTGGCGCTCATCGACCACGATGCGTACTACCGCGATCGGCCGGAGCTGACGCCAGAGGCGCGCGCCCAGCTCAACTACGATCATCCGGACGCGTTGGAGAACGATCTGTTGGTGCAGCACCTCGATCAGCTCAGCGGGGGCATCGCCATCGAAAGGCCGCTCTATGACTTCGTGCATCACCGCCGCAAACCGGAGACACAGCGGGTGCAGCCGGCGGCCGTCATCGTGGTCGAGGGCATCCTGATCTTCACGGATCCTGCGTTGAGAGATCGCTTTGATGTCAAGTTGTTCATCGACACGCCGGCCGACATTCGCGTGCTGCGGCGCATTCGCCGCGACATGGAACGCCGCGGTCGCACGTTCGACGAGATCCGCCGCCAATACCACGCCACGGTGCGGCCAATGCACGAAGCTTTTGTCGAGCCAACGCGCAGACTTGCTGACGTCATCATCCCCGAGGGCGGCAACCAGCGCGTCGCGATCGAGATGGTCGTTGATCGCATTCGCCGGGCACTGCGCTCGTAGCCTGGGCGACATAGTGATCTGAAAACCGCTTTCAACTCTGCGGTCGCCGTGGCTGGCCTGCGGCAGCCCAATCGGCTGGATACGTCACATAAAACACGCGCACATGCCCCGGCGTGCCGAAAACGATGCGACTGCCCTTGGGAATGTAGATCACGTCGCCCGCGCGGCCCTCGAGCGTGCGGCCATCGATGCCGATGTGGAGCACGCCTTCCAACACCAGATCGACTTCGTCGTAGTCGAGGGACCAAGGAAATGAATCTTCGCGTTTCCAACTCATGATGCCGGCGGCCATGGGCGAGCCGTCGCCGCTTTGGATGAGATCGGTCAGACCGATACGGCGATCGGGTCCAGCGCCGGTGAAACGGCCGAGGCGCACGCTGTCACCGCGCACGACGATGAGGCCGCAAGGATCGACAAGGCGTTCGCAACTGCCGACCGCATCCGCGGCGGCGTCGGCGGGCAACGTGCTGGCGCGCTGATCAAGGGTGACGCCGAGTTCATGGGCCTTGGACCAGGCGGCCGGCGTGATGACGGTGCTGGAGCGCGGGGCTTCGAGCAGTGTGAGGCCCACGGCGAAGGCCGCCTCGACATCGTCGGCAGTCAGGATGCGCTTCATGGTTCGGCCTCCGGCAACGCAGCGTGACTGCAAGTCGCGAATGTACCGGGATGGCGCAGTTGCGGCTAGCCGTGCACCGCGACGGCGGCCAGTTGACGGCAAAACGCTGAAAGCCGCAGTTCGGACCATGGCCCAACACTGCGGCTTTCTTCAGGTTGCGGGGGTTGGATTTGAACCAACGACCTTCGGGTTATGAGTCTAGTTCTACTCCCTGAATTCGCTGGAGAATCGCAACACTTACGGTGCATTGCGTTGCCGAGCGTTGGCCGAAGTCCAGCCAAAATCGGGCACTTGTGCTATCCGCCGTGTTGCCCCGCTTTGCCCTGCGATGGCGTGGACGGGCGGCTAGCTCGGCGTCCCTGCCGGTCCAGGATCGGCCCGCGACCGCCGTTCCTCCGGTGCCATTGACCTCGGCCGGGACCTGGGCCTTTGTGCGACGTAGCCTTGAGGGTGATGACCGATGCGGCGACGCACGGTGACCCGCCGCCACCCGATCGACTTCACTGCCCCGGTTCGCCGCGACCATAACGCTTGCCGTTACTATCGGACTCCGTTATTATGGTCGCATGATCCGGTCCTTCGCCGACACAGAGACCGAGAAGCTTTTCCGCCGCGAGCGGATCCGCAGGCTGCCGCCGGACATCCAGAGAACGGCACTGCGTAAGCTCATCCAGCTCGACGCGGTCGTCACGCTGGATGACCTGCGGGTGCCGCCGGGCAACCGCTTGGAAGCCTTGACGGGCAATCGGACAGGCCAGCACAGCATCCGCGTCAACGACCAGTGGCGGATCTGCTTTGTCTGGGCCGCTGGCGGTGCGGAAGACGTTGAGATCGTGGACTACCACTAGCAGGAGATGGCCATGAACGACAAACTGCCCCCGATCCACCCCGGCGAAGTCCTCCTGGAGGACTTCTTGCAGCCGCTCGGCGTGACGCAGTACCGCCTGGCCAAGGACATCGCCGTGCCGCCACGGCGTGTCAACGAGATCGTCCATGGGCTGCGGGGGATCTCTGCGGACACCGCGTTGCGTCTGGCCCGCTACTTCGGCACGTCGGCGGAGATGTGGATGAACTTGCAGTCGCGTTACGACCTAGAGCGGCAGCGGGACGAGGCCGAGGAGCGGATCCTGGGTGAAGTGCATGTGCTGAACCGGACAGCGGCGTAGTACTGCGGAACCGGAAGGGATCCAGGCACGTTCCTTCCCGACGCTCAACGGTCAACACTGGGCCCCAACACACGCCCGACGACCCGGGACCGCCGATCCTCGTCACATGACCCAATGCTTGGGCGGGGCTTCGGTCAACTGCATCAACGACCCATCGTTTCCACGCCGCCACCACCGGTTGGCCGAATCGCGGAACGTCATTGCCAACGCCTCGGGGTTGTCGTCCTTTCCGCCCAAGAGGGTGTCCCCAGGCCCGATGGCGGACCAGAAACGGACATTTGTTGACGGTTCGCCCTTTCCGCCCACGTCCGGCGTAATCCGCCCACCCCGCCGCGGTCAGCCTCTCCGCCTCGCGGCCCGCGCGGTCGCCTTGTGCTGCGCCCGCATCTCCGCCTCATGCA
>Ga0172369_10001861_pt1 | contig 29822 bp, 25 predicted proteins | sample LakKiv25m_FD_114539 | JGI IMG/M metagenome (GOLD analysis project Ga0172369, IMG submission 114539) | Freshwater microbial communities from Kabuno Bay, South-Kivu, Congo - kab_022012_11.25m | ecosystem: Environmental > Aquatic > Freshwater > Lake | place: Democratic Republic of the Congo...
AATTCAATATCCGCATACTCGCTCACCCCCAAGGAACCAGGTTTAATGCTGATCTCAGCCACACTTGATTCCAAGAATCTCGACGCCGTCGCCAAAGGAGTGATGGACGAACTAAAGAAGTTGGCAAAGGAGCTGCCTTCAGAGGAAGAGTTGGAGCGGGCCAAAGTGTATATCGAGTCTCAACACGTTTATGCTAGGGAAACGGTTCAAGGCATAGCAAGGAGTATCGGTAACTACCATGCCGATCTAGGTGATGGAAATTATGAAGAGAAGTATCTGAGGCTCAATCGAGCGGTTACGCCGGCGCAAATCTCTGAGGTTGTGGCAAAATACCTCTTTCCACCAAATCTCACTGTTACGGCCCTCATACCAGAATCAGATCAACCAGTTGATGAAAAACAGGTCTTGTCAACCGCGGAAACCTATGCCAAGCGTTCGACAATTGCCTATGAAAAGACAAAAACCAATGGCAACATAGTGCTCAAAACCCTCCCAAACGGGCTCCGCATTGTGGCGTGTCAGGACGAGTCAAACCCTGTCGTTTCTGTGAGGCTAGTCCATTTGGGGGGTAAAAGATTCGAGACCAAAGAAACAGAAGGAATCATGAACTTCATTGCCCAAATGATAAACAAAGGCGCAGGAAGCTTGTCTGAATTTGAAATTGCTAGGAAAATAGAGGACATGGGCGGTCGCTTAACAGGCTTTTCCGGCTACGATTCTTTTGGCATTTCGGCTAGCTTTTTCAGCAGATATACCGATCCGGGACTCAAATTATTGGCCCTTATCCACAAGCACTGCTCATTCCCCTCGGAGGAGACGGAGCGGGAAAGGGCTCTAATCATTAATCGCATTCGCACGGAACCGGATCGTCCTGTGCCCTATGCGCTAACAATGCTCGGGAAGACGCTGTTCAAGGACAGTCCATACGGTTTCGACAAGGAGGGGACTCTGGCCACCGTCGCCGGCTTTACCCGAGAAGACCTTCTCAACATCTACAAGCTCTATGCTGCGCCAGCCAATACTGTAATCAGCGTGGTCGGCGATTTCGATGTAGAAAAGACCCTTCAGAGAATAGAGGAATTGTTTGGTCCTATCCCGGACGTGAAGTTCACAACGCCTACAGTGCCCAAGGAGGCCCCGCTTTCCAAAGTAAGAGAGGAAATCGTGAGGATTCCGAGGGCCAAGGCCCACATTTCCATTGGTTTCATAGCCACTACATTCTCGGATCAGGATCGTTATCCACTCGAGGTACTGAACAACATCCTGTCAGGGCAGGGGGGACGCCTGTTTCTGGAACTCAGAGACAAACAATCCCTCGCTTATTCTGTCGCCTCCCTTGTCAGGCCAGGCCTTGATCCCGGAATGTTCGCATTTTATATCGCCTGCGACGTTCCGAAGGTCCAGCATGCTGTGAAAGGGCTTTTTGATGAAATCCAGAAAATCAGATCAACGGCCGTCAGTCCTGAGGAATTGGATCATTCCATCAATAACCTTGTAGGAAACCATCTGATTTCTTTGCAAAGCTCTTGGGCTAGGGCAGAGAACACGGCCCTAAATACATTGTACGGCCTCGGCCATGATTACGACGCCGAATACATCGCGAAAATCAAGGCTGTCAAAGTCGAGGATGTCTTGCGTGTGGCAAAAAAATATCTCGACCCCTCCAAGTGCGCCATTGTTAAAATCCTGCCGGCTGATGCTCGGCGATGATTGCACGGAGAGCACGCACTTATCTCATGGCCGAGAATACGTTTACTGACATTAGCATGGGCCAGACCCGATACAAAACAAGGGGGCTGCTAGTGTATTCTCACGCGTCACAGTGTCTCTTATCTAGAGATGGGAACGTATGAAAGGTTTGAAGGAGATCATCTGACATTGAGTGTCGTCGTCGGCGCCCTGCTTGGGCTAAAGCCATCTCACAAGGACCGTCTCACGAGACTTGCTATGAAACGCATCCCTCGTGATCGGGTGGTAAGTCAGGAACTGTCGAGAAAACTCACTGAGATTTCCTGCGAGATAGGACGTCAAGTAGGTGTACTCATTGACAGACAGGGTACGGTCCACAAGGTGTTGGTGGGGGATGCCCGTTCCATAATGATACCCAAACTTAGCGGATGGCGGGTCGGCACGGGGCGTTTGAGAGGACTCCGTTTTATTCATACGCACTTGAAGTGTGAGCCGCTAAGTCAGGAGGATTTGACAGATTTAGCGACCCTCCGGCTAGACCTAGTAGCATGTCTGGGCATGGATCCATCAGGCCTCCCCACCGCTATACACATCGCTCACCTCCTGCCAGCCAATCCCCAGGGCGCCGTATGGGAGATTTCGGACGCTGTCCATCCTGCTCAGCTTAATTTGGACTTCGAAGGTTTTATAAAGGCGCTGGAAGACGAAATTTCGCGCTCTGTCTCCAGTAAAGACGCCCACAACGGTTCGGAGCGGGCTTATCTTATCGGCGCAACCACCGGAAAAGATTGGGAGGCAGAACGGTCCCTTAAAGAACTGGGGCAGCTCGCTGAATCCTGCGGCCTCGAAGTCGTAGGCACGGCTATCCAAAGAAGGGACTCCATACATCCACATTACTTAGTAGGGAAGGGCAAGTTAAGGGATATTGTCATAGAAGCCTTGCAGAAAGGCGCTGGGGTAGCCATATTCGATGCGGAACTGACCCCAGCACAGGTAAGGGCAATAGGTGATTTTACGGAACTCAAAGTACTGGATCGGTCGCAGGTCATCCTAGACATTTTTGCCCAGCGCGCCGAATCACGTGAGGGGAAAATACAAGTAGAGCTTGCCCAACTCAAATACGCGCTGCCAAGGCTTGGCGAGAAAGACGATGCCTTGTCGCGTCTCACGGGCGGCATTGGGGGACGAGGACCGGGTGAAACGAAGCTTGAGATAGACAGACGGAGGATTCACAGCAGAATCAATCTACTGGAGAAACAAATCCAGCAACTGGGCCGTCGCCGGCAATTACGCAGACAGTTGCGTAACAGACGGAATGTCCCCGTAATATCTTTGGTGGGATACACAAATGCAGGCAAATCAACGTTATTGAATACGCTCACCAAATCTCACGTATTCGTGAAAGACGAACTCTTTGCCACGCTCGATCCTTCGAGCCGTAGGCTCCGATTCCCCCGTGAGACAGAGGTAATTATCACCGACACAGTAGGCTTCATTCACCACCTTCCTGAGACCCTTGTGAAAGCATTTTGCGCCACCCTTGACGAACTGGCTGAAGCAGACCTCCTCGTTCACGTGGTGGACTGCTCCAATCCTGACTTCGAAGAACAAATGGCAGCAGTAGAAAACATCCTGGAACGGCTTATGCTCAGCTCCATACCAACTCTTCGAGTCTTCAACAAAATAGACCTTGCCACTGAAGAATTGGTTCGGAACCTCTGCAGGCGCCACGATGGAGTTGGCATATCAGCCAAGGATGCCAAAACATTGGGACCGCTCATAAGAAGCATGGAAGACGCGATCCTGCAAAGCTTCGACCCGTATTCAATAGATGAAGAAGTTAGCGTCAGCGCAGGCAGCCATGGAGAATAACCGCATTTTTAGTAAAAGGCTTGCAATCTCCTTAGCCGTCATATCAGCGACCACTGCCGCGGCCTTAGCGTTAACCTTCACGGGACATCTGGGAAGCTGGTATCGGTTGGCATGGGAAGTTTTCGGGAGTAGAGAACAGCTGCGGATGTACGTTACGAGCTGGGGAGCTTATGCGCCGTTCGCATTCATCGCCATTCAAGCGTTCCAAGTGGTGTTCGCTCCCATCCCGGGGGAGGTCACAGGAGCGGTGGGAGGATTCGTTTTCGGCGCTTGGCCCAACGTGGTCTATTCCACCACCGGCCTGACGCTCGGGTCTGTTGCTGCATTCCTATTTGCCAGAATAGTGGGGCAACCGTTGGTCGAGACACTGGTGGGAGCGGCTTCCCTCGAAAGATTCCACTATCTGACTGAGAAACATGGTACCTTGTTTGCCTTGATCTTGTTCACTATACCAGGATTTCCCAAGGATATGTTGTGCTACATCCTGGGACTCAGTCCCATGCGCTTCATACCGTTTGCGACCGCTTGTTTGATAGGTCGCATACCAGGGACCATAATGTTGAGCCTCAGCGGTGAGGCGGCGTACGAAGGAAACTGGATTCTACTGGCAATTGTCTCCGCCGCTTGCATTATTCTCATTGGCGTCGTGTTTCTTAACAAAGACAAGATCGAGGTCTGGCTTAAGGCTAGGCGATGGTGAGAGAATTTGGCCTCAAATCATTATCCTGTCCCAAGAAAAATGACCCATGAGTCAGTGAAACCTTTGGCTCCGATCTTCATGATTTCAACGTTCACTATTTCTTCCGAATAACCGCTGGACATTAGCACATTGGTGCCGGGGTTAAGACGAAGCATTTCTTCCAGGCAAGCTCGCCCATCTCCTTGAATATCTCGAGTCCCTCTTTTCCGTGGGAAGCAGCGACTACTTTGTATCCGAACTGAATTAGCATCGTCTTTACCAGCTCTCTAATAACTTCCTTCCAGATAATGTTGAGCGCTGTAGGCCGCAGTAGCGCCGTCGCCCACTGCTGTTGTTATCTGTCGCAAAGCTTTTGCACGCACGTCGCCTGCCGCAAATACACCTTGGACAGAGCAGCGCATCTCCTGATCTGTGACGACGAAACCCCTGGAGTCGGTTTCCACGAGATCGAGAAATGGCTCAGAATTGGGACGCAATCCCGCGTAAAAGAAGACCCCACCCACTGGCAAAGTTTCCTCTTCTTGTGTCTTTACCAGGCGTACTCGGATACCTGTCACATCTTTCTGCCCGAGAATCTCCACAGGAACCGTATTCCAATGTATGGCGACTTTAGGCTCTGAGAAAGCTTTTTCTTGAATTTCCTTACACGCACGAAGCTCGTCGCGACGATGTATTAGATGAACCTTTTTGGCGAATCTGGTTAGATAAACGGACTCTTCGACCGCGGAGTCCCCGCCCCCGATAACAGCTACCTCTAAGTCTTGAAAAAAAGGGCCATCGCAGACCGCGCAATAGCTGACCCCTTTGCCGTAAAACTCTGCTTCACCGGGAAGCCCGAGTTGCACGGGCGATGCTCCAGTGGCAAGGATTATCGCCTTGCACTGTATTGTATCCGAGCCGTCAGCTTCTACGGTAAACCCCCGTTCATTCCTCGTAACACCTATAACGTCCCTGTACAAAATCTCGAGTCCGAACTTTCTAGCCTGCCGTTCCATTTTCTCAGCAAGCTCCGCGCCCAGGACCGGATCGATAAAGCCGGGATAATTTTCAACAGTCGAAGTGGCGGCCATCTGACCGCCAGTCTGACCGCGTTCAATCAGGATCAAAGGAATACGGGAGCGGGCCGCATACATCCCTGCGGTCAGTCCTGCCGGCCCTCCGCCTAAGATGACCACGTCAGTCTTCATGTCAGGCTACCTTGTTCAAAAGGTCCTTAATGCGATTCTTGGGAACAGCGCCCACGATCTGGTCCACCACCTGACCGTCCTTGAAAAGCATCAGGGTCGGTATCCCCCGGATACCGTACCTTCCCGGTGTGGACTTGTTCTCATCCACGTTCATCTTGGCTATTTTCACTTTTCCCGCGTACTCTCCTGCCAGCTCTTCTACAACGGGGCCGACGGTCCTACACGGGCCGCACCATGCGGCCCAAAAGTCAACTAAGGCTGGAAGATCGGATTTCAGGATTTGTTGTTCGAAATCCGTGTCAGTTACATGAAGTAAGTTTGGATTGTCAGACATACGAAAAACTCCTCTCTTGAAAATCTGGATCATGATCCCTTGCAATGTGTTCTGAGGAAGGCTTTTAGCTCCCTAGACATTTCTTCCGGAATGTCATCATTTAGTCCCTTGCGACAGAGTTCCACGGCTGTCTTGAGAGACTCATACATCAACCCGCAAGGAGGACATTCTTCCAAATGTTTTTCCAATAGTGTGCAGATGTTTTCATCGAGTTGGCCGTCCAGATAATCCGATAACTTTTTGCAGAACTCTCTGCATTGCTCCTTCATCGCCTTTAACCTCGATGCTTTTTCACAGTACTTTTCTCTGTATAGTATGAACTCAAGGTCGCACGTACGAAGTTCCGCCCTCTGTGCAGCCTCGATTTCACAGCAGGTACGGACGAATCTGTGATTTCCGCAACTTCGTCCAAAGAAAAACCTTCTATATCCTTCAGCACAATCACCGTACGATATGCTAGCGGCAGATCGTCTAAGGCCTCTTCAATTTTTCTGCGGCCTTCCTGGGATAAGAGAATCTCCATCGGAGTGCCAACAAACTCCGAAGATGCTGGCATAAACTCAAACTCTTCCATTTTCTGTATGTCGTCAGCGTGCTGCAAAAGCTCGGGTCTTTTCTTCCTCAAGTACATCAGAGCAGTGTTGTTTGCGACCTTGAACAGCCACGTGGCGAAGGATGAATTTCCGGCAAAGCTTCCCAGTCCTTTGTAAGCCCTTAAGAAGGTCTCCTGCAAAAGATCCTGAATCTCGCTCTGATCCTTCACCATCTTCCTCAAATGGCGGTAAACTCTACCCTTATACCTGTCAACCAGCACCTCGAAGGCATCGTAATCTCCGGCCAATACCTTCTGAATTACTTCATGGTCAATTTCCATGCGTCTTCCTAGAGAAAAGATGCTTCACAAAAGAAAAAGATTCATGGTAAACCTTTTCTTCATAGATATTCTTCCGAAAGGACCACTGTCAAGCTGAAAGGTTGCCGGTATTCGCGGCCATGAACCATCGACTGCGGAAGGCTGTCATGGCGACAGCCGCATGGCGATGGTTCCCATTGTAAGAGAGCCAGTACGTACCCCGCCGTTTCTTGTGACTGCTATAGAGCCTATTATCATTATCGGCAGTAGAGGAGATAACATGCAACAAAGCATTCAAAAGGCCGCAGAAATACTTCTAAGCGCCGCCAATGCAGTGGCTTTAACCGGCGCCGGCATTAGTACAGAGTCGGGGATCCCTGATTTTCGCAGCCCAGGGGGGCTGTGGACCAAGGTGGATCCGGGGGAGTTCTCCATCGATCGGTTTCTACAGAATCCAGCTCGATTCTGGCGGCTGCACCTGGACCTCAAGGCTTCCGGCGAATTCAACCTCGCTTCTGCGGACCCGAATCCCGCACATATCGCCCTGGCTCGACTCGAAAAACTAGGTATCATCAAATGCGTCATTACCCAAAATGTTGACAACCTCCACCAAAAGGCAGGCTCAGTGGAAGTTGTGGAATTTCACGGCAACATGCTCCGCGCCGCTTGCATTAGATGCAAGAGTTCAGAGCCCATAGAAGAGGTTGAAGCCAGATTTGTCAACGGCGACCCCAAAGCCATTCGGTGCCGAAAGTGTGAGGGGGTTCTCAAACCAGACGCCGTGTTCTTTGGAGAAGCGATTCCGGCTAAAGCCATGACCATCTCCCAAGTGCAGGCCCACAAATGCGACGTTCTCCTTGTCATAGGCACTTCCCTCCAGGTATATCCAGCAGCTCAAATTCCCATGTCTGTGAAACTCAAATACCCGCCCGCGACTGTCATCGAAATTAATCGCGAGCCCTCAGCTCTACATCAACAGGTCACTGACATACTTATGCTGGGAAGCGCTGGAGGGGTGATGACGCAGCTCCTCAACGCCGTGGAAGCGCTTCAGCGAAACTAGAGAAAACGGTGAAATCAGAACAGGACTGACGTCTCTACAAAAAAACCCATGCGATTGAGGTCAGCAGTATCCCTGTCTCGGCGGATCTTGGTGTGCCAATATCGATACCCGCCATTGACGGTCCAGGTCCACAGCCGATTGACGGGTATATCAACCGCAGTGGCAATCTCCCAGTCCCAGCACTCAAAGTCGTTGTAATTCCACCAGTTCACCCTGCTTGAAACATTAGGACGGAGCGCCACACTTTCGAAGATGGGATAAAAAGTTCCGTGAAGACCAAATGTGGGATAAACCTGCGTACCCTCTTCGCGATAATTATACATAACCCCGCCTACGGTAACATCGCGTGGACGACTATCCAAAGTTAGAATATTAAAATCAGTATTGGCTCCGAAGAGAATCTGCGGAGACATGAAAAAATCTAGATCATACCCAAAATTTATAGCTCGTATTTTCTGATACGAATCTGACCGAGACTGATTGTAGGTTGTGGTGGGCTCTCCCTTCATGCGAAACACATGCACGTTACTCAAACGTGCGCTGGCAAAGAATTCCCAGGTCAAGGCGTCTTTTTGAAGGCCCAGATTTTCAGACAACCCCAACTTGGTTCTGTCCTTTTGGATCAGATCTCCTTCCAGCGTGGTGAACCACATTCTCGATCCGGCCGATATCCGTAAGTAAGGGGGCACGTCCCACGCATGGACATCAGCCAGTAACAGGAAGCACATTGCAGTGAGCCAAGCGGTTATCGCGTATTTTTTCATCGTCGTCAGCCTACGGCGGATAAGTAAACCGTTGCATTAATAAATTAATCGAACATTATAATTATATTGATTAAAAGTCAAGCAAAATGCAGGAAAACACTCCGCACTAACGGGCGAGATCGACGGATACGAGTGTCGATGCCCCAGGCTCCTCCATGGTGATCCCGTAAAGACAATCAGCCACTTCCATTGTCCGCTTGTTATGAGTAATGACAATAAATTGAGTCTTTTCGCCGAGGGAACGTAGCATGTCATTGAATCTACCGATGTTGCCGTCGTCCAGAGGGGCATCCACTTCGTCAAGCAGGCAAAAAGGAGAGGGTTTGGTGAGGAAAATGGCAAAGATGAGCGCTATGGCGGTCAGCGCCTTCTCGCCGCCTGAAAGAAGCCCCATGGCTTGTCGCTTCTTTCCAGGCGGTCGGGCTATGATATCTATGCCGGCTTCAAGAACATTGTCAGGGCCCACGAGTTCGAGGCCGGCCTCCCCTCCCTGGAATAGGAATGCAAAGATCTCCTGAAATTTTTCATTGATGGCTTGGAACGCATTCATAAACATCTCGTTGGTGGTGCGGGTTATCTTTCCTATTGTTTCATAAAGAGACTTCACTGCCTCTCGTAGGTCAGACTCCTGAGCGTGCAGAAACGCCAATCTCTCCTGCACAGTCTTATATTCGCGTATTGCGCTCAAATTCACTTCGCCAAGCCCCTCTATCTCTTTGCGCAGTCGCTCAATCTCGGCTCTATCCGCCTCTGGCCCTTCGCAGGTCACGTTGGTTGGATCGACACCATAACGCTCCATCATCTTTTGCGTGAGATGTTGCAGCTCTTGCTTCAACTGTACTAGATAGATTTCCCGTTCATGGATCTGTCTATCTAATGCCTTTTCGCCTGAGGCGGATTCCGCCAACGCGACCTCTATCTCTTGAATCCTCTCGGTCAAAGATTCGCGTTCACTGGCTAGGGAGGATAATCGTTCCGAGCAGGTTTTGAGACTCAGCATGAGAGCTTTTTCGTTTTCCTCAGCATCAATTAGTTCCTTCTTCACACTCTGTGTTTCCTCAGCATTCGTATGCAATTGTTGCTCTATGGCTTTCAGCTGCGCTTCCAATTGCCCAGAGAGTTCTTTATTACGCTGCAACTCCCTTGCCGCTGATGAGAAACGTTCCTCCAATTTTGCCAAGTCAACCTGAACGTCAGCGTGTTTTCGCGCCAACTCTTCTCGCTGGTTGTTCAAAGCATCTGATTCAACTTTGCATGCAGTAGTTTGCTCTTTGAGGTCGCGGATGGTTTGTTCCAACTGAGCAATCTCCTTCTGCGAGGCAGCGAGGGTCTCCGCAAGGTTGGTCTTTTCTTTATCAAGCTCCTCTATCTCTAAGCTCAGCGTTCTTGTTTTCCGATTGAGCGCTTCGGCATATCCCCGAATCTTATCCTTTTCATTGGCCTTGGTTATTTCCGTTATTCGGAGTTCCATCGCGGCTTCTTCTGCGCTGGTCTTTTTGGCGGCTGTCTCTTGGTGGTCAAGTTCAGCCTTCTCGAGGCCTTTTCTTTCTGCCTCAAGAGTCTTCGAAAGGGATTCTAAAGTGGCCCTAAGTTCCTCAATCTCTCGACGTGTGGAAAAAAACCTCTCCGCCCCCGTATCCCAGGCCCCCCCGGTGACCTCGCCGGTGCGGCTAAGAAAGTCTCCTTCCAGCGTCGCGACGTCCAGTGCAGTCCCGTTTCGAGACCAGAGGTCCAGAGCTTGCTCGAGGTTTTCAACCACTACGCAACGCCCCAGAAGATATTGCCCCAGCTCCTCAAAACCCGCTCTAAAGCGAATGACTTCAGTGAGGCTTGTCACTTCTTTGTCGCGTGGAGGGGGATGCGAGGGCAGCGTTTCCCTTGGCGTTCTAGGCACAAATGTCGCTCGGCCCCGTTCATGGGAGCGAAGCATTTCCACCCCGAGGGCCGCATCTAGTGGGGAGGAGACGACAATTGAACCAAAGCGGTTTTCCAGAACTGCTGCCAAGGCTTTTTCATAGCCAGCCTCCACCTCGACGAGTTCTGGCAACGGACCGATGAGAGAACCTTCTGGCCAGCTTGTTCGTTGAGCCATTACATATTGAACGCTCTGATCGTAGTGCGCGCCACTCTTCTCCAAATCTTCCAATGAGGTCAACTTGGAAGCGGTCCCGGCATATTCTGCTTCAAGAACACGAATCCGATTTCGTAAACTCTCTAACAGCGCCTGTTGGCTCTTGAGAGCGCTTGCGAGTTTGTCCTTTTCGCACACGCATTGCTCTTTACTGTGCCCTACCTCCTCTAATTCTGCCTCAAGTGCGCTCAAACGGGCCGTTGTCTCAGCGGACTCATCTTCCGCAAGCCGCTTTTCATTGGCGAGCCTGTTCTGCCTGGCGACGATTTCATGAATTCGTCTTTGAGCCGCTTCCCGGTCGTTCCTCTTTCCAGCGCACGTTTGTAACGTCTGAAATAAACTGGTCTTGGATGATTCGAGCCGGGCCTGCACCAGGCCAAGATCTTTCCGCAACGACTCCAGGGATTCTGCAGCCTCCTTAAGAGCCTCCGTGCGATCCTGAATATGACATGCAAGACCACTGGAGCCTTGCTGCGCCTCCGCAGCGCTGCGCGCACATTGCTCCTGAAGGATTGTCTTCTCCTGTTGATCTCGGCGCAGCCTTTCCCGCTCTGAATCCAGGTGTTCAACTTTCTCTCTTGATCGGGCTGCAGAAACTCTCTTGGATTCAAGGGCCATTTCAAGCGCATGCTTCTCTTCGTGCAATTCGATAGTTCTCTTGTCTAGGTCTGCAAGAATTTGTCTTTGTCGCTGTAATTCGCCCTCGTACAAGCCTCGGCGAGACTGTAACTCGATGATGGCGTCTCTTAGACGGGAAAGCTCGCCAGCATTGTGTTTAATAGTATTCGACAGCCTTTTGCATTCGTGGGAATTCCAGGCCAGCTCGAATGATCGCAGCTTATCCCGAAGGACCCTGTAGCGTTCGGCTTTGCGAGCCTGCCTCCGAAGCGCCGAAGCCTGATGCCTAACTTCGTTCAGTACGTCTCGGAGACGTTCGAGGTTTGCCTGAGTCTGCTCCAGCCTTTTTGTAGCCGATTCCTTGCGTATTTTATACCTGCTGATGCCAGCAGCCTCTTCGATAAGCCACCGGCGATCCTCTGGCTTAGAACTGACCACCATCTCCACGCGACCCTGTTCCAAAATCGCATACGAATTTTGCGTCAAGCCCGTATCCAGGAACAAATCCACGATGTCACTGAGCCTGCAAGGGACTTTATTAATTTCATATTGGGACTCGCCGTCTCGAAAAATCCGTCTTGAGACCATGATTTCGTCGTAATCTTGCAGTGTTGGTGGACAATGTCGAGGATCAACGGACAATGTCATGCGAACTTCCGCCATTCCTACCGGCCTACGGGTCTCGGACCCATTGAAGATCACATCGCCCATCCGCGTCCCCCTTAATGAGCGAGGACGTTGTTCCCCCATTACCCAACGGATTGCTTCAAGAATATTGCTTTTGCCGCAGCCATTGGGCCCGACTACACCTGTTATCCCAGGCTTAAACTCTAGGAGCGTCTTGTCAGGGAAACTCTTGAAACCCTTTATTTCGAGCTTTGTTAGCCTCATGAACCTTTGTGAAAAACCGTATTTTGTGGAGCCTATAGTATAATGGCTCTATCTCTGTAAAGAGAAAAACCGCCGAATCACGCGGTCTTGATCTTTATCGAATATGTACAATGTGCCGGGTCTCGAAGGTTCCACCATCGCACAAATGTGTCCTAGATTTAGTTTGTGGCCACAGAGTTCGAGACTTGGCATACGCCTTTACGCCAACGCAGCACCAGGCATCTTCGCTGATAGTTTCTGAATAGGCCGGGACGAGATATAGGCGCCATGTCGAAGATGGCCTCGATGATGTCTGGGACCCTTTCCATTAAGGCCTAACTGACTGATACGTTATTATTCTTAGCAATGACCCTGAACAACAGGCCACTATCAAAGCAAACCGTCCCTTGTCTCGCCCTCATGGATTTTTTAGGGGCAACGTGAATATCGCACGGGCTATACGATCCGCGTAATCGACAATTCCAGCGTTGGGCTGCTGGCTGTTTACTAGCACGGCGAACGCGGCAATCCTTCCATCTCCCAAATGCCAATAACCGGCCAAGGCGCTGACGCCTTTAAGCGTTCCCGTCTTGGCCCTTACTTGCCGCTCTAAGCCCGACCCTAGAAACTTTTCTTTAAGGGTCCCATCGCGCCCGGAAATACTTAGAGACCCCACGAACTCGTACGCGTAACTAAAATCCCGATATGCAGAAAGAAGAACCTTCACCAACGCCGACGCGCTGATGCGATTTGATCGAGAAAGTCCGCTCGCCTCAGCCAACTGAAAGCTACCCTCCGGAACTCCGCATGCAATCAAATACTGCCTCAAGGCAGACAAACCTTTTTCGCGCGTCCCCGGAGGGCCGAAGATGCTTGCGCCGAGGCCGAGGGCCATCTGTTCGGCCATAAAGTTGTTGCTGAATTTGTTGAGCCAATACACATTCATGGCAAGGGGTTGGGAGGGGAAAGCGACTAGAAGCCGGGCCCCCTCGGACGTGCGTCCCCTTGTAACCCCTCCCCGAACAGGCACTCCAGCCTGCATCAAGTACTGCTTGAAAACTTCGCCAGTGTACAAAGCCGGATGAGCGACGTTGACGTATCGTTTCTTCGGGGGCGCGTGCGCCCCGATCTCTCCGCCTACAGTAATAATCTCTCCACCCGAACCGGCCCGCTTAGATATGTTGACATGTGCCGGCTTTTCCCCTGCAACAGTCAAAACGCGAGATCTCAGCTCCGCGTAACCAGAAAAAGGATCAGAAAGGACGCGAGCCGGCGACCCGACTCGGGGCCCTGGATAAATCATGATCTTGATGGAATTAAAATTCAAAGACAGCGCGCCATAAGGGGCATGATACGACCGAACCCCCAACTTGTCGGCCTCGTCCAACGGAGGACTTGGATTGTAGTAGCTATCATCAACGACGATGTCGCCTCTTAATTCTTCCAGCCCACTGTCTATAACTTCTTTGGCCAACACAAACAGTTGCTCACTCACAAGTCTGGGATCGCCGCCTCCGCGAAGATATATTGTCTGAGCTGTGCCAGCCCGCATGACATCAACCAAAACCTCAGTAACAAATGCGAAGTCTGGCTTAAAATGAGCCAAAACGGCACCTGTTGTGACTATTTTCATGGTTGATGCAGGGCATAACGGTGTGTCCGGAGACCTTTCCATGAGTATGCTGCCTGTTTGTGTGTCCACCACCTGGATCGACGCCGCACAACCCGGGGGGAGCTCCCTTTGCACTACGGCGTGCAAATGCGCGTTCAGCGGGGCCTCAGAAGCGCGTCCTAGCGGCGGCCTCAAATACATAATTGCACTAAAAATGAATAATAATAAGGCCATATAATTCAAAATTCTAAAACAGTTTGAGGTCGCTTGTGAGAGCCTCCTGCCAGTGACGAGGGCGAATGGTGCGCGTATCGACAATAGGTGCATGAGCATATAGACTTTATCTCCTAATATTAAATAGCTTATTGATAAGGTTCAGGGCGGTCACTCGTCGAGATACATCCACAGATGAAAACCAAGGGGGGACGTATCCTTGTGTTTTTTCAGGGACATGGCTTTATCTAATTTTTGAGAGCGCGTCAATTAGCTCGGGGCATATTACGATTGACGTGGGTGTGGGGTGTGTGCCTGCCCGATTATTACACGCCAATAAGCTACATGATATTAATGCCTTGCCAATTTAATGATGTGATAGTTTCGAAACAACAAACAAATAATTGGAAAAATAATAGATTTTTTTCTTGACAAAATAATACAATCATTATTAATGCAATTTTCAACAATTCGAGCTGGGAGGAAGGGTATGTTGAGAAGAATACCTTCTACGCTGTTGGTATGTCTAGTTTTTTGTCTTTCAATCATTACATCTCAAACCCCTTGGGCTGCCGGTCCTGATGAGTCACTGGAACTACTCCTTAAGCCAAACCAGGGAACTCCAGTAGCAGCACCCGCTGTCCAGGGAACCAAAGCGCGTCGCGCCCCAAGAATCGCCACAATCCCTACAACTATTAACTGCTATCCCCCCCCGCCCGTGGGGATCTCCAAGGTCAAAGCGCCTGTTTGTGGTCCCGTGGTAGGACCGGTTGGACCCATCTCTCCAATATTACCCGCGCCAAAAATGGGTCAATGGGAGATGAGCATCCAATTTATCTTTGCCAATACCAAAGGGACTATCGCTTGGCCTCGTTATTCGCCATGGCTGTTGGGTTACTGGGGCTGGGAAAACGATGTAGATTTCAACGGCGACCTAAAACTGCCATCTTATAAGGTATGGCCTCAGTTCACGGCAAGCTATCATTTTAGACCGAATTGGGCTGTCCGCTACACAGTCCTAGGCAATGAACTACAAGGTGGAGGCTGGATAGACACTTACTTCCTGTTTGGTAATCCATACTATCCTTTCATCCTCTTCGGCCAGATGGCGAGCACGAAATGGGTACACACCTATCAGCGCATCGGGTTGGTGTATGACGCAATCAGAACGTGCACCGCCAAAGTCAGCGTCTTTGCCGACTGGGTGCATACAGATGAACGCATCGAGGCCAATTGCACCTACTGCGGACCGTGGTTCAACTCTGTGTGGAGCAACAGCATCAATGCAGCCATAGCCGGTCTGGAATTCCAGCGGGCCATCAAAACCGCATGGAACGGCGGAACCCTATCATGTGACTTGAAAGGCGGAGGCATCTTCCTGGACGACGTGGAGGGCTGGGATGTGGAAGCTGGCGCCCGCTATTCTATCCCTCTCAATTGCGGCCGCGCGGGTTATGTCAAGGGCGGCTACCGCTTAGTACAGCTCAAGAAGACTCAGTATGATTTCCTCTTCAAGAGCAGCATCGAAGGTGGTTTCATCGAAGGCGGTTTCATATTCTAAATTGACCGATTTGGATCGACCGGTGAAAATAGCCCACTATCCGAATGTCTGGAATCTCCGTGAGCAAAGCCTCATATACGGTTTCCAAGGACACAGAAGATAGTCCCTTTGCTGTGAATCATCGGTCTTTATTTTTGTGAGCCCGGCCGCTTGACGGCGTCTCCCAGCTCGACCCATCCGGTCGGGCTTTTTCTTTATTTAAGAAATGTTTCCTAGCAGGGAATGTTTCAACCCTTTGATGATTTCAACCTGCCTCAATTCACCAGCCTGGACTGATTCATTCGTATCTATGTTTACCACTTTGTTCGTCCGTGTTCGCCCGTATGGCTGGTTAGTCTGCTCGCGGATCCCTTCGATCAACACCTCCTCCGTAGTGCCCACAAGCTCAGCATGGTATTGCTCTGTGATGCGGGATTGGATCTCGTGCAATGCAGAAAGTCTCTCTTTCTTCACCTCATCCGGTACGCGGTCGGGCAGGGATGCCGCCTCGGTGCCCGGTCGAGACGAGTACTTAAAAGAGAAAATTTGATCAAACCGAATTCCTTGCAACGCCTTGCTCGTGGCTTCGAAGTCTTCGTCCGCTTCTCCGGGGAACCCCACAATAATGTCTGTGGTAATAGCGACCTGGGGAATCAATTCGCGCAAGATCCGTATTTTATCGGCGTATTCAGCATATGTGTAACGCCGTTTCATAGCTCGCAGTATTCGGTCGGAGCCGGCCTGCAAAGGCAGGTGTATGTGTTCACATACATTCTCCAGATCTTGCATGCATGCCGCTAATTCTCTGTCGAAGTCCTTGGGATGGGATGTCGTGAAACGGATCCTCCTGATTCCCTTTATTGATGAAAGATGCCTTAACAATGCCGAAAAATTCTCCCTTCCTCCCAAATCCTTGCCGTAAGCATTGACATTTTGGCCCAGCAAGGTGATTTCTCTAATCCCCTGCTCGGCCAACTGCTCAACCTCATGAATGATCTCTCGCATACCACGACTTTGTTCTGGCCCCCGAGTGTAAGGGACAATGCAGTATGAACAGAAGTTTGAACATCCTTGCATGATCGTAACGTAAGACCATACCTTGCCGGCGCCTTTTCCTTGGGCCGGTATGTGGAGGGACGGGACGTCGCCACAAAATTCCGTTTTGGCGACCTTTTGTCCGGTACGACGTATTTCTTGCACGACCAACGGCAGCTGTCCAATGCAATGAGTTCCCAAAACCCCGTCTAATGACTTTACTCTCCCAAGTAGCGCATCCTTATGCTGCTGAGCGACGCAGCCTGCTACGATGGCAACGAGGCGCGGATTTTTTCTCTTGAGGGAGCTTAGCCTCCCTAGCGAGCTGTACACCTTATGCTCGGGCTTCTCCCTTATAGCGCATGTATTCACTACTATGACGTCCGCCAGTTCAGCAGAATCCACAGGAGTGAGCCCCTCGTCCTCGAGCAGCTTAGCCATCTTTTCTGAGTCATGCTCGTTCATCTGGCAGCCATAGGTCTCTATGTAGTATGTCTGTCCCACGAATCCAACTCTACCATACAAATGATGAATGGAGGGGTTCCATTCGCTTAAAGGAGTTGATCTACATGGGCGACTAAGTCCTTGACTGCGCGCACTGATCGAGAGAATCCCTCGCGTTCCCGAGCATTCAATTCCAATTCCACAACTCGCTCGACGCCGGCCGCGCCGATGATCGCTGGTACGCCCACGAAAACACCCTGTTCTCCAAACTCTCCGTCAAGATATGCGGCAACAGGAAGGAGTCTTTTCTTGTCTAGCAATATCGATTTGGCCATTTGGACCGCAGACGCGGCCGGGGCATAGTATGCGCTCCCCGTCTTTAGTAGGGAAACTATCTCAGCGCCACCATCTCGAGTCCTCTGAACTATCTGTTCGAGTCTCTCGGTGGAAATGAACTGCGTAACAGGTATTCCCCCGATGGAACAACTCTTTGCCAGGGGCACCATACTGTCCCCATGTCCTCCAAGCACCAGCGCGTGAACGTCTTCGACCGACACCCCTATCTCATGCGCGATGAAGGCGCGAAATCGTGCAGCGTCCAACACGCCGGCCATGCCCGTTACCCTTCGCGGCGCAAAGCCTGATTTCTTCCACGCGGTATAAACCATTGCGTCAAGGGGGTTGGAGACTACAATCATCACAGCACCTGGCGAATATTGCGCAGCCCTCTGCGCCACCTCGCCTACGATTTTGACGTTAGTTGACAAAAGATCGTCCCTACTCATACCCGGCTTTCGTGCGATGCCGGCTGTGATAATAATAAGATCGCTCCCCCGCGTATTTTCGTAGTCGTTCGTCCCTTCCACTACTGTATCGACCCCCAGTACCGGCGTCGTCTCGAACATATCGAGTCCTTTACCCTGGGGGATGCCATCCAAGATATCGACAAGCACTACATCTCCAAGTTCTTGTGCGGACGCGTAAGCGGCAACCGAAGCCCCCACATTGCCCGCTCCTATCACCGTAATCTTCTTCCTAGCCATGCTGTCCTCCATGTTCCGAAAATCTACGTGAACCCTCTGCATTAAGATTTGGCCCTGGCCTATGCTCTTCGCGCAAAGTCTTCAAGGCATCCAGAGATGCGTTATGTTGCCACCTTAAAAGCTGTCGTACAACGACCGGTGTATTCTTGGTATAAGGTCCTTGATCATCCGTGAGATCGCTCGGCGTCTGTTCGAGAGAGTCTCAGCAATAGAGTCCGTCACATCATACGTCTGAGAAGCGGAGAAATCCTTTTTCCACATTTCCTTATTGTTCTCCGACTTCTGAAGGCTGCACTGCACGGTGAGAGTCCCGATCCTCGTGGCCTCTTTGCCGTCAGCGCGATAAGCGGAAGGCGTATCTTCGAATGATACGATTTGCGTCTTAAGTTGAAGATCCCCTCCTCTCACGACCTGCTTCAGCCGAGTTCCTAGTGCAAATTCACTCCTCAGTGCATTGGTGAATTCTGTCTCTATGCCGCGCACCGTAGTGTTGTTGACCGCGCTCTCCAGTACTATTGTCTTGAGTTCTGGAGGAAATGGAGTGTCGCCTGGATCGCCGGCAAAGCGATAACCGCATCCTGCTACGCCTAAAGACACAGCCATTAGCACAGTACAGATTTGTTTGAACACGGTCTTGATTCCGATCCACCTCACAACACGAAACCACCGCTCACCAAGAAACGGAGATTAGCGCGGACATCCACCAGACGATCAATACAATTAGGACACCACCACGTTGAGCAGCTTCCCAGGAACTACCACCATTTTCTTGACAACCCTGCCCTCGATAAACCGCTGCACGTTTCTTTCAGCTAAGGCAGTTTGTTTGATGGCATCGTCTGAAGCGTCCGCAGGTACCGTGATTTCCGAGCGCTTCTTCCCATTCACCTGAACAACGATGGTGAGCTGGTCTTGTCTGATAACGTTTGGGTCGAATGCGGGCCAAGGTACCCGAACCAGACCCGGATTGCCCCCGAGCGCCTCCCACAATTCCTCGCACACGTGCGGAACAAAAGGAGACAGAAGAACAATGGATGTCCTGAGGCCCTCGATGAATGCTTGACACTCCTCGTTGGACTCCTCTAACTCCTCTACGGCGACGCGAGAAAGCTCGTTAATCATCTCCATGATTGCGGCGACAGCGGTATTGAAATGAAAGCGGTGGGTTATGTCTTCCGTTACCCTTTTTATGGTTTTATGGGTGAGGCGTCTGATACTCCTGGCCTTCTCCGATTGCCCAGATTCCGCACCCGGCGTCCATACCCTCCCGCGATGCTGATAAACCAGAGACCAGACCCTGTTGAGGAAACGATAGGCGCCTTCTACTCCTTCGGATGTCCACTCGAGATCCCTCTCGGGAGGGGCGGCGAATAGACAGAAAAGCCTCACGGTGTCCGCTCCATACGCTTGAATGAGTTCCTCCGGGTCAACAACATTCCCTTTGGATTTCGACATCTTCGCTCCGTCCTTTATGACCATACCTTGGGTTAACAAATTAGTAAAAGGCTCATCGCAATGCTTGAACCCCAGGTCCCTGAGGACTTTGGTGAAGAATCTCGAATACAGGAGGTGAAGAATAGCGTGTTCGATTCCCCCGATATACTGGTCCACCGGCTGCCAGTAGCGATCTGCCTCGGGGTCTATCATGCCTTCAGAGTATTTAGAGCAGGCATAGCGGTCAAAATACCAAGAAGACTCCACAAATGTATCCATGGTATCCGTTTCTCGTCTGGCTTGTCCGCCGCAACGAGGACACGACACTTCTACCCACCATTGCAACTGAGGGAGGGGTGATCTTCCGCTTCGAGGAAATTCAATTTCTGTGGGTAGGACCACGGGAAGGTCATCGTCAGGCACAGGTACGACCCCGCAAAGAGGGCAGTGGATTACTGGGATCGGCGCCCCCCAATAGCGCTGCCTGGATATGCCCCAGTCTCGGAGCCTGTAGTTGACTGTCAACCCCCCCCTTCCTAATGAAGAAAGCCGATCCGCAATGGCCTTCATGGCAGAGACATTGTCCATGCCATCAAAATCGCCTGAATTCACTAAAACTCCCGGACCGACATAGGCTTCCAACATTTTATCCGGACTGAGTACCTCGCCGTCCGGCTGAATGACTACCACCACGTCCAAACCGTATTTCCTGGCGAAGAGAAAATCTCGTTGGTCGTGGGCTGGAACCGCCATAACAGCCCCTGTCCCGTACTCATAAAGGACAAAATTGGCCACGAAAATAGGCAACATGCGCCCTGTGAGTGGATTTATGCAGTATGCGCCAGTAAAGACGCCTTCCTTTTCGGCCTCCTCGCCCACTCGACTCTGCCAATCCTGGGTCAAGACTGTGTTTATGAACTCTTTTACCGCCGCTTCGTGCGGGGTGCCGCGAGAGAGATTCAAGCACAAAGGGTGTTCCGGAGCTAGACTGAGGAAGGTTGCCCCATGGAGGGTGTCCGGTCTTGTAGTAAACACCTCTATCACGGTGTCGCTGCCTTGAACCTCGAACAGGATTCGAGCGCCCTCGCTATACCCTATCCAGTTTCGCTGCATTGTAATGACCTTTTCAGGCCAGCCAGTAAGTTTGTCGCACCACTCAAGGAGCTCAGCAGCGTAATTGGTAATACGGAAAAACCATCCTTCCTGTTCCTTCTGAACCACCGATTCTCCGCAGCGCCAGCAAGAGCCGTTTTCGACTTGTTCATTTGCCAACACCGTCTGGCAAGATTCGCAATAGTTAACGATGGATTTCCTGCGATAGACAAGATCGTGTTCCAGCATGCGAAGAAAAAGCCATTGCTCCCAGTGATAATAGCTGGGATCACACGTGGCGATTTCTCGATCCCAATCATAAGAGAACCCCAACCGTTTTAGTTGACGCCTCATATCTCGAATGTTGTCGTAGGTCCACGTGGCGGGATGGGATTGATGTTTAATAGCGGCATTCTCGGCCGGCATGCCAAAGGCATCCCATCCCATAGGATGAAGTACGTTGTAGCCCTTCATCATCTTGAATCGGGCTAACACGTCCCCGATGCAATAGTTTCGGACGTGCCCCATGTGAATGCGTCCGGACGGGTATGGAAACATCTCCAATACGTAGTACTTTTCTCGGGAAGGATCTGCCTCAACCTCATAAATGTTCTCAACAGTCCAGTAGGATTGCCATTTTTTTTCTACGGCCTCTGGATAGTATTTCTGGTCCATCTATTACTCCCGCGCTTCACTCAAACGAATTCCTGCTTTTCTATCATACCAGTGCAATGCGCATCAACGGGTTTAATACTTGACCACCTCATATTCAAAATTATATCCTTTTTCGTTTGGCGACGTCTGACTAGAATGGTCTCTTAAGAGGAACGCGCAACATATATCCACAAGCGAGGAAACCTGATGACCGAAGAATATTCACTGAGTCCGGACGGCGAAAAATTTCCCCTTCCTACGGAAACTGATTACGCCACTGAATTTGCTCGGCTGGAACGACTTGCAGCTCGAAACAGAGCTGCAGGCAGGGAGATAGTCGTCGTAATGGGCTTGGGGTTTGTTGGCGCAGTTATGGCGGCCGTTGTAGCAGATTCAGTGGACGAAGACGGCAGGCCATCAAAATTTGTGATTGGTATGCAGAGACCTAGTAATCGATCCTTTTGGAAAATTCCGATGATATGTCAGGGCAGAGCCCCCATGAAGGCGGAAGACCCTGAGGTTTCTGAAATAATACGGCGAACCGTCATAGATAAGGAGACGATGACTGCCTCTTTCTCTTACAAAGCTCTATCGTTGGCTGACGTCGTCGTGGTGGACGTCCAATGCGATTACGTAAAAAATTCACTCAAAGACGTCAGCACCGGTTATGTCCTCATGGACGACCTTGAAAGATCTCTCGAGATTATTGGCGAAGAGATCATGCCCAACACCCTGATCCTTATCGAGACTACCGTGCCGCCTGGAACAACTGAACAAGTAGCGTATCCCCTCATCAAAAAGGCCTTCCGAAAAAGAGGTATTGCTTCGGAGCCCCTGATCGCCCATAGCTATGAGCGCGTCATGCCCGGAGCCCAATATGTTTCCTCCATCCGAAATCTCTGGCGAGTTTGTAGCGGAGTCAATCAAAAGGCCCGGGACAGAATAGTCAAGTTTCTCCACGAGGTTGTCGATACCGAACACTTTCCCCTGACTGTACTGGACCGCCCTATCGAGTCCGAAACCGCAAAGATAGTGGAAAATAGTTATCGAGCGACCATACTCGCATTTCTCAACGAATGGAGCCTCTTCGCCGAACGCAACGGCGTGGATCTCATGAAAGTTATTAGCGCAATCAAGGTTCGCCCCACCCATTCGAATATTATTTTTCCAGGGCCGGGCATAGGAGGCTACTGCCTGCCAAAAGACGGCGGGCTGGCTGTTTGGGCATACAAGCATCTCCTCGGATTCGAAGACGACCTTTTTCAGATAACGCCTGCGGCTATTAACATAAATGACTCTCGAGCGCTCCACGTACCCGAACTTGTACGAGATGCCTTGCGGAATATGGGTCGCTACATTTCAGCGTCCAAGGTTGCGATCCTCGGCGCATCCTATAGAGAAGACGTGGGCGATACCCGATACAGCGGCTCGGAGATAGTCGTACGGAGATTGGCTGAGATGGGTGCCGACGTCTGCGTCCATGACCCCTATGTGGATCATTGGTGGGAGTTCGAAGCCCAGGAAACATACCCAGGGCCGGGAAAGAGCCGAGCTCGTTTCTTCAGAAGCCAAAAGAAACTAGAGGCTCTTCGAATCGAAAAAGACCTAGGGTCAGCCTTGGCAGAAGCGGACGCCGTCGTCTTCGCAGTGAGACACAAGCAATTCTTAGACCTCAACCCCCATGAAATAGTGGCTATGGCCGGAGGCCCCATTGCCGTTATAGACTGCTTTGGCATCCTCGATGATAACAAGATCGCCCAATACTTTGAATTGGGCTGTGAGGTCAAGGGGTTGGGTAGAGGCCACATCAATAGGATTAAGAAGAAGTCCAAGCATTAGCAACTTCTAGGACTAAGATCAGAGTGCTTCCCCCATCAGAAAGTTCCTTGGCAACTGCCGTCGTGGCTTCATTTATGAGTGCCGGCCGCTGACTCACCTTATCTTGAGAGTAGGTTCTCCGAAAAGCGCAAACCTAAGCCATAAAAAGGCGAACTCCAAGAGAGCCAAGTCCGAACTCTGGATAACTCTGACTCGATCTTCAGCCACCTCGAAGCGTTCCAAAAAGTTGCTTTGAAACACAAATTCTCGGAACCGCTCCAAATTGTAGCACGCCATGACAAACATCTTCATATGGTTTTCTGTGAGTCTAATCCCCTCCTGCTGCACTCTTCGCACATGGAGTTCCATCAGAAGATCATTAACTCTGTTATATTCTGCCATACCTTGGTCGTGTAGCCATTCTGAGATACGCCATTGGCAATCTTCCTGGAATCCTTTGCAATGATCCTCCTTGACTAGGAAGAAGAACTCATGGGCACTTCCATCAGACTTGTTCCTAGTGGATCCCCTCCCCACCGGATAAATCCTACAGGCTCCCGGGCGGTGCTGGTACACAGCACAGCCACGTGCTCGGACAAAAGGACAGCGTTTATCCCGCCCGTCCATCTTCATAAAAAATTGAGGGAATTCTTGGGGTGTTCGCTGTCGCATGTAGGTGTACTGATCGAGGAACTCCGAGGAGGTAACTCCCAAGGCAGTCTTCAACTGCAATACATCATAAGGGGTCAACATAAGGTCCAGCTTTCCGCAGCACTCCGTAAAACAAGGAACCCCTGGCCCGCAGTGAAATCGGAAGGTATCTCCCGGGGTCAATTCAGGCCCAAAGTCCAACCCTCCAAAGCCCTCGGCATCTCGAGATACCATTATAAATCAACCTTTCCAACTAACGAGCTCCTGACGCCGCCAGAAGCGGTCTAGGCGCCTCTCTCTAAAAAAAGCGCGAAATCCATTAAACTAGGAAAAGTCAAATCAGCTTCATCGTCATGTTCAGTTGCGATCCTTACAGTCTTTGTGCCTGCTCTTCTCCCTGCCTCAACATCTTTTCTCGAATCCCCTACCATGTACGATGTCACCAAACATATGCCCATTTCATCAGATGCACGAAAGAGCATACCCGATTGGGGTTTGCGACAGTCACAAGACTCGTGATCGTCATGAGGACAGTAATAAAGCCCGTCAAGTGCCACCCCGCCTTCGTGCAAATACTCACGTAAGCGCTCGTGTACGCGGCCTAGATCTTCCTCGCTCATATATCCCAAAGCGATCCCCCGTTGATTGGTTACCAGCACAAGCAAGTACCCCAATCGCTTGAGTAAACTCATTGCAGACACTGCCCCTGGAAGCATGACAAGCTCTCCTGGGGTCTTTACATATCGCCCCTCCGGCAGTTTAACGTTGATGACGCCATCCCTGTCCAAAAATATGCCAGAGGCAAGTTGTTTTTGGCTGGCGTCTTTTTGTCGAGTTGATGTCATCAATAATCCTGTCTCCTCAGTAGCAAGTCTGATAATACACATTCTCGGTTGCGCAGCCAAATCATCGCGCATTTGATACCACGATCGAGGAGATTGCAGAAGCAAGTCTTACTCACATTGATAAATGATCTTAAACAAATAGCTCAGTCTGGAAACAATCAGAATCGGTACACAGGTAATTACATCCTAATAAGACTTATTGGGGGGACAAAACAGGGGGGGCTCAGGACATGACATGTTGATGTCACAAAAAAAATATTACAACCCCTTCCCAACTTTATTTAGTGATATTCATCTATTATCCATACCTCCTCTTTTATTTCTCTTTTTGCTTCATAATTTACTTGACATAATTTTTGCTATGAATAATTAGGTCATCCCAGGACATTCAGTTAAGGAGGGAGGGTATGGTGATAATAAAGCCCTTTAAGGTATTGGTTTATCTAGCTATCTCTTGGTTTATCGTATCAGCTTCATTTTTGCCGTCGCGTGCCGACCCTGCAAGTGAGGGGGCTGGCATGAGCGGTGAAGTTTTGTCAACTGACCCGACAAGACAGCCGACGTATCAATCCTTGCCAAGCCTACCCCGTGCGAACTCCCATACTAGCGGTTCGCAGTCATCGTCGCATCGATACGACGGGCCTAAGTCAGTTACTGGGGGCCAGACGCGTTACGGTCAAAGTACAAGGGTGACCATAGGTGAATCCCCGGTTCTGAGTTATCAACAGCCTGCCCAGGCACTGTGCACCCCTAACGGCTGCCGGGTACCGGCTTATCAAACCAGGCCCGTGTCGCCACCCCCAACCGGCCTGTTCTCCTACGGTGGCGTCCCCCTGGGGGGCAGGTACCAGGGGCCAGTCTTACCCAGGATAGGTTTCCGTCAGTTCAATCTCAGTGCAAAATTGTGGCATGCGAAACTGAATGCCACGACCATAAAATGGGGCACCAATACCGTAGGCGGCCCTGGCACCGAGTTGGACTTTCACAACAATCTGGGATTCGGGAAGTACAACTATATTGCCGAGTATGAAGCCAGATATCAAATAAGACCCAACTGGGGTATCCGCTTCTCTTTCATGCCCCTGCGATATCGCGATAACGCATATCCACCGAACGGCTTCTTCTTCGGCAACATCTATTATGCACCCGCTACAAACACTCTCACCAAATGGGATCGGAATATCTACCGGTGGGACCTGGTGTACGACTGGTATCAAAAATGTCATGCGACTTCCAGCGTATTCGCGGGATACGCCCTATACGACGACAAACTGACCATATCTAACTTTTATACATCCAGGACACGGTCAAGCGGCTGGGGATTGGTGTTCGCAGGGTTGAGTTGGGAGAGGGTGATTCGCAATCTCGGTGCATCCACAGCATCAACCCAATGTAGATGGAGCTTTCAGTTCTGCGAGGGATACTTTGGTTATGATGGGTATGCCGCAGCAAGGATAACGGTACCTATGGATTGCGGTCGGTTTGGATACATGGAAGTCGGCTGGCGATGGGTTGTGTTAAGCCGTGATTATCCTACCAATACCGACAAAACTAGCATGGATGGCCTTGCCGGAGCCATGGGGTTCGTATTCTAAAAAAATGGTCATGAGAAGACCAATATTCGATAAGATGGGCACAGCCGACATATGCCTTGTACAAGCAGCCCAGCAGAATAGCTTTCCGAGGAAATCGCGATGGCTAAACTCCTCCCGCGGTATGAATGTCCCGTAGTGTCCGTATGAATAGCGATTTCTGCGGAGCTGAGGGTTCTCCGGACCCCCGAACAGCCCGGTCTTTTCCAAGAGGCCGGGCTGTCTTGGCTCTTCATCGTCGCCGACGAAAGTCGCAACTGATCATTGCCTCTCAGTAACAACATCACTTTTCAAACCAGAATTTTCAAACCCCGCCTTGACAGCATTGATGCTCGATGATACACATTAAGGTTCATTGCAGTGTGAGGTGGAACATGAAAACGTGGACTCCCAAAAAAGGCGAAGTCGAGAGAAAATGGTTCGTAATCGACGCCAAAGGCAAGGTCCTAGGCAGAGTTGCCGCTGAGAGCGCTCGCATCTTGCGAGGAAAACATAAGCCACAGTTCGCTCCCCACATGGATACCGGCGACTTCGTCATTATAGTTAATGCATCAAAGATTCGGCTCACTGGTAAAAAGCTTCAGCAAAAAACCTATTATCGGCATAGCCAATATCCTGGGGGACTGAAAAGCATCAAGGCGGACGCATTGCTCAAGAACCACCCAGAACGCGTCGTGGAAAACGCGGTGAGAGGTATGCTCCCGAGAAACAGGTTAGGCCGAGCCCAATATACCAAGCTAAAAGTCTATGCAGACGAAATCCACCCTCACGCCGCACAAAAACCGGAAACTTATAACCTGTAATCTGGGAGAAAAAAGGCATGGAACAAGAAAAATATTATGCCACTGGTAAGCGAAAAAACGCAATAGCTAGGGTTTGGCTGAGGCCAGGCCTCGGCCAGTGTATTGTAAATAATAGAACCATGGACGCATACTTTGGAAGAGAAACGTCAAGGATGGTTGTAATGCAGCCCTTCGAACTCACCCAGACCGCAGGCCGTTTTGACGCAGTCGTAAACGTTAGGGGTGGCGGACTATCCGGTCAGGCTGGAGCAATAAAGCAAGGAATTAGTAAAGCCTTACTTGCCGTCGATCCAACCTTTCGCCAAGTCCTTAAGAGCGCGGGGTTTCTAACGAGAGATTCTCGAGTGAAGGAACGAAAAAAATACGGGAAACGAGGCGCCCGGGCAAGCTTCCAGTTCTCTAAACGTTAAGACATGGTTCTTGCCAAATGGATCTCCGATTCCGGGCGAACGTTCTAACCTAGCACTGGAAGAGGATATAACACGATTGCTTGAGACTTTTCCAAAAATGACAGCGCCGGCCTTTAGGCCGGCGTTTTCTTATGGTAGTACCACGACAGTGCCTTTGAAAAGACTCTTCCTAACAAGCTCTCCCAGCTTTTCATCGAGGTGCTCCGAGATGTCCCGTAGCGATTTTACAGTCGATATGACTCGGCCCTCCATTGCTACCGTAGTCCCATAGTTGAACCCTGCTGCGCTGTGCACTCACTGGGCACCTCCGCGCGTAACACCTTGGAATGTCTTCATAACCTCTGACATTATAGACCCTGCCAAACCTGCAGCGATGACATCCATGAGCCCATCATATGGGGTTGGTGTGCTATTTACCAATACCAGTTTGGCGCCATGCCTGGATGCCTCTACTGGCAACATTGCCGCTGGTCGAACTACCAACGAAGAGCCGATTGTAATGAACAAGTCGCAGCTACGAGCGAGTTCGAAGCTTTCCTCTAATACACTTTCAGGAAGAGGCTGTCCAAAGGCGACTGTTGCGACCTTGAGGGGACCGCTACAACGATCGCAATATGGTACCCCGATATTTTCCCGATCCATTCGAGAGGTGATTTCCTCCCTAGGCCACCGTAGCCCGCAATCAAGACAGACTATTTCATGAACGGTACCGTGAAGCTCCCATATCTTTTCTAGACTATTCCCAGCCTTGTGGTGTAGACCGTCTATGTTTTGTGTAACCACGCCTGACAACTTTCCAGCCTTTTCCAATGCCACGATACTAAGATGGGCGGCGTTGGGACGCGCATCCCGCATCGCAGGATATCGTTCACGATCGTACGCCCAATATATTTTTCGGTACTTTTCACTGGCACGGAATTTTTGATATGTTAGATCGTCTGGATTGTATCGCGACCAGATGCCCCCAGGAGACCTAAAGTCAGGTATGCCGGATTCGGTAGAAACGCCTGCGCCCGTGAAAACCACCACCTCTTTTGAATCACACAACAACTGCGCTATTGCCTCTACCGCATCAGATTTGTTCATAATTTGCGCCTTCCTCAATCCAAAGTTACTGGCAAAGGTACCGCCTGATATTGTGGGGATCGTCATGCGCGATTTGTCCAAGCAAAGGGAGGATCAATAATTATTCTTAGGAGTTGCCTTGCCTTCTCTGCAACCAAGGTTTCGCATGCGCCTTCTCGCATCAACAATCTTGTCCAGAATTCCTGTCAGCTCTTCAAAGCCTACATTGGAATCTGCTTGTGCTGCCCTACTTGCAGCATCCCTATAATCCGCCCTCAGACGGATCACTGTCTTGTTTAACTTTGCACATTCATCGGCCCTGGCTAATCCCAAGCCCAACGTTGAACCTAGAAATAGATTGCACACCAACAGGGCAAAAGCGAAGAGTGAAATGTGTTGTACGCGGTCTCTAACCTTAACCATGTAGAGGTTCCCAAATATCGCCCAGGATTGGTTACCGAAATTAATGACGAGATTGCTTACCTTCAGTCTGAAGAGGACAAACGACTTTTCTGGCCATGGCGAGGCCCCTGAGGCGCGACCTGCCAATCTCGATTCATATATCGATTCTCGAAAGCAAACGCAAGTTAGACAAGCTCTTAGCTCTTCGATTGATGTGACCTGGAATGGCTAGGTCGCCTCCTTCGGCTCCCCTAATGGACAAGAGTGCCGTCGAAGGGTTATTGCGAGCGAAACTCAGCCATTTAGTGATAACTTCTGAGAATGACTATTAGAATGGCTTCCTAATAGTCACTCCAGAAAAACACAAAACTAGAGGCCAGTGACGATGTTGTTGAAAGGCAAACTTGTCCCGTGTCATTATTGGATGTGCAACGAAAGGTAAAATCACTTTCCACATCATAGAGTGGATTAGCAGGCAGACTATGGAAAAGAGCGATCTGGAAAGCCTTGTACGGCGTTGTGGGGAGCGTTACGTGTCAAGAAGGCTTCAGATTCAGGTAAAACACTCTGCTGACGTGTTGGGCCCAGGCGTGGGTTCGTTTCATCTTGAAAACGTAGAATGGTGTTTGGCAATCTTTGGTGGAGTTGTGAAGCTTCTTGGGGGCTGGAACCAGGGAACCTCAAACACCAAAGATCACAGAATAATAATCAGCCGAGTGAAGATCAGGGGCCTGCCCAAATCGTTCCATGGTCTCAAGGTCCTCCATCTATCTGATTTGCACCTGGATGCCCCTGGAGGCATGGGGGATCATATTGGAACTTTTTGTGAGACCCTTAAATACGATATGGCTGTGCTGACGGGGGACTTCCGGTTCCATACTCACGGGAGCTATTACGCAGTTTTCAGGGAAATCGAATGTCTTATGAAGCACTTGAGCTGCAAATACGGCTGCTACGGCATACTCGGAAATCACGATTTCCTGGAATTCGTCCCAAGATTTGAGGCGCAGGGGATTCGAATGCTTCTCAACGAAGCGACTTTGATCGAAAAAGATGGCGCTGGAATTTGGCTGGTAGGCCTGGATGAT
>Ga0172369_10001868_pt1 | contig 29736 bp, 20 predicted proteins | sample LakKiv25m_FD_114539 | JGI IMG/M metagenome (GOLD analysis project Ga0172369, IMG submission 114539) | Freshwater microbial communities from Kabuno Bay, South-Kivu, Congo - kab_022012_11.25m | ecosystem: Environmental > Aquatic > Freshwater > Lake | place: Democratic Republic of the Congo...
GGAAATTCCTTGCACATATTATTATTTTCTATGGATATTAATGCCCTACGGGCAAAGTTCAATGGTTTATTTTGATCCGCCAATAAAAGAAATAATTATTTTCCAGCACATCAAAATAAAATGCAACCTGGAAACCTGAACCTTTATCCTTGAACTAAAAACATTTTTACTATTTTTGCTCCTATGCAAACAATCATTAATTCAAAGGGCTATTCCATATTTATCGGTGATGACGTTTACGAAACTATACGCTCATTCCTGTACCAGTATGAATTTTCGGAACATAAAGTCTTTGTCCTTGTTGACAATAACAGCCGTAAATACTGTCTGCCAAGACTGATGAGCAATATACAGCTCTTTCAGAAAGTTCACATTCTTGAAATCCGCGATGGTGAAGAAAATAAAACCATGGATACGTGTCAGCAATTATGGCAGGATCTCGCTGAAAACAATGCAGACCGTAATTCGATGCTGATCAACCTGGGTGGAGGAGTGATTACCGACGTCGGCGGATTCGTTGCATCCACTTTTAAAAGAGGAATCAGATACCTGAATATTCCAACAACCCTGCTTTCAATGGTGGATGCTTCTATTGGCGGCAAAGTGGGAGTGGATATGAAAGGCTTAAAAAATCAGGTCGGCCTTTTTTCGAATCCCCAGGTGGTTTTTATAATCCCGGAGTTTTTGGAAACTTTGCCTCAGCGTCAACTGTTTTCCGGATTTTCAGAGGTTATAAAACATTCTGTTATTTATGAGAAGCATTACTGGGAAGAGCTTTCAGTCCTGAAAATATCTGAAATCAGCAATTGGAAAGAAATCATTGACTGGTCGGCTGAGATAAAAAATTACTTTATCATGGAAGATCCGCTTGACACGGGTTTCCGTAAAGTCCTGAATTTTGGCCATACGATCGGTCATGCCGTCGAAACTTTCTCTCTGCAAAATGATGACCACCCTCTTTTACATGGCGAAGCAGTTGCAATCGGACTTATTTGTGAACTTTATATTTCCGGAAAACAAGCGAAACTGCCGAAAAATGAGATGGACGAAATCATCAGCTTTATCATGTCATCATTCAGGCATTATTCATTCAGATCAGGTAATTTTGATCTTATCCTCGATTTTATGAAACATGACAAAAAGAACTCAGGAGATAAATTCAACTTTACCCTGCTCACTTCTATTGGCAACAGCCTTATTAACCAGGAGGTGGACATAAAACTGATCAACGAAAGCCTGAGATTTTATCAGAGCCTGACAAGTTAGAAGTTGGTTAAATTTTGTTTTTATAGCTGCAAAAATATTTATTTTGAAATATAAGAAGAGCTGCAATCCCACCCACAAGCCGACACAAATTGCAGCACATTTTATTTCGTCCAAAGGCATTCAAGCCTACTCAGCACCTTGTCAAATGGACGGTGATTTTGGATGAAATGGATTATAAAATATTACTTTTGAAAAAATTAAACGAACGACATTATATGAATATATTTCAAAAACTTGAAGCATTTGTAACCAAGACTTTCAAGACGACTTTAGAGATTTTTTTAGAAGCTCTACGAATAAGCCCAAATGCACAAGGATATGTAAGCGGTTCAATCAGTGAACTAATTTTAAAAAACAATTTACAAGAATTGGGATTTGAAGTAAAAAGGATAAGAGAAAAATGGGAAGGGAAAAAACATTCGCAACACCACGGAGATTTTTATTTCAGAAAAAACGCCCAAAGCCCTTGGTTTGTTTTAGAATCAAAAGGAGTAAAATCTAACACTGAACAGTGGAATAAACTTTATAATTACCCGAAATTAAAAAAAGTTCTTTTTGACTACAATGAATTAATACATTGGATTGATAAAAAAGATGACATCGAACCGCAGATTGAAAAATGGATTGCGGAAAATCTTCCTGATATGGTTAATTCTCCTACCCTTTATTCGTATGAAGAAATTCAAGAGTATCTAAAAACACCACCAATAAAAGAAACGAACAAATTGAGTGCAATGAAAGAACTTGCAAATTATACGAGAGATGAAATAGATAATATGATTAAAGAAAGATTAGCTTACTTGATGAGCAAAGTTAGAGTACTTGACACCCACTTTGTATCAGGTGCTGTAGGAGGAGAAAGAACACAAGCCACACCAAGAAAAGATGAATTCAATTTAATTTCAGTAGATATATTCTTACGATTTAACGAGCATAAATTTTTGTTTGCAAACCCCAACCATCTCGATTCATCGGGAAAAGATGCAAATCATTTGCAACAAAATTATATTATGGGTTTTGTTTTCCCACAAGAGGATGGAACTTGCCGATTAGATTTAACAGACGAATGGAATGTGAATTTTAATGAGGTATGCGAAACCCTTTCTCCTGCAGATGCTATTGACGAAAATGATATGCAAATTGACAACAGAAATGTAATTGTTGATTAGTTTTTGTTTACCTTACACAAATGTGTGCTATATTTGCCACAAATGTGTAAAAATGAACTCCTTATTTGAATTAGAGCTAACAAAAGAAGACAATCTCCTCAAAAGATTTGAAGAGATTCACGATTACATCTATGCCAATGATGGTCTGTCTCCTCAACAAACACTAGAAGAATTTATCAAAATTTTATTCATTAAAATTTTTGATGAAAATGAAAATCTCAATCAATTTACAATATCTACTGAAGAATGGAATGAGTTAAAAACTGGTAAAGTTGTTAATACAATCTCTGAAAGAATATCTAATCTCTTTGAAAAAACAAAAGAAGCATATCATGATATTTTTGACGTTGATGACCGAATTAAAATTAGTAACATAGCCTTAGGATTTACAATCAATAAACTTCAAAGTATATCTTTATTAAATTCTTCCCAAGATGCTAAAGGATTAGCCTTTCAAAAATTTCTATCTCATCACGAAAAAGATGGTCGTGGACAGTTTTTTACTCCCGAACCAGTAATAGACTTTTGTGTTGCAATGATGCAACCTAAACCAAATGAAACCATAATTGACCCTGCTTGTGGTAGCGGTGGCTTTTTGATGTCTGCATTAAAATATTTGCAAAACAACAACGAAAAATTAAATACCAAAAAAGTTGTTTCTAAAAATCTTTTCGGCTTGGACATCAACAAAAGCATTGCAAGAATTGCCAAAATGAAATTGCTATTAGTGGTAAATGGAAATATAAATATACTTTGCACCAATTCTCTTGAAGATTTAGATAGCTTAAAACTATCATTGGCAAATTCGGAAGGATTTGATTTAGTTCTTGCTAATCCACCATTCGGAGCTAAGATTACTAACACAAATACTTTATCAAAATTCGACCTTGGCTATAAATGGTCAAATCACAACAAAGAGTTTTATAAAACAAAATCTGTATATCCCAATCAAAATGCAGAAATTCTATTTATTGAAAGGTGTCTTCAACTTCTAAAAGAAGGTGGAAGAATGGGAATTGTCTTACCGAACGGTAATTTTGAAAATCCTTCGTTAGAATATCTTCGTTATTATATCAAATTAAAAGCGAAAATATTAGCAATAGTAAATCTACCTCAAGGAACATTTATACCATTTGGAACTGGTGTAAAAACGTCACTTTTATTCTTAGAGAAAGAAACACCAAATAAAGTCAGACAGTATCCGATATTTTTTGGCAGAGTTAAAAAGTTAGGTTATCAAGGTAATAAAAATGGAACACCACAATATCAGAAAGATAAATACGGTCGAATTTTAAAATATAATAATGGACAACCAATAATTGATGAGGATTTTAGTGTTATTGTTAATGCCTATAAAGAGTTTCAAAAAGGCAATACAGTCGAATCCGACAATTCATTCTCTATTAACTATGACGAATTGAACGGACGATTTGATTTTGATTTTTATTCACCTGAGAATCGTAAAATGTTTTCAAAATTGGATAGTGGGAAAACTGTTAGACTTGGGGATGTTTGTGAAATAATTAAAGTTAAAAGCAGAAAACTAAAAGATTCAAACCTGACAGTTGAATATGTTGAACTATCTGACATTAATACTCATTCCTACGAAATAATAAACTCAACAACATATCAAGTTCACGAATTACCAAGCAGAGCAAGTTACGAGATTCAAGAAGGTGATATATTAACAGCAATTGCAGGTAATTCGGTTGGGACAAGAAAACACGCCACAGCACTTGTGACAAAAGAATTTGAAGGTAGCATCTGCACAAACGGCTTTAGAGTTCTTAGAAATTTTAAAATTGACCGAAATTATTTACTGTTCTTTCTAAGATCTGAAGTGTTCCTTAAACAAATGTTTATGTATCGGACAGGTGCAGCAATACCAAATGTTTCAGACATTGACTTATCAAACACTTTAATTAATTTACCTGACGAAAAAAAAATAAAAGAAATAAGCAACAAAATGAGTAAAGCATTTGAGTTAAGACAAGAATCAAGAAATCAAATCGAGAGTATAAATTATGAGTTAGCATAACCAACGCATTTGGTGGCACATTTGTGTTTTTTTCCTACACACCAAGCCAATAAAAAAAATGTAAAAGAGCTAAAATTTTTACTAAAATAATGACGGCAAATCAAAATATTATTCAGTCTAGAAATTTCGGCTTTATTACGTCTATATTTTTTTATTGCCGTTTTCCTTTATCCAATGGCAACAATTACAATACATAAAAAAGATAAAATCCTGAAAGGTGAAATCACGCTTCCTGCTTCAAAAAGCATCAGCAACCGCGCTCTGGTCATACAATATCTGAGCGGCGGGAAACTGAACATTAAAAATCTTTCTGAAGCTGAAGATACAAAACTAATGCACAGGCTGCTCGGAAAGATAGAAACAAAGCAAAACTCATCCGAAACAACAAATCTTGACTGTCAAAATGCAGGCACAGTATTTCGCTTTTTAACGGCATATCTTGCGCTAAAGCCCGGCCGATGGTTATTAACCGGATCGGAACGAATGAAGATACGACCCATAGGCCCGCTGGTAAATGCCTTAAAGAAACTAGGTGCATCTGTCGGTTACCTGGAAAATGAAAATTTTCCTCCTTTGCTCATAGAAGGAAAACCATTTCCAGGTGGCAATATTGAAACAGACAGTAGTATCAGCAGCCAGTTTATTACTGCGTTATTGCTCATCGCTCCTGCCCTGCCGGGTGGTTTAAACCTAAAACTAGTGAATAATATATCATCCGTGCCTTATATAGAGATGACCCTTAAACTGCTGAATATTTGCGGGATAAAATCAAATTTCTCCAACAATACCATCACCATCAGTCAACAGGAATTTGTTAAATCGGAACTTACCATCGAGCCTGATTGGACTTCGGCTTCGTACTGGTATGAGATGGCAGCGTTTGCCGATGAAGTTGACTTAGTTTTAAAAGGCCTGAAAAAAGACAGCTTGCAGGGCGATTCAATCCTTCCGGAAATTTATTGTCATTTCGGTGTGTGCACGGAATTCATGCCGGATGGAATAAAACTGGCTAAAAAGGGTAAGGTGGATCCCGCATTTGCTTTTGACTTTACCGATTATCCTGATCTGGCCTTGTCGGTTATCGTCACCTGTGCCGGACTGAATGTTCCCGGTGAATTTACAGGACTTGAGAGCCTGCGGATTAAGGAATCGGACCGATTATCTGTGTTGCAATCGGAGTTAAATAAAATTGGGATCAAAACACAACTCAGCCGGAGATTAAAACTCAAAATTCAAAATTCAAAATTCAAAAGCACAAACGCCATCACTGTAAAAACTTACAATGACCACCGTATGGCCATGGCCTTTGCTCCTTTGGCTTTGCTGTTCGATTCCATCCAAATATTAAATCCTGAAGTGGTCTCCAAATCCTATCCCGGATTCTGGGAAGATTTGAAAAACACAGGATTCTTAACAAATGAAATCTCCATCAGTTACAGCGACTTCACCAATTTACAGTTTTGAAATATTTGTTTTACATTTATACCCTTGATACACGTTCAATATGAATACTGATTATGAAAACAACTTACGCCAACCGGCTTTTATGGTCATTAACAATAATATTGCTTGCTGCTTGTTCGGTCACCTTTGCTCAGGGCTGGAGCATGATGGAGAAACTTACTCCCCCCACAGGTTCAGGTTCTGATTTTTTTGGCAATAGTGTTTCCGTTCATGGCAATTATGTCATAATCGGAGCCCCATCAAATGATGACAAGGGTGCGGCATATATATTTTCCAGAGTTGGAAACGACTGGAACTTTATGCAAAAACTCACTGCCTCCGATGGAACTGATGGGGACGATTTCGGGATCAGTGTTTCAATTTCCTCCATAAACTGGATTTATTATGTCATCGTAGGCGCATGGAAGGATGGTACTATCGGAACCAATAGCGGCTCGGCATATATCTTTAAATTATCAAACCTTGTTTGGGAGGAGGTGGCAAAACTTCAGCCTGGTGATTTGAGCACTGGTGACGGATTTGGTGTTTGTGTGTCAATGTCAGGTGAATATGCAATAGTCGGATCTTATCATGACGATTCGCCCGGATCCAACAGCGGATCGGCATATATATTTCACCTGAATTCTGGCTTTTGGCCGGAGGAAGCCAAGCTTGTTGCAGTGGACGGGTATGCCGGAGATGAATTTGGATTTAATGTTTCAATTGAAAATAAGGATGCAGGAGCATTGGCTATCATCGGTTCGGTTCTCGACGATGATATGGGAAATGAAAGTGGTTCGGCCTATATTTTCAGTAAAGCAGGTGGCGTGTGGAGTCAGGATGCCAAACTTACAGCCAGTGATGGCACTGCTGAAGACTGGTTCGGCGTTTCCGTCGCTATTGATAGTAACCATGTAATTGTAGGTGCCGCACGAGATGATGATTTTGGAATTTACACGGGCTCAGCCTATATTTATCATAAAAATGGAAATACCTGGAGTGAAATTATAAAACTTGGTCAAAGCGATCCGTATCCGGGATCCTTTTTCGGATGGAGTGTTGATATTTTAGGTGACCAGGCTGTTGTGGGTGCACTTTTCGATGACGATAACGGGCCAAACAGCGGATCGGTATATGTGTATAAAAACGATAATAATCTGTGGGCACAGGAAACTAAATTGATCGCATCCGATGGAATTAATAATGACAATTTCGGCAATAGTGTTTCACTCACAGAAAATTCAGTCTTTATCGGAGCCTGGAGAGATAATGGCAATTACGGTTCGGTTTATTGTTATGTGAAAGAAACCGGAATCGGCCTGAATGATGCTCTTATGAAGGATATGACAATTTATTTTATCGGTTCTGAACTTATTGTCAGGGGAATCGGCGGCGTCAAATATCGAAATTCAAAATTGCAATACATTGATTGTTCCGGGAAAGTTTTACTCGAAGAAATAATTGCCACAGATCAGGATGAAATACGATTTAACACCGGGGGAATGAAGAAGGGCATTTATTTCATCATCATCAGAAATTCTAAAGAAATACAAGGATTTCAAAAATTTATCATTTGAATTTATAATATCTTTGCCACGTTTAGGAAGAGCAATATGACTGTTGATTTATTTATCCCTTGTTTTATTGACCAGATCTATCCGCAGACCGGTATGAACATGGTTAAAATCCTTGAAAAGTGTGATGTTACCGTACATTACAACGAAAATCAAACCTGTTGCGGACAAATGGCTTTCAACAGTGGTTTTTGGGACGAAGCCAAAGAATTAGGGGCTAAATTCATCAAAGATTTTCCGAACGACAGGCCTATTGTGGCTCCATCAGCTTCATGCGTGGGTTATGTGAAAAATTATTTCGACAAGCTTTTTTTCAACACAGCCTACCACCTCGAATATAAGCGCCTGCAAAAAAACATCTTTGAATTCACCGATTTCCTTGTCAACCAGCTAAAAGTAACCAATACCGGAGCTACATTTAATCATAAGGTAACTTATCATGATTCATGTGCCGCTTTGCGCGAATATGGCCTGAAAGACGAACCACGGATCCTGCTGAAAAATGTTAAGGGCCTGGAGCTTGTTGAAATGAAGGATACCAATGTTTGCTGCGGATTTGGAGGCACTTTTTCAGTGAAGCATGAAGCAATTTCGACAGCCATGGCCGATCAAAAAGTCCATAATGCGCTGGAAACCGGCGCCGAATTTATCGTCTCAACAGATTCTTCATGCCTGATGCACCAGGAAGGCTATATAAATAATTACAAGCTACCCGTCAAGGTAATCCATATCGCTGATATACTTGCTTCAGGTTGGTAAAAGTTGAATACAGGTTGAAAAATTATTCGTGCCTGGCAAAATAATTAGATATTCCTGACTCGATCAATGATAAATTCAAATTTTAAAAATTCCTGCCTTATCTTTCTGATAATATTTGGGTTTGACAGGATTTTTCTCTTAGGCCAGTCACCTGACTACGAAAGGACCAAAAGGCCTAAGCTGGGATTGGTATTAAGCGGTGGCGGCGCTAAAGGTATCGCCCATGTTGGAATACTGAAAGCCATGGAACAGGAAGGCCTGTGTCCCGATTATATTACCGGAACCAGCATGGGAAGCATCATTGGAGGATTATATGCCATAGGATATTCAGCCGATCAACTTGATACTATCATCAGGTTAATCAACTGGGATCTTGTATTGTCGAACAATATACCCCTGAATTTTATTTCGTATGAGGAGAAAGAATATTACAACCGCTATTTGCTTGAATTTCCGGTTGAAAAAGGAAAACTGAAATTACCCTCAGGGATGATCGAAGGACAAATGTTGAACGAAATGCTGAACCATTTTACATGGCCGGCAAACAAATACTCTTGTTTCGATGATTTTCCCATTCCGTTCCGCTGTGTGGCAACGGATGTGAGTACCGGGAAACAAATTCTTTTTAAGGAGGGTCCCCTTGCTGAAGCCATCCGGGCAAGCATGGCTATTCCAACTGCTTTTACGGCTGTTGACCTGGATTCAACACTTGCAGTTGACGGCGGTGTGGTCAATAACTTTCCTGTGGAGGAGTTATTTAAAATGGGAGCTGATGTAGTGATCGGCGTGAATGTATCAGAAGGGTTTGAACCGGCACACGAGGTCGGAAGCATAGCAGGAATTCTATTACAGATTTCAATGATCCCGAGCCTCGAAAGGCTGAAAGATCAGATTGGCTTATGTGAAATTTACATCAAACCCGATCTGCAGGATTACGGAACAGCAAGCTTCAGCAGTTACTCCGAAATTCTTAACCTGGGTTATATTACCGGACAGCAATACCGTCCGGCATTTAAAAAACTTGCAGATAAATACCGTTTCAAAAATAAAACACAATCCAAAATCCAATTGGAAGCCGATTCGGTTCTGATTGAAGGCCTTACTGTTTCAGGACGGGAATGGACCGAGGAGAAACTTGTTTTAAACAAGCTCGGTATTGAACACAACAAAAAATATTCATTAACAGATATTGAAGAAGGCGTCAAAAGAGTTTACGGAATCAACAGTTTTAAAAAAGTCAATCATTATATCCATAAGAATAAAAATTCGAAGAATTACCTTCTTTCCATCGAAGTGGAAGAAAAGCCACGAACGTTGATTAAGTCGTCTCTTCACCACGACAATACTTTTTCGACCGGAATAACTTTAAATTTGACTTTAAGAGATTATCTAATCCCTTCATCGCGCTTGATCGTTGCCGGTAATATTTCGAAAAACCCGGTGTTCCGTTTCGATTTCATGAGGTATATCGGAAAGTCGCACAGCAAAGCATTTAATTTCAGATATAATTTTCTGAACGAGCAGATTCCATCGTATGATGAAGGCCGGCTTCAGGATGTGGACATTACCACCGAACATAATTTTACAATGGGTTTCCTTACTACCCAATTGCTCGAAAATTGTTTTTATATTGGGACAGGATATATGCTGAATACCCAGAAAGCAAAATTTTCAAATGTTATTCCCGAAGAAATAAAACGCGGCACATTTAACAATGCCCGTTTGGAAACCGGTTTCTTTATCAACACTCTGAATGACCGGAATTATCCAACTTCAGGAAAGGATTTATTTCTGTTTGGTAAACTTTTTCTCTACAATTATTATAAAGTAAAATTCGAAAAAGGCATTGACACTATTTATTATCAGGAAATCAACAATGGCTCTTCCGGGACTGTCCCCTACTCCGAAAATGACTTTAACAGCCAAATCGTTAATGCTTTTACACCCAGTGTTTATGGATTGATTCAGTTCAGCTATTCCAGATATATCCCGTTCGGACAAAAAAATCAACTGATTCCTGTGGTATCAGCCGGTCTTACTCTGTCAACAGAGCAGGGCAACCTGATTTTTGACAATTTCCGGATTGGTGGCCATCAAATGGTTAAATCTACCGATATCCGATGCCTGGGTCTTAATTTTGCGGAGCGTGATTTTCAAAACTTCCTGATTACCGGAATACACGTTCAAAGGATAATCCTCAAAAGTCTTTTCCTTAATGTTGGCACAGACTTTTTATTACCATATAATTATATAGCGCTGAACAGCCTTGATCATTTTGATTTTGCAAAAGCATTTAACGAATATGCGATGCTTGGCTATGGTTTTAAACTTACCTACCGCAGTTATATCGGGCCTGTCAGTGTTGGCCTTAGCCGAAATATAAGTGATTCCTATTTAAGATTTTATTTTGCCCTCGGATTTTCTTTCAATTATAATGATTAAGAAACAGTAAACTCCTTATCCTAATTCCTATTTGCTTAATTTCGTAATAAATTTTTTCAGGCGATGAAGGCTCATATTAACAAAATTGCACAGGAACTTAATTTATCAAAAGTACAGGTTGAGAACACGCTTGCCCTGCTGAAAGAAGGTGCGACTGTTCCTTTTTTAGCCCGGTACCGTAAAGAAGTCACCGGCAGCATGGATGAAGTTCAGATCACCCGCATTCGCGACAGGATGGAACAGTTGCAAACTCTTGATAAACGAAGGGAAGCTATTCTGAACTCAATCAGGGAACAGGAAAAACTAACTGCTGAACTTGAACAACTGATCGTCGAAGCCGAAACAATGGCTGAACTTGAAGATATTTACCTCCCATACAAACCTAAAAGGAAAACCCGTGCTACCATTGCGATTGCAAAAGGGCTTGAACCACTGGCCAGGATGATCATGGCTCAGAACAGCAATGATGTTGAAGCCCTGGCTGAACGTTTTGTAAGTAAGGAGAAAGAGGTTGGAAATATTGAGGAAGCCCTGGCCGGTGCAAGAGACATCATCGCGGAATGGATCAGCGAAAATAAATTTGCCCGTGGCAGGATAAGACAATTATTCAACCGAAAAGCAATTATTGAATCGGTTGTAGTTAAAGGAAAAGAAGAAGCAGGAAATAAATACCAAACTTACTTTGATTGTAAAGATATCATCATGAAATCAGCATCTCACCGTATTCTTGCTATGTTCAGGGGAGAAAACGAAGGATTTCTTAAGGTGAAAGTTTATCCGCCTGCAGATGAAGCGTTGGAAATTCTGGAAGAACTGTTTGTAAAATCAAAAAATGCTTCAGGTGATGAGGTTTATGAGGCGATGAAAGACAGCTACAAACGGTTGATCCAGCCTTCCATCGAAACCGAGGTCAGGGCGATGGTAAAGGATAAAGCGGATGATTATGCCATTCGTGTTTTTGCGGATAATCTCAGGCAATTGCTCATGTCGTCTCCACTTGGAGAGAAAAATGTGCTGGCTATTGATCCGGGATTTAATTCGGGATGTAAGCTTGTATGCCTCGACAGGCAAGGGAAATTATTATACAACGAAACCATTTATCCGCATCCGCCTCAGAACGATGTTAAACATGCGATCAATAAAATACTTCAGCTGGTAAATGCATATAAAATAGAAGCCATCGCTATTGGCAACGGAACAGCAGGCAGGGAAACAGAAAGCTTTTTCAGGAGAATAAGGTTCGAAAAGGATATTACCGTTGTGATGGTGAACGAAAGCGGGGCTTCTGTTTATTCGGCTTCACCGGTTGCCCGCGAGGAATTTCCTGAATATGATGTCACTGTAAGAGGCGCTGTTTCCATAGGAAGGAGATTAATGGACCCCCTTGCAGAACTGGTAAAGATTGATCCAAAATCCATAGGTGTAGGCCAATATCAGCACGACATAAACCAGACGGCTCTTGGTAAAGGCCTCGATGATACAGTCATGAGCTGTGTGAATTCGGTAGGTGTGGAAGTCAACACAGCGAGTAAGCAGCTCCTTGCTTATGTTTCCGGTGTCGGGCCTTCTCTTGCCAAAAATATAATTGATTACAGAAACAAAAACGGCGCTTTCAAATCGCGAAATGATCTGAAAAAAGTAGCGCGGTTTGGAGACAAGGCTTATGAACAGGCTGCGGGATTTTTGCGGATCAGGAGCTCCGACAACCCGCTTGATAAGAGTGCGGTGCATCCTGAAAGCTACCACGTCGTAGAGAAAATGGCCAAAAGCCTGAATTGCTCTATCGGTGAACTGATTACGAGAGAGGAACTCCGGAAGATGATTAACCTTAAAGATTTCGTTACGGAAAAAACGGGACTGCCCACCCTTACGGACATCATGGAAGAACTTAACAAGCCGGGACGTGATCCAAGGGAGAAATTTGGAATCTTCGAGTTTGCCAGGGGCATTCATAGTATTAATGATCTCGAAACAGGCATGGTGCTTCCGGGAATCGTTACCAACATCACCGCTTTCGGCGCTTTTGTTGACATCGGGATAAAAAACAATGGTCTTATTCATTTAAGTAATATGGCCAACAAATATGTTAAAGATCCGAATGAATTTGTAAAACTGAATCAAAAGGTAAAAGTCCGGGTTGTTGAAATTGATAAAGTGCGGGGAAGGATTCAGCTTTCGATGAAGGAAACAGATCAGAAGAGAGATTGAAGGTGAGAAGGGGATTTATGATATTAGATTTATGATTTGGAAATTGGAAATTCAGAACACGGAACGCTGAACTCTGAACGCGAAGCCCGGAACTCAGAACTCAGAATAGTGAATGGTATAAGGGATATAAGGGTATAGGGCTTATGGTTGAATCGGTTGAACTTGGTGAATTTATAGTTTCGTGTAATTTGTGTAATTCGTGGACAGAATTGGTTGAATCGGTAGGCTCGTGTAATTCTTGTACAGAATTGGTTGAATCAGTTAAATTGGTTAATTGGGTCAATTGGTGCAGACTGCCGACTGGTTATTGCCGACTGGCTTGTTGAATTGGTTGAATCGGTAGGTTCGTGTAATTCGTGTACAGAATTGGTTGAACTAAGAACCCGAAACCCTAAAAATGATTCGTGAAGATGTCAAAATTTAACTAAGTTTATTACGTTTGTAGCTGAAATCTGAATAAATGGTGAAGAAGTTTTTCATCTTGTTTTTGTTTTCTGCTTTGGTCTTTATAGATGCTGAGATTTGTGCACAAGGCATTAAAGGGGAAATCATTGCCGGTATGAATTTGTCGCAGGTGGACGGGGATGAAATTTACGGATTCGACAAGGCGGGATTAAATTTAGGATTGGGCGCTATTGTTCCGTTGGGAAAACACTTTGTGTTCAGTATCGAGACACTTTTTAATCAGAAAGGTTCTTACCAGGGAAAGCAGGAGGAGGATGTGGTTACGGATTCACTGGGTAACATTATCGCTATTTGGACAAAAGAGTACAAACTAAAGCTTGATTATCTGGAAGTGCCGGTTTTAATACATTTTGTTGATAAAGATTTACTTTCTATTGGAACAGGTGTTTCGTATGGGCGTCTCGTTAACGTTAAGGAATGGGAACAGGGTAAATTTGTTGAAACAAGTACTCTCAACGGAGGACCATACGACAGGAATGATTACAATATTCTCTTTGATCTGAATTTCAGGATTTATAAAAAAATCAGCAAGTTCAAGTTTAATATTCGTTATGCTTATTCGATTAGTAAGATTCGAACAAGGGATTTTTATAATAAATTCGGTGAATATACCGTCACACGGGACCAATATAACAACCTGTTTTCCCTTCGGCTTATTTATGTTTTTAATGAACAAGCTCCGATTGCAGGTCAAAAAAAATAATTGTAGCCGGTCAACTAAAGTTGAATTTATCTCCTGCTGAACCTTCTCATCATTTGCTTGTTCTATATTTGATTTTAAGCAATCTTTTAATCTGTCGTGAAATGAAAAAACTGTATTTATTATTTCTTGTGCTGCCAATTGTTTTAATCGGAAAGTCCCAAACTTTCGAATGGTTAAAGACTGCTTCCCTTGACTACAGTTATAATCCGGATATGATACAGTATTCGACAACAACAGATCCTGAAGGAAACATTTACTTTTTCGGATTGCAGGAATTTGTTTTGTTTTATAATGAAGCGATGGGAAGTCAGTTTCTAAAAAAATACAGCCCTGCGGGGGAATTATTGTGGAATAAGACTGTTTCCGGTGAAGGCCTTGCCAGCGGGATTTATGCTGATAATTCGGGCGGGATTTATATTTATGGCGAAATGCATGACGATCTTAATTTCTGGGGTGAATTAACGCTGAATGTTTCCGGAATCGGGACCAACGGGTTTCTGGTTAAAATCAATTCATACGGGGATGTGGAATGGGGCCTGAACCTTGAAGACCTGCCGCTTGAATCCGGTTTTATTTCTGATATTATTTCCGATGAATCCGGGGTAATCTATTTTACTTATTCAACCTGGCTAAATTCGAACATTGTTTTGTTGAATTCACAGGGAGAATACATGAATGCTATAGTTCAGGAGGATGTATCGCTGGTTTCGGGCCTGGATATCGATGATGATGGCAATATCTACGCTGTTGGCGGATGTGCTGGTTTTTACAGCACTTTCGGAGGAGTAAGTTATCCGGCGCCTTTCTCCTATTCGTCGTATGTGGTGAAATACAATTCCGGCTATGAACCAGTATGGGTAAAATTTATCGAGGATGTAACCTGTTCGTTTTTAAAAGTCAAATGCGGCCACAATGGCGGTATTTACCTTTCGAGCCAGCTTTTTGCAGGGATGCTGCTCGATACTATAGAATTACAGGGAGCAAGCTGGGTTTACGATTTTTATCTGACCCGTCTGAATTCCAATGGCGATTTCCTTTGGGCACTCGAATGCCCGCAGGTGCTAACAGGGGATGCTACAGTCGGCAAGCTTCAATATCTTGATACCGATTCAGAAGGAAATGCTTTGCTTGCAGGATTTACCCGCGGCTCGATCGACTGGGGGAACGGCATTGTTTCGAGTACCGAAGATTTTTATTACAATATTATTATCTGGAATGTAAACCCTCAGGGTGAAATCAGTTGGATAAAAACCGCAGCCGGCGAAGGATACGATGATTCGCACAGCATCACAACCGATCCTGACGGAAATATCTACCTGGCAGGAATTGCCGGAGGGACTGCCATATTTGACACCATCACTTATGCGACGGATGATTTTGTTTATCCTTTTCTTGCCAAGCTGAATACACAATCCATGACCTCAATCCCCGAGGAGCAAATACACAATGAAATCTTTATTTATCCGAACCCCGCGACCGATTTTACATTTGTTAAGTCGGAAATCACAACATCTTATGCGATTTTCAGAAGTGATGGACAAAAAGTAAAAGAAGGAATGATTAATCCCGGTATAAACAGGCTCAACATTGAGGATTTACCAGGCGGGATTTATTTTATCAGGACAAAACTATATGAATCTGGTGCTAATAAAATCGCTAAACTTATGGTTAGGTAACTACTTCATTTCAGCAGGGACTTCCGCCAAATGAATACCGATTTATTTTAAAAACATAAAGAGTTCGCTATTTCTGACAAGTCCACATAAGCAGTTTATAAAAATACAGGCTTTCAAAATTACAGAAAGGATTGTAGATTTGCAGCCTTAAAAATTATCACTGTATGTCGGAATATTTGAGCTGGCCTTTCTTCTGGAAGTTTCTGAAATTTGGTGTTGTCGGTTTCTCGGGTGTCTTCGTTGATTTCACTTTCACGTTTATTTGTAAGGAATGGATTAAGATACCGAAATACATAGCCAACGCCATCGGATTCAGCATTGCGGCCAGTTCAAATTATATTCTAAACCGTATCTGGACTTTTCACAGCAATAATCCGGAAATGTTCATGGAATTTTCGCAGTTTTTCGCGATCTCTATTATCGGATTGGGTATCAACACGCTTATTCTTTGGATATTGGTAAGTAAATATAAAAAGCACTTTTATCTTTCGAAGCTGTTTGCCATAGGAGTAGTCACCATCTGGAATTTCCTGGCGAATTATTTTATTACGTTCAGATAGATTTTGAAACATTATCTCAAAAGCAGAAGCGACAGATTCACGGATTAATGATTTCGGTTTTATTTTTTCAGAAATGAAATGATGATTTACCGAACTTCAATTTTAACTGTCTTCATGATCAGGATCTACGCGCTGCTCTGGCTTTTGGCTTTTAACAGGGAAATGATTTCCTGGAGGTAGGTGATTTCTTTTTGGAGGGAGGCGACGCGGGTGGTTAGTTCTCTGTTTTCGGTTGACAGTTTGAGGAGTTGTTCTTCGGGGGAGTTGGTGTTTTCGATGAAGTGGATGAAGAAGTTGTGGTTGAGGGCAGTTGAGATTTGGTGAAGGCGGGCGAGAGTGATGCGATTGGTGTTGAGGCTGTGATATAGGCCAGCAGGTGCCATTTTAATTTGTTTTGATAACTGTAGAACTGAGGAACCGTTTTTGCGGAGGTAATCTCTGATGATTGAACCGATATCTATCATGGTGTTTTTTTGAGCAACGGTAAATAAATTGATTTTAATTTCCGTGAGAAAGAGAAATTATTTTGTTAAATGGTATAATCATTTCGTTAAAAGATATAAATATTCCATTAAAAGGTAAAATCATTCAATTAGAAGATATAATTATTCTGTTAGATGGAGAAATTATTCCGTTAGAAGATAAAATTATTCTATTCGAAGGTGAAATCAAACAAAGAATTTGCTGATGAGGACGAAGGATTAAGGATTTTAACACAGAGAATCACAGAGAAGGCACAGAGGACCACGGAGAGATTCGGGGGATAAAGGATTTTAAAACGGCGAAATACAGAGAAGGCATTGAGTACCACGGAGGGAGTTGGTTGATAAAGTCTTCGATTGCCCGTTAGGGCATTTATATCAGTAGAAAAGTAATGTATGGTCGATCTCTTGATTGCCCATTAGGGCATTAACATTGGATTGTGGAATGGAAACGTTTGGGGCATTTGGGACGTGGATGTTCAACCCTGTACGTACGGGGTTGGGATTGGTGGTGTGGTGGCATGTTCCCCGGGTTTCGCCCAGGGCTATTGATATTGATCTGCCCGATAATATGAGGGCGAGCAAGATAGAGCATTAGCCGAAGTACGGATGCCTTTGGCGCAAGTTTATAGGAAAAAAGGAAAGCAGGCTGGTACCTGAAAAGAAAGCGGCGACTGAGGTAGAACCTCAGCCGAACCGGGATATATTAGGATTTTTGCTTTTAAAAAACCCGCCTACTCCCGGAAAAATAAATTCAGGATTTTCAAATTCGGGATTTAGAACCTGCCGGTATTTTTCAGGCAATGATCTATGACCCGGTAACGGTAACTTGCGTTTTTGTTGGTGGGCATGTTTATTTCTTCAACCTGAAATTTATGATTTTATCTCCCGGATCACACCTGTTATCCCAAATCATTACTACAAGAATGACAGAATCAATTATTTCGTAAATGATTTGATAATGTCCAGTTACCAGTGCCCTTACTTTTTCAATTTCAGTTTTTGTTCCGATTAAGTGATTTCTCGAAATCAGGTTTATACTTTTATTAATCTGAAGGAATAGTTTTCTGCTGTATTTGTTGTTGCCATTTCGAATCAGGTAAAATTCCAGGATATCAATTAAATCAATCCTGGCGTCGGCTGTCCATTCTATTTTGAATTTAGCCATTGGTCTATTTCCTTCTTTAACGATCTGTTTGATATGGTCTTACCTGCCTTCATCTGATCTCTCGCAGCCTGGATCCTCCTTTTCTGGTAATCGCTAAGTTGATATGTTCCTTCAGAAACTTTTGACTCAACAATGGTTTTCAATGCTTTCAGGAATGAAACATCATCAATAAGGGAAAGATATTCGGCAATGATATGTTTAATCTCAATTGTGCTCATGATAAACTTTTCTGCAAATTTATCTCTTTTTAGTTCATCATGAATCAAGTAATGGGCTGTTCCGTTCTCAACAAGTTTGTAATCAAACTCGTCAGACGACTTGAAGTCGTCTGACGAGTTTGATTAAAATTTATTCTGGCTGCGCTTTCTTCCTCAAGTCATAAACTTTCCGGGCGCCGTAACCTGCCGCCAGGGCAAGCAGGATCAATAACCCGCCACCGAGGGGCGCCCCTCCGCCTACCGGTATGTTGCCGCTGCCCGGTCCTCCGCCATTATTCGGATGCGGCGGAACCTGGGCTGTGAGAATATACATTGGAAATATTATAAGGAGAACTACGATTGTATTTTTAATTGTCTTCATTTTCTTTTTGATTTAGGGTTATTATTTCATGTAAATTTTCTTTGTCTCAATACCGTTGCTCGTGTTTACCGACACGAAATAGATGCCGGGTTCAGAATTGAATCCGACTTCCATCTCCTGTGCCTGGTTTCCTTTAATTTCCAGAATCATACGGCCGATCAGATCGGTTACCTGAACTTTCATAATGCTTTGATACGTTGTTTTGATATGTAATACGCCATCTGAAGAAAATACCTGTAATGTCAGGTCATTTACAAATGCAGGATCAATGCCCATGGCGTTCAAATGCAGAACAAACCGGTTGTCGGGATCAAGCGGACTGTAATCAAACGAATAGCTTTTCAAGCTCAGGTCGTGCATGATATTCAACTGATTATCCTCCAACCACAATTTATCAGAAGTGGTGTTCTGCCTTAAGGTGATATGGAAGCTGCCACTTTCACCGCATCTGAACCCGACCGGTATCTGATCGCATCCGGGACGCTGGTCTATTGACAGCATTTTGTCGCCCGTAAAGCTGAAGATCTGCGAAACATAAATTTCGCCGCTAAAAAGTTTCCACGCATCGAACGCCAGGTCGAAATTAGCCGTTGCATTTTCGTTAAGCATAATGTACAGCTCATCCATGAAAGCTGCATTGCCGGCTTGAAGGATGATCGTTCCTTCTTCAATTTCTGACTCCTTGTAATAACCCGAAGCCCCGTTATGAGTGCGATGAGCGTTTGTCAGGTTCATTGTTCCCGCTGATCCGGGAGCCATCATGAAGCCCTGCATCGGCGGCACATACTGCGAGCCGGCGCCTCCTCCATTCCAGGTAACATAGGCAGATCCGGTGTAGTAATAAACCGCCCCATAAGTTTCATTCAGCAAATCCCAGTCAATGGATGAGGGATATGGATTGCCCATCAGGTTAAAACCGTAGTGAAGTGGGTTTGCTTCCGGCGTATAGGTATATCCCAGAGAAACACTGCCAGTGTTCGGAGTTCCTGTAAACAAATAGTTTGTGGCTTTAGCCTGACTCCATAAAGCATAACCCATTCCTGGTGTCAAAACTGTAGCGGGTTCGATTATATCGGTCCATGTATCGGTTGCTTCTGTGTAGGATTGCAAATATTGACCCAGAAAAACATTGGCGGTGGCATCGGACACCGTGGGCGAAACCAGGTGCCAGAGATTATCAGTAATTGACCTAAGTATATTGACTGTTCCATTATTCGTAATCGAACCGGCAGTGATTAAAGAACCGCCACTTTCAACAGTAAGAACCGCATTCGAATTAAGTGTAAGGTTTTTACAGGAACCACCTGTACCCGTTAGAATTACTGGGGAATTAACCGTATAAAGGATTTCCACATCCTCGGTAATAACCGGAACTGTATTTTTACTCCAGTTACCGGGTGTATTCCAGTCGCTACCAATGGTTCCCGTCCAGGAATTATTCATGGCTCCGCCGATGTTAATAATAGGAGCATCCCAGATTTTAATGGAATATACCTGACCAGAGGGTGTAGCTTCAGAAGTTGTTACATTTTCATCATGGAAAAATCTGAAACGGGGTTTTCCATTCACTAAGTCGGGTACCGCATAGTTACCGTAATCGGAAACATCCAGTTCCTGGATCAAAACATTATCAACTACTATGTAGGCTAAAAACTGACCTGTAACTCCATTTCTTGTTGTGATTATATCCACCACCTGGTTATTGGAAGTTACGGATGTACCAAGGGTTCCATAAGGATAAAAATTGAGTTTCCCGCCGGCATAAAAATAAAAACCATTGTCGCTTGTCATATTTTTATAATCTACGATTTTCCGGTAACCACTTTCAGTGACAGAAAAGGAGAACCGAATGCCCACGGAATAACTTTGGCTGATATCCTCATTCACATCGATCCATAAACCGCCACCCCTTGCCAGGGTTGAAGTCCAGTACCAATAAGTTCCAAAAGCATCTGTACCAAAACCGGAAGTGGCATTGTTATGATTATATCCATCGTTCTCAGTCCCAAACTTATCCAGGATTGAACCCCCTAACTCATCGGTCATATCACCGTCAAAATTATATTCCACAATGAGGTTTTGACCACGCAGCGACATAGAAAAAAATCCAAGACTAAATGCAAGCAAAATACAGGTAAGATACTTCATGAATCTTGATTTTTGAACGGATAACAGGAGCCCTGCTTTCAGGTTGATATTTCTTCCAGAAATAAAAGACCTTTGGAATCCATATCCTATTGCCAGAGAAATCAGCAATAGTACTCCATTTCCTATTGGCGCACCCCCGCCCACCGGGATGTTACCGCCGCCCGGACCACCGCCACTATTCGGGTGTGGCGGTACCTGGGCTGTGAGAATAACAATGGGTAATAACACAAGCGTAATGGCTAAAATCTTTCTAATCATCTTCATATAACTTTTTTATTTTAGGATTATTAATTCAGGTAAATTTTCTTCGTTTCTGATCCGTTATCCGTTGTTACTCTTACAAAGTAAACTCCGGGCTGCATCTCCATTACAATTTCCATCTCCTGCGACCGGTTGCCATTTATTCTCATTACCTCGTTTCCAGGCAGGTTGTAAATCCGGATTTGCAGGATAGTCTGATTCGAAGCCTTGATAAATATCTTATCATCCGAATTATATACCTGAATATTCAAAGCGCTCATAATGACGGGACTTATACCAAGGGAGTTCAGATGCAATACAAACCGGTTGTCGGGATCGATAGGACTGTACCCGAAGGAGTAGGCGCCCTGGCTCAGATCATGCATAACGGTAGCCTCTTTGTCCTCAAGCCAGGCTTTCCCGGAAGTGCTGTTCTCTTTTAAAGAGATGCTGTATAAGCCACTTTCACCGCACCGGAATCCCACGGGTATCCGGTCGCAGGCAGGCCGCTGATCAATGGACAGCTTTTTGTCGCCCGTGAAGCTGAAGATCTGCGAAACATAACTTTCGCCGCTAAAAAGTTTCCATGCATCGAATGCCAGGTCGAAATCAGCCGTTGCATTTTCGTTCAGCATAATGTATAGTTCATCCATGAAAGCTGCATTGCCGGCTTGAAGAATGATAGCTCCTTCTTCAATATCCGACTCCTTGTAGTAACCCGAAGCCCCGTTATGAGTGCGATGAGCGTTCGTCAGGTTCATGGTTCCCGCTGATCCTGGTGCCATCATAAAACCCTGTATAGGTGGCACATATTGCGAGCCGGCACCTCCGCCATTCCAGGAAACATAAGCGGACCCGGTATAATAATAAACCGCACCGTAGGTTTCATTAAGCAAATCCCAGTCAATGGAAGACGGATAAGGATTACCCATAAGGTTAAAGCCGTAATGGAGGGGATTTCCGCCAGGAGTATAGGTATATCCATAAGAGACATTTCCAGTGTTGGGTGTTCCTGTGAAAGTATAGGTTGTTGCTTTTGCCTGTCCCCACAGGGCATATCCCCTGCCGGGAGTAAGCGCTGTCGCCGGATTGACGATATCGGTCCAGGTATCGGTGGCTTCGGTATAGGTCTGAAGGTAATCGCCCAAAAACACATTGGCGGTAGCATCGGACATCGGAGATGAAACCAGGTGCCATTGGGCATCGCTGGCATAGCGCTCGATATTGATAGTTCCATCAATAATCAGTGTTCCCGAGGTAATCAGCGATCCGGCGCCGGAAGCATCGCTACGGATGGTAAGCACACCTAATTCATCCACGGCAAGATTATTACAGGATGCCGTTCCGGTTGATGGAATTTCAGGATTATTCGCCGCACTGATAATTAACACGTCGTCACTGCTGCCCGGAACTGCTGCTGGCAACCAGTTACCGGCTACATTCCAGTTAGTTGAAATCGTACCCGTCCATATATAGTCGGCAGGCACGCCTAGGAAATTCTCATAAGCACCCATGTCCGAATTGCTGCCGGCTGGCAATGGTCTGTCATTTTCTTCAATATCGGTCAGTGGTGCACCGGTATTGGTTCCTGCTCCTATGCAAGGACTGGTGCCGATTAGATGGAAATCGCCGGATGTGCTGGGCGCCGTACTGGGATCAAGTGGAGTGCTGAAATCAGGATTATTTAACGGATTCGTCGGCGAATCATCAATATTACCTGCGCCGGATGGTTGCATATTGGCAACCAGGCTGTATGTAATAACAGGCGTAGAACCGGAATTATAAATTGAAGAACCAGCATCTGTAGTCGTTGTTTTTTGCCTGTTATTCCAAATAACACAATTGGTCAGACCCGGATTGGAGGAACTATTATAAATAGCTCCGCCATAAGAAGAAGTCCAATTGCCTGTAGTATTACCGGAAAAGGTACAATTCATCAGTGAGGGATGTGATGATGAGTTATACATTCCACCCCCGCTATAATCAGCCTTGTTACCTGTAATCAGGCAATTGGTGTAGGTTGCATTGGGTGTGGATGAGTTATTGATCCCGCCTCCATAACCGCCGTAATTTCCCTGAATATAGCAGTTCGTAAAAGTAGCAGCAGATTGGTAGTTATAAATACCTCCACCCTGGTCATTATAGTCTGTAATATTTCCTGAAACTGTGCAACCTGTGTAAATAGCAGGTGATTGATTATTGTAAATTCCACCACCATTCGTATAGGTTAAATTATTGATTATATTGCAATTTGTTAAAACGGGTGATGAAGTGTAGTTATATATTCCTCCGCCACCTTCTGAGGCAGCAGTATTATTGCTGAAAGTGCAGTTGGTGATTACCGGCGCCGAAGATGTAGAGTTATACATTCCGCCGCCCCTGTAGTAAGTATAGTTTAGTGTAAAAATACAATTCGAAATTACAGGGGAAGAGGAGGTATTCCTCATACCGCCGCCATGATAGCCACCTGCACTGGAACAAGCTCCTTTTGTAATTGTAAATCCATCCAGGACAGCCGTATTATCGAGGCTTGTGCTTATCACCACCGTATAGGATAAGAAAGAACCTGTCTGGCGAATATCACCGCTTAAAGTTGTAATGTTGGCATTGTAGTCCCTCTCCGAGCGCGCAGTCTCAAGCCCGTCAAAACCTCCGAACAAGCCAACGCCCGCTTTCATAGTAAACTTTGCCAGTTGATCATCATTCGTTTGACCTGTTCCTTCATCAGGGTACTGGGTTCCCTTCTTAACCCATATTTCATCGTCATCCTGACCTGGGTCACCGGCAATTGCGAGTGCGGATTGCAGATATTTCTTTGCTGTTCCCCAACTGGTTCCGTCGCCTGCATCGTCAGGTTTGTCTCTGTCCACATAGATCACACCTGTAACTGCAGTGGCAGGCTCAGTGGTGAAGTGTATGGTTGTTCCGGCGAAGTCATTTCCGGTTGCATCATCAAAAATTGTTGAACCGATAAGGATATTATAATCCGTAAGTCCTGCATAAGTTCCATCCGGATTTATGGTTACTACATTATCATCACCCTGTCCGTCACTAAAAACTACCCGTGAATCACTTACAGGAATGATTTCAAAATCACCTCCGGTACCTGTGCCTGTTGAAATGAGTAAGCTGCCCGTTCCGGCTACGACTTTCTCATTAAAAACGAGAACAATGTTGCTGTTTAGATTAACCGCCGTGACGTAATCGAATGGATAGGAACTGGTTAACGTCGGCGCCATATCTGTCTGGCAGTATTCATAAGCGCCCATATCCGGGAAGGTTACAGCAGGACATGGACGGCTGTTTCCTTCGATATCTGTCGAAGGTGCGCCGATAAAAGTCCCTGCATTGATAACCGGCGAACTGCTCAGTAGATGGAAATCGCCGCCATCGCTGGGCGCTGTGTTAGGATCTAATGGAGTGACAAATTCAGGATTGACATAAACGTTTCCTGTTCCTGAAGGAATACTGCCATTCATTTGAAGGTCACAATATGAAACATTAGAAGTTGCAGCCGTTGTATTAATGATATAATCATCTGCGATTTCTTTATAACTGGAAGGCGAAGTACCACAATTGTTATTGTAAACAATAGTGTTTTGCATAGTGATGGAAATATAGGCATTATAACCGGGAGTCCAATAATACTCGCATGATTCTATGCCGCCGCCGGTTTCGACCGCATAGTTACCGCTAAATGTGCAGTTGATAAAAGCGGGAGTTGCGTCACCATAACTATAGGCATAAACAAAAGCGCCGCCCCCGTTCCCCGATAAATAGGAACTTGTAAAAGTGTCGGGAGCTCTGTTGCCTGATATCAGGCAGTTGGTGAAAACCGGAGAACATACGGCATCGGGGCTGCCGGAAGTATAACGATCATCGGCACAGACAGCAATACCGCCTCCGCTTGACCCGCTATTTTTCCTGAAAGAACATCCGGTTATTGAAGGGTTGCATATTCCACTCCTGAAGGCATAATTCGCCATGCCGCCGCCAAATCGTCCTGCCGAATTTTCAATAAAGGAACAATCCGTAATCTCTGGATTGCATGTACCAAAGTTATAAGCAAGGTTTTTCATACCACCACCATCTACCTCATATCCCACCGAACCTGTAATACTGTTCAATGAAAATACACAATCATTGTATTCCGGATTGACAACACTGCCGTCACTTGCATAGTTAAAAACTCCGCCACCGCCGGAATATGAAGATGGACTGCTCACAGCATTAGAGATAAAATTACATTCTGTAACGACCGGACTGGCTGTACTTCCGGAACCTAATGCATAAACATGTAACCCTCCGCTGCGTTCGTATGTTGTGTTGGTTATGAAATCACATCCTGATATTACTGATGTACAGGTACCACCTGAAGATGTTCCAAGGTAAAGTCCCCCACCCGAACCGTATCCGCCAGTAAGGGAATTGGACTGAAAAGTACATTCAATAAATACCGGACTGGAAGTTCCGCCATTAGCAGAGCTCAGCATACCGCCTCCGGCGCTATAGGCAGTATTGCTTAAAAATGTGCAATTATTTAAATATGGATTCACAGTTCCGCCAGAGGTTGTACTATACATACCGCCTCCAGAGCCTGAATAAGTAATACTTGGAGCATAATTAGCTGTTAATATGCAATTATACAAAGATGGACTACTGGTATTTCCGGATGATGCTATGTTATAAATACCACCGCCGTAATATAATGTGCCAGATGTTCCATCAGCATATCCCTTTGTAATCGTAAAACCATCGAGCGTCGTGATTGCGGTTACATTGCTCAAATAGACCACATGGTAGGAGTTATCCGTGTTGGTTCCTACCACTCCGATGTCGCCGCTTAATGTCGTAATATAAGCCACCCAATCGCGCGTTGCCCAGGTTGTGGCGCCATTATCAGGATCAAACCCTCCCCTTACTTTCACTCCGCTGGGAATCGTAAAATAAATTGTCCGGGTTGTTGTAGCTGTAGGATAATACGTTCCTTCTGCTACCCAGATCGAATCGCCCGAAACCGAGATGGTCAGGGCGCTCTGCAGGTTTACATAAGCATCTGCCCATGAGGTGCCATTGTTAAGACCCGTGGCATCTGAGTCCACGAAATAATGTGTTGATAATGCAGCATAGCCCGCAAAAATCAAACTGAAAACAGTTAAAGTAATTTTTTTCATATACGAGGTTTTAAAATGTTGTTCGCATAACGGTCTATTCGAAACACATTCGTGTTTCTGTCTCTGAAAATAACAGAAACGATTTATAAAATCAGAAAGGTGGTAATCTTTATTTGTGATCGTAAAAATAATCATTTTTAACAAACCATAAAAATTTTTTCTAATTTTTGAAGATTTATTGTTTCACGGACTAAATAAAAACATAACCACAATATATATAAGAGAACTCAATCTTTATTAAGACAGAGATCGGCTGGCAGTTATTCTGAGATATTTCACTTTAGAGTTAATATTAATACGGATAAAAATATTCAAGAAATCGACAAAAAAACTAAGGGAAATAATTATTTATCAATAGGTTTATTAACAAATCCATCGATTCGGTCGCATGGATTGTAGTCTCTGGCAAACTCATCAGATGAGTTGAAGTCGTCAGATGAGTTGCTCCTAAAATCCCTTTCAAAGTACTAATGAAAGAGAAAATCATCCTATATCAATCCGACTATCCTTTCAAGCCCTTCCTTATCCGCCTCATCAAAGGCATTGAACTGCGTGCTGTCCACATCCAGCACACCGATGATCTTTCCTGATTTATCCCTGAGAGGTACAACGATCTCGGAATTCGACCGGCTATCACAGGCAATATGTCCTGGAAACTCATGAACATTGGGAACAATGATCGTCTCCTTCCGGTTAATGCCGGCCCAGCATACTCCGGAATCCTTTTTCAGCTTTATGCAAGCAACCGGCCCCTGGTAAGGGCCAACGATCAGTTCACCCTTATCCAATAAATAAAATCCCGTCCAGAAAAAATAGTCGAATTTATTATGAAGGACAGCAGTAACAGTGGCCATTGCGGCAACATGACTATTGCAGTGTTCCAGTAATTCTGCCAACTGATGGTAAAGCCTCTCGTATCGTCCGGTTTTTTTACTCTGATCCATAAATTAAAACCTGTAACTTAGGTTTGCATATATCCGGTTGAAAGTAACCTGCTTCTCAAAAGTACCTTCGTAATAAACCGAGAGTGACAATTTTTTATAAATTCTCCAGTAGATGTTAATTTCTCCGATATTCTGTATCTGCGGGAATTCAGTGCTGTAATAACGATAATCCACATAGCGGTAATTAAATCCGCCGCTCACTTTTCCGGGAATCAGGTCACGGTTTATCCCAACACTATAAATGTTACCCTTCAGGTAATTTGATTCCATGATGGTTGCTGAAAGGGTGGTCGAAACATTTAACCAGGGAACACGGCTATAAGTCAGGTATCCGTACAAATCTCTTGTTGGCTTGGGATCGTTAACCCGGTAGCGGTAACCTGCTTTTGCACCAAACGACAGGTTCTTGACCGGCCTTAATGTAGCCATGAACCTGTAACCCTGCAGTGTCTCCGATTCCAATAGCCGTTCGATATAATCCTTATAAGTTTCGTAATAGATAATATTCTGGCGTGCACTGTAAGAAACAGAGAGCGACAACTGCTTTATAACCTGATACCTCAGCATTAAATATAGGTTCGAAAGATTGAAAGTAGTTTCAGCTTTATCATTTACCTTTTTATAAAGATCCATTTCTACCGAACCGAAAAAATACAATTTCTTTATCAGTGAATTGTAATGTTGGAAGTAAGCAAATCTCCTGTCGGTATTCCCACTATTGGTTTGTTCTATGTATGCCAGTGAGGATTGCATGTTGCCCTTTCCGTCTGCCCTTGTAAAGTCATGGCCCAGATAAACACCATATTGAAGAAGGCCAAAATTATAACTGTAATCTCTGTAATCAGGCCGGGAACCAGCAAAAGCGCCGACAGTAATAGCGCCGAATGATTTTTCAAACTGAATTCCGTCAATGGCTCCAATACTTGAAATCCGCGAATTGATCTTTCGCCCGAATATAACCGACATACTTTTATTAAAGTCGTACCTAAGCCCTAAACTGTAAATCTTCAAACCGTTGAAAACGTTTTGCTGTACATCGTCCCAGTTTTTATTTGAGTGTACAAAAGAAAGATAGGTTTCTGCCGATAACCTGGAGTCGCCAATATTATTTGCCTTCAACGAAAAAGTATATCTCATCCTCTGGGAATTATCACCTTCCGAGTTGGAAAAATTAGAATACGATGAAACGGAAAGGCGGCCACCAATATCCTGCTGTATTTTTTTTGTTGGTAATGCCTCATCGGGAAGCGAGTCATTTTTAACTACAAGAGGTTGCGGTTTTAATTCATTTACCGTGTCCTCCGCTTTCGGTACTGATTGTAATGGCATTTTTGACTTTGCAATTATCACATCTGCAACTTTCAAAACCGTTGAAGATAGGGTAGTACAAACACATGAAATTGAAGAAAGATTGTTGACAATTAAAACCGGGACAAGGGTTTCTCCCTGTTTGAGGAAAAGAGTATCGCCTATAGTTAAATTTTCAGTAGATTTAAATTTAACATAAACATTCTGTGTTGTTATATAAGACACTGTACCTTCAATAGGTTCAGTGACTGTTTGACCCCGCAGAGTTACACCCAGAACTGCAATAATAATGACTGAAATAAAATACTTCATTGCCGATACAATTAAAAATACTTGATCATCTTTTTATCACCATTTCCGTTTGGGTGGCAATTTAAACAGGCGATGCTGTTGTATTGGTATCCGGAAACTCCTTCATGGTCATTATTTGTTGAACTCTGACTATGACAGGTAAGACAGGTAAAGATTGAATAATTTCCGGGATTGTTGTGACAATCGCTGCACTGATCCCATTCTCCGTTATGTTCTCCACTGTAAATCGGAAAATATTGATCATCATGATCGAAAGTTGAAGGCTCCCAGCCACTCTGTGTATGGCAGGTTTCACATTCAGTAGGAAACTGAGCCGATTGATGCGGTGGATCATTGGTCTGATTATAATCACCGGCATGACAACCATAACAAGTGTTTGGCGTGGTGTTGTAATTTCCGTTGTGACAGACAAAACAATCATTGGATATTGCCACGTGCGCTCCAGCTAATACATAATAACTGTTGTGGGTTGCAAATGTGGCCGGTGTCCATTCAGGATTTGTAGTGTGACAGGTGGCACATTCGGTTGATATACCAAGAGCTGTATGGTTCGGATTTGAAGCCTGATTATAATTGTTCGTATGGCACGCAAAGCAGTTTGTCGGAGTATTATTGTAATTACCGTTATGACAGCCGGCACAGTCACCGGCAACAGTGGCATGCCCGCCTGTAAGAGCATAATAATTGTTGTGAATGGCGAATGTAGCGGGCGCCCAGCCAGGATTTGTGGTATGGCAGGTGGCACAATCATTTGGAATACCAAGGGTGGTATGGCTCGGATTGGTAGCCTGAGTATAATCTTCACCGTGACAATCGGAACATAAGGTGGATGTACCGCTATATCCGTTTTCATGACAACTGATACAGCCAACAGTCGTATGAGCTCCCGTCAATGGAAAACTTGTCGAACTGTGATTAAAAGCCCCGGAGGCGCTGCCGTCGGGATGACAGGCGTAGCAGGCATTGCTCTCATAAACATAACCCGTGATTCCGTTATGTTCCTGGTTGGTGCTGCTCTGCTGGTGACAGGTCAGACAGGTAAAGATCGAATAATTATTCGGATTGGTATGACAATCAC